>JAABUR0100001160.1_pt1 | contig 49368 bp, 43 predicted proteins | sample 5560091 | NCBI WGS metagenome assembly JAABUR01 (sample SAMN10711879, study PRJNA513375) | rock metagenome | isolation source: Antarctica rocks | place: Antarctica: Victoria Land, University Valley sud | reverse complement strand
GGTTCGCCCATGATGCGCTGGACACGTTCCCCGCGCACGGCCTGGGTGACTACTATGGGGGCAAAGGGCCGACGTTCGGGTACACCGAAGGCCTCGCCTGGTGCGCGACCCGGCCCCTCCATGTGGCGCGGGCAGGCGTGATCCCCTGGAACAACGCGGGCGGCGGGGCGCTCTCGAAAGACGGCGGGCGGACCTGGGCGGCGTTCCCGTCGTGGGACTCCCATATTCTGGCGGGGCGCGTCGCCGTGTCCGCCACCGACCCGGACACCCTGGTCGTCCTGCGCGTCGGACCTGGCCCGGCCCTGGTGACGCGCGACGGCGGCAAGTCATGGCAGAATGTCACGGGCCTGCCGGACGGCTTGATTTCCGGCGTGTGGAACTGGCAGACGCCGCTGGCCGCCGACGGGGGGAAGGCGGGGGTGTTCTACGTTTACCATAGCGGCCAGGTCTACAAGAGCGTGGACGGGGGCGCCTCCTTCGCCGTTTCGGCGACCGAACTGCCGGGCGGCGGCCAGGCATTGGTGACCGTGCCGGGTCAGGCAAACGCCGTCTGGCTGGCGCTGGGCGATGGCGGCCTCTACCGTTCGTCGGACGGGGGGCTGACGTTCCACGCACTGCCCGCAATCAAGCAGGCGTCCCTGCTGGCCGTGGGTAAAGCCGCGCCAGGGTCAAAGAACGCGACGCTGTACCTCGTGGGCGCACTCTTCGCCGGGCGCAAGGGCATTTTCCGATCCGTAGACGGGGGCGTCTCGTGGGACGCGATTGACGACCCGCGCCAGCCGGTCGGCGACGATCCGAACGCGATGGCGGCAAGTTTTGACACGTTCGGGCTGGTCTTCATCGGCACGAACGGGCGCGGGATTTATTACGGGAAACCCGCCACGGATTGAAACTCGATAAGCCAACCGTCGCTTTCTTCTTGATAGTGACTATCCTCTCGGTGGCCGCCGCTCTCCTGTGGCTTCCCGGCAGGCACAAGTCAGAGCGCGCGGCTCCCGAAGTACGCACGGCGGGCCGACGGGTCATCGTCCCGCCCGCGACTGCCGCCGGGGCAAGAGGCGCGGCAAGAACCCCGTCCCGTCTCCCTGACCGCCGGGCGGCGGTCCGCGCAGCCCTGCGCTGCCTGAATGCGCTCTGTGACACCGGCGCCTCCGAGGGTGCCCTCGCCGAGACGCGCGGCCTCGCGGCGCAGCTTGACGCCGGCCCGCCACCCTTCGGCAAGGAGCTTTCCGCCGTGCTGACGGGCATCCTCGCGTACCGCGAGGGCGGCGGCAGCGACCGCCATACGGGACCTAAACACGCGGGGTATTCGGCGGCGCCCCTCCCCGCGTTCCCCGGCATTCCCAGGAGCCTCCTCGACCGCGCCGCCGCCGCCTGCGACGCGCGGGGCGGCCGGAAACCGGGCGAGATCGTGCTCTCCTTCGCCGGCGACTGCACGTTCGGCACGGTCAACGGCGACGGCGGCGCGGGCCGCTTCCCGTCGGTGTACCGGCGGGCGCGGCGGGCGGATTATCCCTTTGCGCTGGTCAGGCCCTGGTTCCTCAATGATGACCTGACCGTCGTCAACTTTGAATGCACCCTGACGGACGCCGCCCGGACCGCCGACAAGCAGTGGAAGTTCAAGGGGGCCGCCCGGTACGCCTCGATCTTCCCGGCGGGGTCGGTGGAGGCCGTCGGGCTGTCCAACAATCACTCGCACGACTACCTCCAGGCCGGGTTCTGCAACACCGTCGCCAACTTCGGAAAGGCGCACGTCCCGGTCTTCTACCAGAACGCGCCTTATGTCACCACGCTCCAGGGGGTTGAAACCGTCCTCATCGGCGACTGCACGGTGGTCGGCGAGAACACCACCGTGATCGGCGGGGCGCCGGGGCGGGTCATCAGCCAGATCAGGCGTTACAAGAAGCCCGGCAACATCGTGATCGTGGTGATGCACTGGGGCAGCGAGCTGGACGCCGTTCCGAGGCCGTGGCAGCAGACGCTGGGCAGGGAGTTCATTGACGCCGGGGCGGACGCGGTCGTGGGGCATCACCCCCACGTCGTGCAGGGCATCGAGCGCTACCGGGGCAGATGCATCGCCTACAGCCTGGGCAACTTTGCGTTCGGCGGCAATTCCCTCGCCCGCCATCCCGAAACCTTCGTTCTGAGGCTGCGCTTCCACGCCGGGGGCGGAGAAACGCGCGCGGGTGCGGCCTCCATCGTCCCGTGCTGGATCACGTCGGGCCGGGCGAGGAGCGCGGCGGGCGTCCTGAGAAACAACTACCAGCCGAAGCCAGTCTTTGGCGAGGCCGGGGACCGGACGGCGGCCCTGGTGGTCGAGCGGAGCGCGGGGCTGGAGTACGGGGTGAAGAGCATCGGCTATCTCAGGCTGCGTTGACGGCTTCCTGAGCCAAAGATTTATTACGGGAAACCCGCCCGGCACTGAAAGGCGTCCCGGCACTGGAAGTGCCGGTCTACTCTCCGTGAAAGTCGCTCCGCGACTGAGGACAGGGGAACGTGGCTTGTCTTCAGTGCCGGAGGCACTTTCATTTCCTAATAGACCGGCACTTCCAGTGCCGGGACATCCTGTAAGGACTCGCCATGCACCATCACAGTAATTGCGGCGAGAAGCCCAGGTGCTTTAGCCCTGGGAGGACAGCCGCCACGCCTTTCCGAAGGCGTGATATTTTCAGGATATATTGACAAAATAGCACAATGTACGGTATAATAACTTCGTGAAGCAAACAATAACTGTTAAACTGGAACCCTCGCCACAGCAAGCCAGCGCACTCCGTACCACAATGGAGGCGTTTAATCGTGGCTGTGACTATGTGGCCGAGTTTGCTTTCAAGAAGCGGCTTGCCAACAAGATTGCCATTCAGCCGTTTGTCTATGGAACACTGCGCTCCGAGTATGGGCTGTCGTCTCAAATGGCGATACGCGCCATCGCCAAAGCCATTGAAGCCTACAAGCGAGACAAGAACATTCAGCCCACGTTTGACCCGCACGGGGCGATGGTCTTTGACCACCACATCATGTCGTTCCGTGACTTGTCCCACGTCTCGCTGTTGACTTTGGGCGGGCGCGAACTGCTGCCCCTGCGCTACGGGACGTACCAGGAAGCCCGCCTGGACAGGGTAAAGGGGCAGGCTGACCTTATCCTCCGAGATGGCGTGTTCTACCTGTACCTGACGGTGGATATGCCGACCCCGCCCCCGATGGAACCTGTGGACGTTCTGGGGGTTGACCTCGGCATCGTGCAACTCGCGGTGGACAGCGACGGCGAGGCACACACGGGCGCGGGCGTCAAGCAGTGCCGCCGCCGTTTCCAGCGGCTTCGGAAGGGTCTCCAATCGTGCGGCTCCAAGTCGGCCAAGCGGCACTTGAAGCGCATTCGGCAAAAAGAAGGGCGGTATCAGCGATACGTTAATCATTGCATCAGCAAGCATCTTGTTCAGAAGGCTCTCGTTGGTCAAAGGGCAATCGCTATTGAAGAACTCTCGTTCATCAATCAGCGGGTATCGGTGAGAAAGAACCAGCGTTACGAGCGGCTGTCTTGGGCGTTCGCGCAACTTCGCAGTTTCATTGCGTACAAGTGCGAAGCGGCAGGTGTCCCCCTGCTTGTCATTGACCCCAGAAATACGAGCAGGGCTTGTCCTGCCTGCGGTCATTGCGCCAAAGAAAACCGTCGGAGCCAAAGCGAGTTCCTTTGCGTAGAATGTGGCTTCCAGGCTAATGCAGATTATAATGCCTCGTGCAATATACGCCGCAAAGGTTTGGAAGCACGGGCCACTTTAAGCGGGCCTTTGAGCGCACCCGTTTTCGGGTAGTGCTAAATCCCACTGCCTTTAGGCGTGGGTTGCTTAATGTTGTTCCCTCACCCTGTCGGCTCTGCTGCTCTTGACCCTGGATAGGCAGATTGTCCTGCCAGGGGAGAGGCTGGGGTAAGATGTGGCTGGAGGCATTCAAAGCCAGGCTTGGCATATGAAGATCCTGTTGATCGAGGACGAGCCGGGCATCGCGCGCCTGATCCGCCGGGGGCTGGAAGAAGCAGGCTACTCGGTGGACGCGACGGCGGACGGGCGGCGCGGGCTGGAGATGACCGGGGAGAAAAGCTACAACCTCCTCCTGCTGGACCTGATGGTGCCGGGGCTGGACGGCTGGCAGGTGTGCGAGGCGCTGCGGGCGCGGGGCAGCCAGGTCCCGATCCTGATGCTGACGGCGCGGGATTCGGTGCCGGACCGGGTGCGGGGCCTGGACCTGGGCGCGGACGACTACCTGCCGAAGCCGTTCGAGTTCCCCGAACTGGTGGCGCGCGTCCGGGCGCTGCTGCGGCGGGACAAGGTCCACCGGGCGCGGGTCATTCAGGTAGCCGACTTGGTGATTGACACCGGCCAGCGGCGCGTCACCCGCGCAGGCGCCGAGATCGGCCTGAGCCACCGAGAATATGAGCTGTTGGAGGCGCTGGCGGCGCACGAGAGCCAGGTGCTGACGCGCGAGGTCATCCAGGAGCGAATCTGGATGGACGAGGATTCGTATTCCAACACCGTAGACGTCTACATCGGGATGCTGCGCAAAAAGATTGACGCCGGCCACGCGCGCAAGCTGATCCAGACCGTCCGGGGGCTGGGCTATACGCTGCGCGTACCGGAAGCCGAGGCCGCCCCTTGATCGGCAGGCTGTCGGGCAGGATGACGGGCAGGATGACGGGCAGGCGGCAGTCCGTCCGCACCCAACTGGTCTGGTGGAACATCCTCGCGCTGGCCCTGCTGCTCGGCGCGCTGGGCGTCGTCGTCCGCACCCTCGTCCGCTCCACGATCATGGCATCCGTGGACCGGGAGCTGGATGTTCGTACCCGCCTGATGATGGGGCGGTGGCGTTTCGGCCCCCCCTTTGGGCCGCCGCCCGGCCCCCCGCCGCCGAGGGAACGCCGCCGTGAGCGCGGGATGGACCCAAACCCGTTCCACCCGCGCCGCTTCGATCTGGCGGGGCGCGACATAGAACGGGAACACATGGAGCCGCTCTGGGACCCGCATGGGTTCCTGATGGCCAAGACGGGCCGCCTGGTTTACACCACGGTCGTGACAGACGGCCAGCCGGTGCGCGTCCTCTCCCGCCCCTTCCCGCGTCAAGGGCCGGTCGAAGGCGTCATCCAAGCCCCCTACCCACTCGCCGATGTCAAACGCGCCATGCGCGGGCTGGACCGCGCGCTGCTGACGCTTCTGCCGGTCGCCCTGCTCTGCGCGGGCATGGGCGGGGCCTGGCTGACCGACCGCGTGCTGCGGCGAGTGCGGCGGCTGACGCAGGCGGCGGAGGGGATCGGCGCGCGCGACTTGTCCGAGCGGCTGCCGGTGACCGGCCGGGACGAGTTTTCCGAGCTGGCCGAGACGTTCAACGGCCTGCTGGGGCGTCTGGAAACCGCCTTCGGCCGGCAGCAACGGCTGATCGAGCAGCAGCGGCGCTTCACCGCCGACGCCTCGCATGAGCTGAAGACGCCGCTGACGATCATTCAAGGCAACACGAGCCTGGCGCTTTCCAGCCATCCGGCCCCCGCCGAGTACCGGCAGGCGATGCAGGAGATCGGGCTGGCCTCGGAAACGATGGCGCGCCTGGTGCGGGACCTGATCCTGCTGGCGCAGTCGGATGCGGGGCGGCTCGGCCAGGATCGGATCGAGCTGCTGGCACGGGAAGTCTTGGAGCGGGCGGTCTGCCGCGTGCCGCGCACCGGCGCGGTCATCGGCCTCGTGCTCGAAGACGAAGCGCTGTCCCTGCCGGGCAACGAGGAGGAACTGGTACGCCTGTTCACCAACCTTCTGACGAACGCCGCGCGGCACACGCCGCCGGCGGGCCGGATCACCGTCGCGGCCCGGTGCGAGGCCAGCCAGATCGTCGTCACGGTGACGGATACAGGGGACGGGATCGCGCCCGAGCACCTGCCGCATCTAGGGGAGCGGTTCTACCGCGTAGACAGCGCCCGCGCCCGCTTGGACGGCGGCACGGGGCTGGGACTGTCCATCGCGCGCAGCATTGCCGAGGCGCATGGCGGCACGATCACGTTCGCCAGCGTCTTGGGCGAAGGGACGACGGTGACGGTGACGCTGCCAGCGGAGTCATGAACCCCAGCCCTGAAGGGCGGGGCTTGTCCCTCACCCGAAAACGGGCGGAACAATAGGCGGCATGACTTCCGCCCGTGCCTTGATATTCCTGCTGGCGTTCTTGATATTCCTGCTGGCGTTTAGGTCAGCATTCATATTGAGGCCGCAGTTTAGGCAAAGGAACTTGGCCTGGCTCTTTCGGTTCTCTTTGGCGTAATGACCGCAGACGTGGCACGTCCGAGATGTGTTTCTAGGGTCAACGAAGATGACGGGGATACCCGCTGCTTCCGCCTATGGACACGCTGTAGTGCCGTTTTCTACCTTGCGGTGACAACTACGGCAAAGGCATATAAGATTTTCGGAATCGTTTGCTTCTTCGGAAGTCGTGAATGCAAAATAGGAGCGGCGATGATGTACGTCCATGTTACGCTTTTGCTGTTCCGCATTTTTGCCACACAGTTGACAAGTATTGTTGTCACGTTGACGGACATTACGACGTGCTACTGTCCACCCTTTACCGCGCCAACAGATTACCGCGCCAACAGACTTTAGATGTTCCACCCCGCCAGTTAATACTCGCTGAACCTGCATTCAGTCCAAGATGGGACATGGCGAGCTTGGCTTTGTGGGACTCAGAAAGCGGTCTCCCTATACGGGAAGCAACAGAGGCTTTTATCATGGCTTCTGCATTTCGTTTGCGAGACTCGGGGCGAGTCATTGCGCTTGCATTTCTACATTGTTTGCGATGTGCTTCCGTCCTTAAATCTTCACGGTTTGATGTGGATATTGACAGTTTGCTTCTCTTAGTCGCGTCTATGATTTCGGCAGAGAGGTTTCTATGAAGCATATTTGATATAGTCACATGGCTACATGAATACTCTAATCCAAGCGAGCGAGAAGTAACCGAGGAGTCTGAAAGCCAACGATTAACGATTACGGTTTCAGGCAATATCTTTTTCTTTGGCATACATACATTATACCACATTCGGAGACGAACTGCCGCAGTTGGTCAAACGCCCAGTTGCCGAGGAGCCAGCGCATCTGCCGTCCAAACGAAGTTCTTAAACCGTTTGCTCGTTCTCGGATACCAGAGAGGTCTTCCAAAGCGAGTGCCTTTGACAGAGAAGATGCGCATTGAACCAGTTCCTTGCTGATTTTATGATTTGTGTCGCGGACGAACCGAGACTGACGGCGGCGCGTCTTTTGGAGCCGCTTGTACGCAGAGCGCGAGTTCTTCTTTTGGAGGTGGCGGCGATGCTCTTTGACACGCTGGCGAACCGCTTTGACGACCGAACCCGAATACTGGTTGCCTTCGCTGTCCGTAGCAATCTCCGCAATGCCGAGGTCAACGCCAATCACACCTGTCGGCTCAACGGGCGGGGCTGAAGGCAGATCAATCGTGACGTACAGGTAGAACACGCTGCCTTTGAGGATTAGGTCGGCCTGGCCTTTCCTGCGTCCCAGACGGTCGGCCTGATAGTCGCCAAACCGCAGTGGCACAAGAACGCGGCCCGTAAGCGTCAGCAGAGAGACGTGGGACACGCCCTGAAACGACATGATGCGCTCGTCATACACCATCGCTCCGTGTGGTGCGAAGGTCGGCTGAATGTTCCTGTCCCGCTTGTAGGCTTCTACGGCTTTGGAGATGCACCTTACCGCCATCTGGGAGGACAGGCCGAACTCGGCCCGCAGAGTGCCGTAGACGAGAGGCTGCAAAGCAATCTTGTTGGGAAGACGCTTGGCAAAGGCAACTTCGGCCACATAGTCGCAGCCACGGTTGAACGCCTCAACGGTTTCCAGTAAAGCCTGATGCTGCTCTGGTGTCGCTTCAAGTTTCAGGACAATGACCTGTTTCATCAGGTTCATTATACCACAAACATAGCCCGTTTTAATCTATGCACAATGAATATCTTGCCTTCGGAACTAGTTCCTGCTTCGCAGGAAAGGCAAGGCGGCGTTTCCTCCCCATGTCTAAAGCCAGGGGCCTCCACGCCGCTCGGATTGGTGAGCGGGGCAAAGTCATTCAGTTCTTAAAGTGGGCGACTGAAGTCGCGGCAACGAGTTCGCAAAGTCCGCCTGCGCGGACTGAGACTAAATCCTAACCTGCGAAGGCAGGTTTCGTGCTCTTGTTGCTGCGGTTTCAACCGCCCGCACCAAGATCGTTGAGCAGAGCGCACACGCAGGATTCTGCCACAGTTTACGGGAACATCTTCCCGTGAAAACTTTATCTGCGCTCGTTCTCAGCTTTTGCCTGGGAGCCGCCCTCCCCCACCCGGCCCTCGCCGCGCCGCCTGCCGTTCTGCTGAGTGATCCGGCCCTGCCGAATGCCGACGCGGCGCTGGCCCGGTCGCTGGCCCAAGACGTTCAGGCGGCGGGCTACGCGCCGGTTTCGCGCACTGTGGCCGAGTTGACCCAGCCGGATGCGCTGGCTCCCGAACGGTGCGCGCTGCTGGTGCTGCCGCAGGCGCGGGCGCTGCCCACGACGTTGGCGCCCGCCGTGTACGCTTATCTCAAAGCCGGGGGGCGCCTGCTCGCCCTGGGCGTGCCGGCTTGGGGGATACCTCTGGTGGCGGGACCGGACGGCCAGTGGATCACATCCGCCGAGGCGGGCGAGGCCCAGGCACTGGTTCCTGCATCGCATTCCGTCTTCGACTTCGGCGCGCTGGACCTTTCGGCCTGGCATCGCGCCAGCAACGACCTCACCGCGCCGACGCAGGAAACAGTCGCGCTGGTCGAGGCACGGGGGCGGCGCGCGTCGGCCCTGCACGTCACGGTTTCGAACCTGAGCGGGTGGGACACGTTCGCCTCGCCCCCGCTCACCGCCGCGTTCGCTGAGGGCCGGACGATGACCGTGTTTTCAGCGCGGGGCGGGCGGCGCACATCCGCCCTGGCCGTCGAATGGGACGAAAAGGACGGCGCGCGCTGGATCGCGACCGTGCCGCTGACGACCCGCTGGCAGCGCTACAGCCTGCCGCCGTCCGCCTTTCACCCCTGGCAAAACACGGATGAGCGCGCTCGGCAAGGGTTCCGCCCCCAGGACGCCGACCGTCTAGCGGTCGGGCTGGCCTTCTCGCACACCGGCAGCGTCGGCGGCACGCACGAGTACTGGATCACCTCCATCGGCACGGCAACGCCCGCCGAAGCCCCCGCCGCGCCGCCCGAGGTGAGCAAATTAGCGCCGCTGGAGACGCTGACGCCAGCCTACAAGTTCTTCCCGATCCACGGCGCGATCCGGCTGGCGGGCGGGGCGATCACGCCCCCGGCGTCGCCCGAATCGTCCCAGCCCCGTCCCACCGGCACGGGGTTTGCCAAAGGGCGCGCCGGGCGCTGGGTGTCGCTCTTGGACGCCGAAGACGCGCGCACGGGCGAGTGGCGCGGGTCGCTTGCCACGCTGCGCCTGAACTTGCCCGGCAGCGCGAACGGCGGAGGCGTCTGGGCCGCGTGGACGCCGACCGACCCTGCCTTCTACCGGCAGCCCGCCGTGCGGCGGCTGCTGACGCAGACGGTGCGGCGGATGCGCGACGGCCTGTTTCTGACCGAGGGTGGGGCCAATTTCTACACCTATTTCCCCGATCAGCCCGTCACGCTGGGCGCGCGGGCCGTCAACCTGGCCGCGCCCGGCAACAACGGGCGGGCGGGGGGATTGTCCGTGACGGTTACAAACAGCGCCGGGCGCGTCCTGGTGAAGCGTTCCTGGCCCGTCACCCTGACGCGCGGCGGCACGTTCGCCCAGGGGTTCATTTGGAACCCGCCGGCCGTCTGGCGGGCGGGCGGCTGCACGGTCACGACAATCCTGACCGAAAACGGGCAGGTCGTGGACCGCCTGGCGCACCAAATCCATGTCTGGGCGCCGCCCGCGCATCCCGATTGGGTCACAATCAAGCCTGACGGCCACTTTTCCTTGGACGGCCGCCTGTGGCGCGTCAACGGCGTCAATTACATGCCGTCGTCAGGCATCGGCCAGGACAACGGGGCGCTGTTCGAGCAGTGGCTCAGTGCCGCCGCCTACGATCCCGCCGTCGTCGAGCGGGACCTGACGCACATCGCCGGCCTGGGACTAAACGCCGTCAGCGTGTTCCTTTACGACGGTTCGCTTCCTGCCCAGAACTTGCTGGACCTGCTGCGGCGCTGCCGCGAGCACCGCCTGCGCGTCAACCTCAGCCTGCGGCCCGTGGTCTCGGATTACTTGCAGGAGGCGGGCCGCGACGAGGCGGAGCGGCGGGCGTGGAAGACGTTCTCCACGATCATCACCTCTTACCATCTGGCACAAAACGACACCGTGTTCGCCTACGACATTGACTGGGAGCCGGACTTCGCCCGCTACGGGCGGCAGCGCCGCACGGACGCCGATTGGGCGACCTGGGTAAACACCCGTTACGGCGCCGTCGCTGCCGCCGAGCAGTCCTGGGGCGTCCCGGCCCCGCGCGACAAAGAGGGCCGCTTGACCGGCCCGTCCGGCGCGTCGCTGACCCAGGCGGGCGGCCCGGAAACGAAGCTAATCGCCGCCTACCGCCGCTTCCTGGACGCCTGGCTGGCCGAGACCTATGGCTTCCCGGCCCGCCGCATCCGCGCGATCGCCCCGCACCAGTACGTCTCCTTCCGCATGACCGGCGCGAGCGACCCGCTTTGGGACGACGGCGGCGAGAGCTACCAGTTCGAGGGTCTGGCCCGCGCCGTGGACTTCCTTTCCCCCGAAAGCTACGGCCAGGTCGGGACGCCGGACGGCGACCTCGCCATCCCCTTCCGCATCGCCTACGGCCGCTCAGTCGCCCCGCATGAGCCGATTATCTGGGCCGAAACCGGCATGAGCGTCTGGAACCTCGGCCTGGGCGGGGACGACCCCGAAGCGCTGGCGACCCAGGGTACGGACTACGCCAAGTTCTACGATCTCGCCCGCGCGTCCGGCGCGGACGGCATCGTCTGGTGGTGGTATCCCGGCGGCTTCCGCGTCGGCGAGAACAGCGACTTCGGCCTGATCAACCCCGACGGCACCGACCGCCCCGCCACCGCCGTCGTCCGCCGCGAAGGCCCCCGGTTCCTCGCCGTGCCCCTGTCCCCCGCCCCGAACGTCTGGCTGGATTACGACCGCGACCAGCACCCGGATGGCGCGGTCGGCGTCTTCCGCGCCCTCAAAGTCCCCTTCGCCGATGCGCTGGCACGCGGCCAGCATCCAGGGCTGCGAGTGAAGAATCTGCGATGAGAGACAGCGTCCGCCTGTCCCCTAGCGCCCAGCATGAGGGGCAACGCGGGCATGGCGACGGACAGCGGCAGGAAGACGATCAGGATGAGAAGCGGGGCGCCCGTGGGTTTTCTCCTCAGCCTCCCATGCCCTAAAGGGCACGACTAAACAGCCTTCGGCCAAAAAGCGCCGCTTCTGCACTGGCAGGCCGCCCCAATAACCGAGATGCGGAGGGTGCGGGGCTAAGAAAAGGCTGATCCTCACTGCCGCGAAGCGGTACTTCTTGGCGTCTTCGCCGCATAGCCGTGCCCTTCAGGGCATGGTCTTTAGTTCTCGCCCTGATGCGCTGGAACAGGGTAATCGCCTATAGCCCCCGGCACTGGAAGTACCGGTCTACTCAAAGTGAAAGTCGCTCCGCGACTGAGGACAGGTTGACAGAGACTGAGGACAGGTTGACAGAAATCTTCTTCAGTGCCGGAGGCACTTTCACTGCGAGTAGACCGGCACTTCCAGTGCCGGGGCCTCCATAGGCAATAGATATTCCGTGAAACAATTTTACCCCCTAGATGTAGTGCCTGCTTGGATGGCAATAACACAACATTTTGTGGAATTTTCAGCCCAAATTTTATTCCACGGAATATCTAATCGCCCTGATGCGCTGGAAAAGTCCCCTTGCTTTTCCTGTGGGGTGGTGTTATAATTGGCGCAATCTAAGGCAGCGCCTGACGCTGCGCGCGCGGAGGAAGATCACGCATGGCTCTGAAAGAAGCGCAAGTGGGGAAAGCGGCGCCCGCAACGGCCGTCGAACGCCCGCCCCGGCCCCCTCGCCCGGCCCCGCCGGAGATGAAGCGGCGCGATGCCTGGTGGGTGCAGCCCCTGCTCACCTTTCTGACACTGGCCGGGTTCGCCGTGTATGCGACCTGGCGGGCCTTCGAGAACGCGCACTACCGCTCCGGCCCGTACCTCTCGCCGTTTTACTCGCCCGAGATCGTGACCCAGTGGATGGTGCTGGGCCGGCACTTCTCGCCCGCGCTGTTCATCCTGCCGTTCCCCCTGTTCTTCCGCGCGACCTGCTACTACTACCGCAAGGCGTACTACCGCGCCTTCTTCTGGGACCCGCCCGCCTGCGCCGTGGGCGAGATCGCGCCGCGCAAGAACTACACCGGCGAGCGCGAGTTCCCCTTTGTGCTGCAAAACCTGCACCGCTACGCCTTCTACTTCGCCGTGGTCATCCTGGTCATCCTGTGGTGGGACGCGGGGCTGGCCTTCGACTTCGGCGGGCGCTTCGGCATGGGGCTGGGGTCGCTGGTGTTCCTGGCGAACATCGGCCTGCTCAGTCTGTACACGTTTTCATGCCACTCCTGGCGGCATTTATCCGGCGGCTGTTCCAACTGCTTCTCCTGCTCGGCGGGGGCGAAGGTAAAGCACAGTGTTTGGGAGCGGGTGACGCACCTGAACGAGAACCACGCGCTCTGGGCGTGGCTAAGTCTGTTCAGCGTCGTCATCACCGACCTGTACGTGCGCTGCCTGGCGACGGGCGTGATCCAGGATGTGCGGTTTTTCTGAGGATACGGGCAGGCACGGCAGAGGGAAGGGCAGGCACGGGGGCCTGCCCCTACAAAACCGGGCTACAAAATAAGAGGGGCACAAAACAGAGCAAGAAGGAAGAAAGAACAAGAAGGGCGGCCACAAGAAATAAGAAGGGCGGCCACGGGGGGCCGCCCCTACAAGGAACATCGGCTAGGGAGGGCAATAATGTACGACCCAGACGTTCATCATCGGCGATCAATCCGGCTGTCCGGCTATGATTACACACAGGCGGGGGTTTATTTCGTAACAGTCTGCGTTCAAGATCGCGCCTGCCTTCTCGGACAAATTTGTGACAGCCAAATGCAGGAAAATGCGGCAGGCCAAATGGTTCGGACAGCCTGGGAACAGATACCAGTTCGGTATCCGGGTGCTGATGTTGATGAATTTGTCATCATGCCTAATCATGTCCACGGTATCCTTCTGTTGACTGAATCGGCTCAGGAAGATGCTTCTTTCTCGCTGACAGATGTCGTGCATCGCTGGAAGTCCTGGACAACGACTTTGTACCGGCATGGGGTTTATGAACAGGGATGGCCGCCCTTCCCTGCACGGCTCTGGCAACGCAACTATTACGAGCACATTGTCCGCAATGAAGGCGAATGGCAAACAGTGCAGGACTATATCAGAAACAATCCTGCCCACTGGCAGAGCGACGACTAATACATCCCGTAGGGGCAGGCCCCCGTGCCTGCCCTTACATCACCGCAGGCCCCCGTGCCTTAGAACAGACACAAGGGCAGCCACAGACACAAGGGCAGCCACGGGGGGCTGCCCCTACGGGCATTGATAAACTATGGACTCTTACGAAACGTTTGAATCGGACGTGCTGATCGTCGGCGCGGGCGGGGCGGGGCTGCGGGCGACGGTCGCCGCCCGCGAGGCGGGGTGCAGCGTCAACCTCGTCTGCAAGTCGCTGCTGGGCAAGGCGCACACGGTCATGGCCGAGGGCGGCGTGGCCGCCGCCCTGGGCAACATGGGTGAGCCGGACTCGTGGCAGGTTCACTTCATGGACACCATGAAGGGCGGACAGTTTTTGAATAACCCGCGCACCGTGGAGATCTTCGCCCAGGAAGCCCCAGAGCGGGTCTGGGAACTGGAACAGTACGGGGCGGTCTTTGACCGGACGCCGGAGGGGCTGATCTCGCAGCGGCCCTTCGGCGGGCACACCTACCGGCGACTGAACCACGTCGGCGACCGGACCGGGTTGGAACTCATCCGCACCATGCAGGACAAGGCCGTGTCTTACGGCATGGACGTCCACATGGAGGTGACGCTGACGCGGCTGCTCCTCGACGGCGACCGCGTGGCCGGCGCGTTCGGCTACTCGCGCGAGACGGGCCGGTTCGTCGTGTTCAAAGCGAAAGCCGTCGTGCTGGCAACGGGCGGTTGGGGGCGGATGTACAAGGTCACGTCGAACTCCTGGGAGTCCACCGGCGACGGCCTGATGATGGCTTATGAGGCGGGGGCGGAGCTGATGGACCTGGAGATGGTGCAGTTCCACCCGACCGGCATGGTCTGGCCGCCCGGCGTCCGGGGCCTGCTCATCACCGAGGGCGTCCGGGGCGAGGGCGGCGTCCTCAAAAACAAGAACGGCGAGCGGTTCATGTTCAACCCGGACTATATGCCGGACAACTACCGGGGTCAGTTCGCCGAGACCGACGAAGAGGGCGTCCGCTGGCTCGACGACAAGAAGAACAACCGCCGCCCACCCGAGCTGCTCCCGCGCGACGTCGTGTCCCGCGCCATCTACAAAGAAGTACTGGCGGGCCGGGGCAGCGAGCATGGCGGCGTGTACCTCGACGTGTCCCACCGGGGCGAGGCGTATGTCAAGCGCAAGCTGCCCTCGATGTACGAGCAGTTCCACGCCCTTGGCGACGTGGACATCACCAAGCAGCCGATGGAGGTCTACCCGACCATCCACTACACGATGGGCGGCATCAAAGCCGACCCCGAAACCGGCGCGACGACGGTTCCCGGCCTGTACACGGCGGGCGAATCGGCGGCGGGCCTGCACGGGGCCAACCGCCTGGGCGGCAACTCCCTGTCCGACATCCTCGTCTTCGGCAAGCGCGCCGGGGAAGCCGCCGCCGCCTACAGCCAGACAGCCTCATTCGGGGCGATCCACACCGACCAGATCGCCGACGAGTCCGCCCTGCTCCTGTCCCCCTTTGAGAGTGGCGGGTCGGAGAACCCCTACACGCTCACCCAGGAGCTTCAGGAAGCGATGCAGAAGGGCGCGATGATCGCCCGCACGGAAGCCGGCCTGACCGAGTGCCTCGCCACCATCCTGGAACTCCAGGCCCGCGCCAAGAACCTCTGCATCCAGGGTTCGCGCATGTTCAACCCCGGCTGGCACGGCGCGCGCGACATCCGCTTCATGCTCAAAACCAGTGAAATCATCGTCCGCTGCGCCCTCGCCCGCACCGAAAGCCGGGGCGCGCAGTGGCGGCTGGACTTCCCCGACAAGGACCCGCAGTGGGGCAAGCAAAACCTCATCGCCGTCAAGGACGGCGACGCCGTAAAGATCACCCCCCGCCCCCTGCCCGAAATGCCGCCCCACCTGGCGGCGCTGTTCGAGGAGAAGCCGTCAACCTGAAAATGCGATAACGACTATTGAGAACATGGTAAGGGATGGATAAGGAAGCGATCATCAAAGACTTTGACCGGCCAACGCCGCGAAAAGTCTGCCTCAAACGGGACGCTGACGAGACAGGAGTTGGCTTCAACCCGTGGGACATTTTCGGGACCCTGGGCGGCTGTGGCGGCCTCATCCTGGGTGTCCTGTTACTGCTTGGACTTATTCCCGCACTGAGGCCAGCGCCGTTCATTGCGGCAGCGTTATTCGCCGCTGCACTGGCGCTTCTCGCGCTTCTCTCGCTGCCCGGCAGTTTGAGCGAGACGAAATACCACAGACGCCTCGCCCAATATGGAGAGGCTGTAGTAGGCCAGGTGACAAACCTCACCTCAGTTACCAGGGAAGATGGGACGCCTGCACTTCTTACGACGGTAACATTGGAGTATCAGTTTTGCACACGCGCAGGGCAGGAGTTGAGTGACAAAAAAGAAACTATCTCCGGGTGGCACAATGAACTCGTGCAAGAAAGCGATGCCCTCGTTAAGAATATGCAACTCGTTGTTGTTTACCTGCCGAACGAGCCGGAAAAGAACGAGCCGTATAACAGCTTGCGATATCGCGTCTGTGATTGAACTCAAAGAGATAACCTATAGCGTTACTGCGGCATGAGAGATGGGCGGACACATACGCCTCATCGCATCAGAACACGCCCGCTCCGCAAGATGCTATACTGAACCAGGGAGGAGACGACTATGGCCGAGACGATGACGCTGGGACCGACTCAAGAGGAGGAGGCGGAAATGGAAGCGACGCTTCGGGGGTACTTTGACGAGATTCGCCGGCTGAATGAGCAGATGGCGCGGGAGGATGTAGAGATCGCGCGGCTGCGGGCGGAGACGGAAGCCATCGCGGCAGATTCGCGGGCCATCGGCGCACGGACTCAGGAGATTGTGGAGGACACGCGCCGAATCGCGGCGGAGTCACGCGCCATCGGCGAGGAGTCAAAGGCCATCGGCCAGGAGTCGCGAGCCATCGGCGGGCAGTCACAGGCCACCGGCGAACAGATGAAAGCCTTGCGCCGAGAGACGCTTGCGGCCATTGCGAGCCTGGGGGCGAACTGAGCGATGTGGAAACAGATCGCCGATTACACCAAGCAGATCGTCGCTCTGGCGCAGGAGATCAGCAAAAGCAAGGCAGACATCAAGGCGCTTCAGGAGGGATTGCGCGAGGCGAGGCAGGAGACCAGGGACGAGCGTCAACAGGTCGAAGGCGTCCGCACCGAAATCCGTGATATCCGGCAGGACATCCGGGATGTCCGGGATGAGATTCGCAACGTCCGTGAAGAGGTTAGAACCCTGCGCGAAGAAGTGAGGGCGGCGCGCGAGGAAGGCCGGGAAGTGCGCCAGGACCTCACGCTGGCAGTGCAGCGTATCGCGTTCGAAATGGGCCGCCTCCGTGAGAACAACGCGCACGAGCGTGAAAACATCGCGCTGCGCCTGGAAGCCCGACTGCAACAGTTCGAGCGGCGCTTGCCCAGCGGAACAGGCGACGAGCAGGAAATGGAAGAAAACGATGGCTGACCAAATCACATTGAACGTGTTTCGTGGGGACGCCGAGGGCGGCGGGGAGATCAAGTCTTACCAAGTGCCGACGTTTGCCGGCATGGTGGTCTTGGACGCGATCCACTATATCCAGGCGCACCAGGACAGCTCGCTGGCGTGCCGGTGGAACTGCAAGGCGGCCAAGTGCGGCTCGTGCAGCGCGGAGGTGGACGGCAAGCCGAAGCTGCTGTGCAAGACGCGCGTGGATCAGTACCCGACGGGGAGCATCAACGTCGGGCCGCTGCGGGCGTTTCCGCTGCTGAAAGATTTGGTGACGGACGTGTCGTGGAACTACCGGACGGCGCGCAAGATTCCGCCGCTGACGCCCGCCGCCGACGCGCCCAAGCCGTTCGTGATGCAGCAGGTGGACGTGGACCGGGTGCAGGAGTTCCGCAAGTGCATCGAGTGCTTCTTGTGCCAGGACGTGTGCCACGTCCTGCGCGAGCATCAGCGCCAGGACGCCTTCTTCGGGCCGCGCCAGATGGTCCGCATCGCGGCCCTGGAGATGCACCCAATGGATACGGTCAACCGCCGGGAACAGCTTAAGGGCGAGGCGGGGGTGGGCTTCTGCAATATCACAAAATGCTGCACCGAGGTCTGCCCGGAGCACATCCACATCACGGACAACGCCATCATCCCGCTCAAGGAGCGCGTGGTGGACGACTATTTCGACCCGGTGCGGAAGCTGATTCAGATCTTCGTGGGCAAGAAAAAGTGACCTGAGCGCCGCCCAGGGCGGCAGGAGAGGAGACGGCCATGTCCGAAACGGTAATCGCGGGGGAGAAAATCAATGCGGAGAAAGTCTGTTTGCGGTGCGGCGGCGACAAGCTGATGTCCGCCCATCTGGAGCACCCCATCGCCTTCTGCGTGGACCATGTGACGCATCATGGGCGGGTCCACCTGAGCCTGAAGGCGCTGCTCTGCCAGGGGTGCGGGCACGTCGAGTTCTGGATGCCCGACCCGTCGCAGATCGCCCGGCAGCGGGAGGCGGCGGGGACGGCGACCATTCAGGAAGAAGACTTCTGACGCGAGCGCTCAGAAATTGCCACGTTAGCGTCGGGTTCAACCATCAGGGGCGGGATGAGCACGACCGTTCGCCGACGCTCTAGCACAGGGATGGTATCCGTGGCCGTGGACTAAGTAGGAAATCGTAAATAGGAAATCGTAAATAGGTTAAACTATCCGAAGGGCCAGCCAGGGCCACCCTACTCTCAATTTCGCGCCTTCACCTAGCACAGATAGTTTAACCTATTTAAAATCAGGCACTTAGGCTACCACTTTAAACACTCTGCCTATGTTCCTAAAAATACTGGATCACGATTATTGACAGCAGCCTAAACATATGATAGAATGAAACCGTACAACATTCCGGCGTAGTTAATACAAAGACATGGGAAGCAGTTTGATGATTTAGGCACTGAGTGATGATTTGTAATTAGATCAAGCTATCGGTGATGGTTAAAGCGGCAGATTTAGATCACAGGCGCTTTAGTCCTTGCCCTAGATAGCTTAGGTTATTGCGGATCATGTACTTACAGCATTCGAGCGGGCGTTTCAAGGCAGCCAAATGCATACTGTAGAGATTGCTCGTCACACACCAGGACACTCCGACACGCACCAGAAGCCTTCGGCCTATGCTGCCAGCTTCGTGAGCGCTTATCTCTTTACCTGTCTCCTTTGCTTCGTCGCTGCCTACTTTGGGCTTAACCATAAAGAAGCTGGCGAACTGCGCCCCCTCCGAGACAGCACCCTGCTCTACGCAAGTAGCGACCACACTTCTGCCAAGTTTGCCGAGTGGGCCAGCACACACCTCCACATCCATACAGTGGACTTGCTCTCGCCGGGAGCGGGGGAAACCGTCCATCGCCTCACCAGTGCGCGGAAGGCAACCAGTCCCACTCTCGTCATTCCGAGCACAAACGGAGCGGAAGTGGTTTCGGGACCTGCCGCTGTTGACCAGGCGTTGCAGCCGATTACAGCCCGCACCACTCCCATTGGGAAAGCCAAGTGGGCGTTGGCATTCATGGCAGGCTTGATTTTGCTTGCGATCATCTTTGAGACGGAACTTGCTAAAGTCGTCGCATTCCTGCCGATTATAGGGGTCGTCGCGATTGGCGCGCTCTGGGGTCACTGCCTCAACTGTAGTTCAAGCGGCTCAACACTTTCCGCACTCGCACCCGTGTTTGGACTGATTTACCTGGGGGGGGTGGCTCTATTCTCCCGCCCGTTCCTGTGCCATCGCTGGCCTTACACGCTTTTCCTTCTAATCTCAGCCGCTGTCCCTGCTTTACAGGCATACATGCTCCTTAGTGAGCCAAAACTCTGCCCCTCCTGTCTTGCCATCACATTCATTTCAGCCGCTTATTTTGTTTGCGCTCTGAACACAGTGTTTTCGTCCCATCTGTCAGGCATTGTCGCCCCTAAAGGCGTGAGCATAGTGATGGCGGCGGCGCTCTGCCTGCTGCTGATCCGCCACTCGCTGATTTTGGGCGGCTACATCAGTCCGGGCAAGCCGACTGAAGAGATCGTTCCTAGCATCATCGGCGCTCCGTTATCCCGGTTCGTCCCCTTCCTTCCCCATCCTCAGTCGGGTGTATTATATGTGGTGACTTTGGAAGGCTGTTCCCATTGTCAGCAGGCGGAAAGCGACTTGCCCGGAAGCGGGATCAACTGGATCAAGGTGCCGATCTGCGCCATGGCACAGCAAAACGTCTGCTTTGATGGCGGAAAATTCAACTTTCCTGCCCCCATGCTGCTCATGTGTGACAAGAACGGACGAATCATCTACCAGCACGAGGGCTGGGAGAGTGAGCCGCAAGAGAGAGCGGAGATGGAAGGACAAATCCTAAATCTGGAAAGGAGGACCGCAAAACATCGCTAACGTCTGAGGTCCAGGAACTTCATCTGAAAAAGGAGAAGATCGTGCAAAGCAAGCAAATGAAAATCAGCAAGGCGATAGCCTTGTGTTCCGCCGCGATGATCGTCACCGCGTTCACTCTGAACACTACGGCGCAAGCCGTCATCCAGTCGTGTAGCCTCTTAGCGTCGGGCGGCACCGGCTGTGAGACAGGGAGCGGCTGTCCTTGGTGGAAGCCAAATGCGGGCATCACATGGAATGCTCCTCTATCATGTGGCTATGACGGGAACCGCCTAACCTATGCCTCGGTCGGCAATTGTTACCTGACCCTCAACGGAGGGTGCTGCAACAACATTGACACGCAGCTGCATTGCCCCGACGCAAGCCAGTGCCCGTCCTCTCCGCCCGCGACCGGCTGCACAACGCAGGGCGGCGGCTATCCCGGCGGCGGTTATCCCGGCGGCTGACTTTCTCGCCCAGCGGCCTGCCCAACTATCCGGTAGGGCAGGCTGCTATGGAGGCCCGAACAATGCGACGACGACGACAAGGCTTTACACTGATGGAGGTGCTGATCGTCATCGGCATCATCAGCGTACTGGCAGCGATCATTTTTCCCGTCTTGGCCGGCGTCAGGCGGGATGCGCGACGCACGGTCTCGGCTTCCAATCTCCGACAGTGCGGGATGGCGCTGCTGATGTACTGCAACGACAACGACGGCTATGAGGCGATGCCCTCCGGCGAGGTCGCGCGGCGCCTCCTGAAAAACATGCCGACCTGCGATCCGAGCGACACCTGGCGTAAGGGCTGTTCCGAGGACTTCGGCGACCCTTTGATCGGCTCCTATGCTTATATCAATGCGTTTAGTGATTTCTCGCATGAGGATTGGGTGTCTACTCTCCAATCCAAAAAGAACCCGACCTTGCTGGCCGCCATCTACTACGCCGACCCGGTTCCGATCCCGTTCCATGGCATTCAGGCGACGCCCAGCCCTGCTTGCGGTATCCATGAAGAGAAATGCCTGCTTCCAGATCGTGTACTTCGGTTCCGCCTCGATGGCTCCGTCACCTTGACAAAAGACACAAACCCAGGCCGTCTTTTTTTCCATTGGGGGGTGGTGTTCTCAGATGACGGGGACGGGATCGAGTGGGTGGCTGTCCCACCACAGCCAAAGCCTTGAAGTCCGGCAGCGATGCCGTCGTCAGTTTTAGGTGATGACAATGAACAAGCATTCAATCCGCCCAATACAGAATAAACAGACGCCGCTGGCGGAGGCGCTCCAGGACATCCCTTCGTTCCCACGCCTCGTCCTCGGCCTGCTCCTCAGCGCGATTGTCGCGTTCTATGCGCCGCTGCTGGTGCTGGTGCTGACGAATAGTTGGAACAACGTCCTGGGGGACTGGGTTGTTAACAGCATCTGCGTCGCCGTGCTGATGCTAATCAACTCGGTGAGCAACAAGTTTGGCCGAGTGATGCCGGTCGCGGCTGTCCTTGCGATAGTCTTCAACGTATATGTAGTCAGCTTGACCATGCGTACCCACACGCTCGGTGACTGGCAGAACTACTGGCAGAACTTCTTTTTTACCACCGTCGTGTTCCCCCTGAACGGCTACCTCTTCCTCAAATACAAACAGGCCACCAGCCTTTAGGACGCGGCGGCTTATTCTGGTGAGGGCCGAAGCTAGCGAACGCCGGCTCCGGCCTTTCTTGCAGGGATGACGTAGAGTGTGACGCTCTGGGCGGGCAGGGTCGCGGCCAGGCGGCTGCCGGTCAGCGCCACATCGGGCAGGCGGGTGATCGGGCCGGCGCCGGACAACTGCCACGCTTGGGCCGTTGCACCGGGGGCGAAGCGGGACAGGGACAGGGCGACGGGCGTCGGGCCGGACAGGGCCTTGTTGATGACCATGACGGTCAGCGCGCCGTCGGACTGGCGCACGGCGGCGAACGAGGCCAGCGTGTCCGGGTCGGGGACGCGGTCCAGGACGCTGATGCTGCCGAAGGTGGATTTTTTGCCGTCGTAGTTGCGGTACATCTGCATCGCCTTGAACGTCGGCGAGGCGAGGGCAGGAGTAGTCCAGCGGGTCGCCAGGTCCAAACCCTCACGGCCGAAGATGCCCCAGAGGTCGGCTTGGGCGGTCGCGCCGCTCATGCTGCCCTCGGCCCCCCAGTTGTACTCCGTGATGCCGATTTTGGTGCCAGGATAGCCCGTCGCCACCCACTGCTTGAGGCGCGGGATCAGCATGATCTTGTCTTTGATCCAGCTTTCGTCGGTGTAGGTCGGGTCCCACAGCGCCCGCGTCGAGCGGCTGCGTAGCTGCTCGATCTTGGGCGAAACGTTGTCGCCGCCGTCGCCGCCCTGCGGGTAGATGTGGACGGTGAAGTAGTCCAGGAGCCGGCGGCCGGTCTTGGCGTCGTGCTTGTGGAGCTGGTCCAGCAGCCAGGGCAGGTAGTCCATGCCGCCGTGCGCCGCCCGGTCGGGGAAGGCGCCGTCCCAGTGATGCGCCGCCCCGTACTGCTCGTCCGCGCCGCTGTAAAGGTAGCCGTTCCAGCCCCACTCTTCCGGGCCGAGCGTCTTGGCGGCGGGATCCAGGGACTTCACCATCGCCGCGTAGGCGACCGTGTCGTTCAGCACTTCGGCCATCGTCGCCCCCTGCGGGTGCGCGTCGCGGTGCGTGGAGTGCCACAAGGCCGGCTCGTTGTCCAGCAGGTAGTAGCCGACGCCGTCCGCCGACGCCTTGCCCCACTTCGTTGTCAAATGCTGGAGCCAGCCGCGCTGGAAGGCGGGCGTGGCCGGGAGGTTGGCGTCATGGGGGTCCGTGCCGGTGATGTCCGTCTTGCCGTCCGGCTTGACACCGTTGCCCGCATCGGGCATGTACGGGTCGGTCTTCGGCTGCGGACCATACTTTTTGACCGAGAAGCCGGCCGTTTTTTCGCGGTTCGGGCCGAGTTTGGCGACCCAGCCCAGCATGGGGACGGTGAGCATGGGCTGCGCCCCGCCCGCCTTGCTGGCGGCGACAAACGTGTCGGCGCTCTCGCCCGGCACGGCGCTTTTCTCGCCGATGCTTTCAAAGAAGTAGTCGTTGGCGTGGTTGGTAGCGTTCGCCTTCCAATTGTAGCGCGTCTCGGCGTTGCCGCCGCTGCGGTTGAGCGTGGCGTTCAAGGCGCGGAGCTGATCGGGGGAGGCGAAAGCGACGCCGTAGATCAGCGGGCTGATGAGATGCCGGTTCGCCCCGGCGTCAATGGTGATGAGCGTCGGCGCGGCCCCTGTGTTTGGGACGTCCGGCGCGGCCTGATTGGGCGGCGGGGCGGCCGGGGGCAGGGCGGGAGCGCCCGGCGCGGCGGGCGCGGTTGGCAAGGGCCCCAGGACGGGCGGCGGCGGCGGGAGGTCCACCTGGGCGACGGCGGCCATCGCGGCGCACAGTCCCATCCCGGCGGCTAACGTGAGGGCGAGTTTGTTCATGGGTGGCGTTCATACATCCCCGCCGAGGGGCGGGACTTTCGGGAGTGTTGGGCGGCTTGTGCCGAGTTGATTATACCCGCTCCCTAGGGCGATGGAGAGAGAAGACAGAAGAGCGCCCGCTTCCGTTCGGAAGCGGGCGCAGTTGTTTCGGGCACTCAGCGGCAGCGAGCCGTCGCTTGTAAATACGCATCAGAAGCGGCGAATGTTTACAAATTTTCAAGAGCCGTTGACATACATCGGATTATACTATATAATGGCTTCAAGATCGGATGGTGAACCATTGGACGACGAGCGAGAACTGCTGAAGGGCAACACGCCGACCCTGGTGCTGGCCGTGCTGGAGGACGCGCCGCTGCACGGGTACGCCATCGCGCGGGAGATCAACCGGCGCAGCGACAACGCCCTGCGCTGCAAGCAGGGAACGCTGTACCCGGCCCTGCACGCGCTGGAACGCGACGGCCTGATCCTGGGCGCATGGGAGACCGGCGGCGGGGAGCGGCCCCGCAAGGTCTATGCGCTGACCGACGCGGGCCGGGCGGAACTGGCGCGGCGCGTCCGTACCTGGGACGCCTTTTCCCGCGCCATCGAGCAGGTGATCGGAGGACAAGCGCGTGAGCGGACAGCAGAATCTTAGGATGGTGCAGACGCCCGCGTGGGGTTCGGACGTGCGGGAAGACGCCTGGGTTGAGGACTACCTCGACCACCTCTGCGCGCCCCTGGTCGGCATCGTCCCGCTGGCCGAGCGGCGCAATCTGCGCGACGAAGTGCGCGCCCACCTGGAAGCCCTGGCCGCCGAGTACGGCTTCGAGGGCAAATCGCCCCCAGAGGCGACCGGCGCCGCCCTGCAAGAACTGGGCGAGCCGTGGCAGGTGGGGCAGACCTTCCTCCGGGAGTGGCTTCAGGGTTCCCCTCACACCGCGCCCGCGCGCCTTACCCGCCAGGCCGCCCTGCGCGCCTTCGGCTTCTTCGGCGTGGCCGCCCTGCCCACCTGGGCACTGCTGGAACACCGCGCCCTGGACCCTTCGGCAACGGACTTAACGCCCTGGCTCGTGCTGCTGGCCGCCCTCTCGCCTCTCGTCGCCGGGACGCTTCTGGGGTTGGGGCTGCCCCCACGGATGGGCCGGGGCCTGTGCTGGGCGCTGGGCATCCTGACCCTCCACGCCCTCGCGGCGGGCGCGCTGCTACTGCCCCAAAGCGACGGCTTCGGCTTCGCCCTGTGCCTCCCGCTCTGGTGGCTGCCGGGGGGCTGGCTTTCGGCCACCGCGACCGCCCACCTCGTCCGCAGCCACCGCCGCCAGCGGTTCCTGAAGGGCGTGCGGTTCCTGAAGGGCGTGGGGTAGCGGGCTGTGAGGGCACGGGGCTGAACCCCCGTGCTTTAGAAAAGCAAATCCCCGCCTGCGCGGGCATCAGAGCACAAGAGAGAAACGTAGGGGCGCGATTCATCACGCCCTCCTAAATCCTCGCCCGCGCAGGCGGGGGCTTGCACTATTGAAGCACGGGGGTTCAGCCCCGTGATCTCTGGCTCACGGGAGACCGCCCATGTTTCGCAAAGGCTTCACGCTGATTGAACTGCTCGTCGTCATCGCCATCATCGCGGTTCTCACGGCCATCCTGTTCCCTGCCTTCGCCAAGGTCCGGGAGAACGCCCGCCGGGCGGCCTGTCAGTCCAACCTGAAACAGCTCGCGATGGCCTTCACCCAGTACACCGAGGATAACGACGAGCGGATGCCGGGCGCGACAGATGGCGGCAACGGGGGCGCGGGCGTACACGGGGGCTGGATGTTCTTCAAGACGTTCGACGCGCCGCCCGCGCCGGGGGCCTTTGACCCCGCCCAGGGGGCCATCTACACCTATATCAAGAGCCGGGCGGTCTACGTCTGCCCCGACGACTCGCCGGGGCAGTCGGCGGGTGACTCCTACGCGATCAACTCCTGCGTCACGGACATGTACACCGGCTTGCAGCCCGATCCGGGCAGGGCGCTGGCCGCGTTCGATGCGCCCACGTCGTTCGCGCTGCTGACCGAAGAGGCATTTTCAAACGGCTCCCCGTTCGATGGGCTAGGCGGGGGCACATCCACGGATGACGGCATCCTGTGGTACGTTGACGCGGACAATGCGCTCTCGACGCGCCACAACGGCGGGTCGAACGTCGCCTTTATAGACGGTCATATCAAGTGGTATCGGCCCGCTGTCCTGGACGCGCAGTATTTGCGGACCGGCGGCGTGGCGGGCGGGGCCTGCCCGTAGCCGTAAGTTCGGGAAAAAGAGGGGACAACATGAAACGAACTTCCGGCTCACTGCGAGCCTTTACGCTGATCGAGCTACTCGTCGTCCTTGCCATCCTCGGCCTGCTGGCCGCGATCTTCTTCCCGGTCTTCGCCAAAGTGCGCGAGGACGGGAGGCGGACAACGTGCCAAAGCAACCTCAAGCAGCTTGCGCTGGCCTTCCTGGCCTACGCACAGGACAACGGCGAGCGCCTGCCGGCGCAGACGGGCGACTGGCAGCCGGACCCGGTGAAGAACCGCAACGCGATTACGAACGACTGGGAACTCAAGCTGCTCCCCTACACCAAGACGCGGGAGATCGCCCGCTGCCCGGATGACACGGCCTCCATTCCCTACACCGACCCGCAGACGGGGGTGACGTTGCTCCACTCATATGCCGTTCCGGGCAACGTCGCCGGGCGGCCCCTGGCCCAAGTTCCCGCGCCCGCCCTGACGGTGCTGCTCGCCGAGTCCCATACCCTGGGGCGTAACGACAACCTGGACGCCATCATCCCCACACTCGGCAAGAAGCGTTTTACACCGGATGACGGTGTGATTTTTGAGATGCCGGATTTCCGCCACAATCGCAGGACGAACTACCTCTTCCTAGATGGGCACGTCAAGACTCTGCCAGGCCCTAACCCGACGTTCCCCGGCTACAAGACCGACGCGGACGGGATCGCCCTGTGTGACGCCACCCGCCCCCTGCCGCAGTAGCCACTCAGGGCATCACGCCCGGTGTCGCCGCGCCGGGGGTAGGGAAGACCTGGATGCCGCTGATCTTCGGCTCGTCGGCGGACCCGCGCGTGAAGGCAATGACGATGTGGCCGCTGCGGTCGGGCACGAAGCCGGGGAAGTCGCGGACGAGCGCCTTGTTCGCGCCGCCCGCCTCGGCGAAGACATCGAAGTCGGTCAGCACGCGCCGCCCGTTGATGTCCACGTTGAAGCGGCGCTTATTGGCGGCGTGGTAGGTCGTCTCGGCGAAGTGCAGGCGGACGGTATAGCTCTCGCCGGGGGACGAGGGCGGCAGGGGCAGGGCGTAGGTGCAGGCCCCCCAGCGCTCGGACTGGTAAACGGCGGGCGGGGCGGCATGGGGGGCGCTCACGTCCATTGCGTCTCCGACGGTCTTGGCGCTGCCGCCCGTGAAGTCCCGATCCGCCGCGAACCCATCGTCAGCGGGCGGGCTATCGCCGAACGTGTAGAAGCCGCCCGCGCTGCCGCCGCAGTTGATGCTCATGGAGCGGGGCGCACCGGCGACGGGACGCTGAGGCGGGGCGTTCGCTCGGATCGCCCCCGCGTTCGGGACGACGCGAACGGCGCTTGGGCCGGTAGCGGGCGCCGGGTGGACGGTCACGTTCCAGCCGTCCAGGGCCAGCAGGGGCGCATCGCCGCCCAGGTCGGACGCCTGCGCCTCCACCGTCACCACCTTGCTTTCGCCGGGCAGGAGCGAGACGTAGTTGTCGCTGTAAAAGACCGGCAGGACGCGCGCCCCCGAACGCGCCTTCCGTAGCTGCAAATGCGCCATCAGGGCGACGGAGCGGGCCGGGTTGTGCAGGGTGACGGTCAGCAGGCACTTGCCGCCGAGGTCACGGCGCACGGCGCGAGCCGTCAGCGCGACCGTGGGCAGCGTGTCCAGTGATTGAAGATCGTCGGGATGGGCCGGGTCTGCCCGCCAGTAAAAGTTGTCCGAGAGCAGCCTGTGCCCGGCGTCGCGCAGTTCCAGCTTGACGAAGTGGACGGCGGACAGGGCGGCGGGGAAGGCAATGGCCCCGGTGTCCGTGGCCGCGCTGGGGGCCGCCGTCACGGCGTCGGTGTGCGTGTAGGCGAGGCTGCCGTCGAGGTTGTAAATAGAAGTCTTGGCCGTGACATTCGCCAGTGCCCGTGGGGTATTGTTGACGATTAAAACGTGCCCGTCGGTCTCGTTCATCTGAACATGCACCGGCTCGCAGCCCTTCCGCGCGGCAAACAGCGAGGCATTCGGCTCCAAGTCCCAGCTATAGAGCTGCCAGACGAACGAGGGCTGGGACGGGTTGCTCATCCAGGTCAGTACCCCTGTCGCGGGGTGGAACAGCTTGGCGTTGCGGCCCTCGTACATGGCGCGGAACGCCTCAAAGTTCATCATCTGGGCCTTGCGGACGAAGTCGGCCAGACTGTCGGGCCGCCCATAGCGCGCGCCCAGGGTGCTTGGATACCAGTCGCCGCCTTGCGCGCCGCGCGCCAGATCGTGCTCGGCCCAGTCGTCGTTGATCGTGTTCCAGTCTTTCTGAGGCATCATCCCCTGGACGGATTCCAGAGTGGGAACCGAAACCGACCCGACTTCGGTCTTGAACGCCTCGCCATAGTTGTAATACTCGCGCGGCGCGCGCCAGAAGTACGGGCCGCCGGAGTTGACGCCGTGGCCCGCCGTGGACGACCGCTGGTAGAGGCGCTGCGGCTCCAGTTCGGCCATCAGTTTTTGGATACCCTGGTCAATGGCGGGCGGCGGGTCGCCCTCGTTGCGGGCGCACCAGAGGGCGATGGACGGGTGATTGCGGAAGCGCAGCATCTTCTCGCGGACATTGGCGAGGTACAGGTCGGCGTCGTCGGGGTTGGGGCCGTCCGCAGGGTTGGGCTGGAAGAACTCGTCCCAGACCAGGATGCCGTACTTGTCGCACAGGTCGTAAAAGCGGGCGCTGGTGCTCTGGCCAACCCAGTTGCGGATCATGGTGTAGTTGGCGAGCTTATGCATCCGCACCTGGGCATCCAGGCGCTTCGGCCCAATGCGCTTCAGGGCCTCATCCATCCCCCAATCGCCGCCCTTGCAGAAGACGGGGACGCCGTTGACGGAGAGCGTCAGATTGTCCGAGCCTGGGACGGAGTAGGTGATCTTGCGGATGCCGAAGGACACGTCCTGGCTGTCCGAAGTCCCCGCCGCCGTCTCGAACGCCAGATGTAGAGTGTATAAGTTCTGCGGCCCGTAGCCATTGGGCCACCAGAGGCGCGGGTGGAGGACGTGTAGCGCCGATGTCGTCGCGGGCGAGAGCGTGACGATCTTGGTCTCAGACGGCCCCAGCGTGACGGGCAGACGGAACGCGATGCCGCCCGCCTTGCCGACCAGAACGCCCGCCTGCGGCTCGGCCATGACGTTCTGCACCGTCGCCGACACGGTCAGGTCGGCGCTGTCCGTGCGCGGCAGGGGCAGGTCCGAGGTCACTTGGGGGTCGCGGACGACGACCGGGCCGGTGGCGAGCAGCGTCACGTCCTGCCAGATGCCCATGTCCCGGTCACGGACGCCGGGAATCCAGTCCCAGCCGATGGTACACAGGAACGTCGGCCCGTCGCGCGCCGTTTGCCCCCCATTCGGCCCGACGCCGGCCGCGATGGTCTGCTCGACGGGGCTGCCCGGATGCGGCGGCGGCAGAATCTGAATCGCCAGCGCGCTTTCCTGCCCCGGCACGACATAGGGCGTCACATCGAACAGCCCGCGCGCGAACGCGCCTTTGATCTTCCCCGCCTCGTGCCCGTTGACCCAAACGACGGCGGCATAGTTGATGCCGTCAAAGCGCAGCCAGACCCGCTTGCCCCCGTAAGACGGCGGGACGGTGAACGTCCGGCGATACCAATACGACGTGCGGCAGAGGCTTTCGGGAATCTTGTCCGGGCGGTTGTTTTCCCCATACAGCGGCTCCGGGTAGACGCCATCGGCCACCAGCGCGGTCAGCACGGTGCCGGGGACAACCGCCTTGTACCAGCCGGCAGGCTCGAAGACGGGGCGCGAGACGGACGAGCCGGGCGCAGCGACTTTGGCCGCGTCCTGGAGCTGCCAGCCGGAGTTCAGCGACATCGGCGCAGGCAGCGGCGAGGCGAGGCCGAGACGGGGAAGAAAAGCGAAGGCCATAGCCAGCAGCAGTCGAGAGAATAAGGTCATTGGTTGCTGTCCGTATTATTTGGCACCGGGAATCGACACCCATATCGTTCCCGCTCTGTTATGTAAAAGCGTGTAAATTTTGCACACCCAAAAAGAGAATCCGACTGAAGTTCAGTCGGATTCACTCTCTTTATGTCCTGCCAAATCTCACCGGGCAAGGTATTGAAATATTCGGCTCTGGTTGCAGAATCGCGGCAAGATCGCGAACATATCCTATTCGCCATCTTCTTCTGATTCGCCATCTTGTTGCGAATGTTTTTGCCGTACCTTTTCCTTCTCTATGCGCTCAGTCCTGCTACTTTTGGTGCTATATATGAAGCTAGCAAGATAGGCAAAAGCCGGCCCACTCACAACGCCAATAGCCACACGATCATGACCATGTATCCCCAGCCATCCGCAGGTGAGGAAGGCGCTAAGACCTAATACAGTTGCACAGATCAGCCCCTGAACAGAACTACGGACACCAGCAGTTTTCGTCAACCGCTCCATGTCGCGCCGATGCTTGCTTTCCGTGTTCAGTTCTTCCATCACCAGATCAAGCAAGCGTGGATCGATCTGTTTATACTGCTGAAGCATCTGTGGATTAGGGAGGGGACCATTTTGGTCACTGTTAAATTCTAAGAACTGGTTTTCAACACCCAGCACACTAGAAAAACCTGCCTCGAATGATGGGGTTGCTGCCATAAGTTCCGACTGAAGAGGAGCATTCTCGTCATGGCCTATATGAGCCATCGCGAATACCGAGTATCGCATCTGGTGTGCGCGCCGCCGCTTAGTAGGCGTCTCAACACTGTTGCTGGCTACGTTTGTAGTCTCTTTCACCTCTGGCTGAGGCTTACTGTCTAGTGAGTGCAACCACTTCGCATGTGCTTTTTGCAATGATTGTGGGGTTAGTCTTCGGTCAGCCCTGAAGAAGCGGAACGTAGCAAATACAACGCCTAACAGACTTCCCCAAGTAATGAGTCCTGCAAGAACTGAAAATTCCATCGTCATGGTCCTGTGATTACTTTCAGGGCAACCCTCTCCGCTTTAATGGCAATGATGCTGAACAACGCGGCTTCTAGCCACGCCACCAAAACCATGCGTGGTCGCCAAGCCTCGACAACCTCGTGGTAAGAGCTTATAGCAGTGTATCCGCCAAACAGCATCGCCCCGAGGAAGGCTCCCAAATACAAGGTGTACTGGTAATCGAGTATTCCCGCCGCTTCCTTGTCCTCATTGACTACCTCGGCAACACTTGATACATCCGACGCCGCAGACAGACACAGAACACCGACAACGAAGGTGAGTTCCGGTATGTTCTCTGCCGACTCATAGGTTGCATGATGCCCGAACCAGCGGAACCCAATCTCACACAGCAAAGGCATCAGCGCCAGGAACAGATTCGGCCAAATCCACTGTCGAAATCGTTTACGCAACCGCCTTCACACCTTCCGGTTGCGTTTGGTGTATGTACGCATCCAGATCGGGCAGTGCTACCAAGCACCTCCCGACTTTTCCATGCTGGGAAGCCAGCCCTTATTAGTTGCAAACTTATAGAGAAATTAGTTACAAGTTGCACAATCCATAGCCATTCAGCAGGCGAAGTGATACTGCGATTGTGCAATGTTTAGGCAATTTCTCTATTAGTTGATCTTTGGGTGATCCCTACCACGCTTGCCATTTCTGGCACGGCAAGCATCTTTGTGTTGTCCACATGCTTAACACAACTTACCGTTTCCTGAGCACGAGTTGCTAATTTTCCGGCGTGAAGTCCAATAATTCTGCAATACTTTTGCAGTCAAAGTAGAGACAAAGACGGTCAATTGTCTGGACCTTCACGTCTTCTACCTGATTGTTTAAGGCACGCTGGACAGCACCAACAGAAAGTCCTGTTTCCGCTGAGATCGTCCTAAGAGGCAACTTCCGGCCTTCCCGTTCTTCCTTTTCAAGCCTGAGAAACTTCATCCGCGAACGTATCACCTTGTTTCCCCTGTGTCTATAGTACATTATTTCGACACGAGAAATCAACAAAAATTACGGACTAAATCAACAAATTCCTATATTTATTATTTTGTAAGCATTCACAGGTACAAAATAAAACTCGACCGCAGCAAGCTGCGGTGTATCAGAAAGATTGCAACGGCAAGCCGCCGCTTGGAAGTGGCCGCTCAGGCGGCCACGAGATCAGACAAATAAGGTAACGCAGCAAGTTGCGGGGTATTGACATCCCGCCAAGAATAACAGGAGGTATCTTGTAGTGCTCTCCGGCCTAGAATTGGCCCGCTCGCAGAATGATACTTCGGCCTCGTCTATTTGCTTGCCTATGCTACTCACGGTGAGGTCGGGGCGGCGTGGGCCGCCGTCACGATAAGCGGCGCGAGGGTGGCAGAGATGGACAGGCATAATCAAGTGAGATCCGTTCGCACGGGACTTCCTACTGGCTCCCCACCCCATGCGTCCGCATCCGCATCGCGTACAGGCCCTTGCTGGCGGTGATAAAGAGCGTGTGCCGGTCCGCGCCGCCGAAGCAGACGTTGCCGGTCCAATCCTCGGCGACGGGGATGTGCGCGACTTGCCGGCCGTCCTTGTCAAAGATCGTGACGCCATGCCCGGTGAGGTAGACATTGCCGTCGCTGTCAATCGTCATGCCGTCCGATCCCATCGTGCAGAACAGGCGCTTGTTGGTCAGAGCACCATCCTTGCCGATGTCGTAGGCGTAAGTCCTGCCCGCGCCGATGTCCGCGACGTAAAGTGTTTTGCCATCCGGCGTGCCGATGATGCCGTTGGGTTGGGTCAAGTCCTCGGCGACGCGCCGCAGTGTTTGGTGGTCGGGAGCGAGGTAATAGACATACTGGCCCGGCAGTTCCATCGGCCCGCGCTTCCAGTAATCGCGCTTGTAGAACGGGTCCGTGAGGTAAAGGCCGCCGTCAGGCCGTATCCAGACGTCGTTAGGCCCGTTGAGCAGCTTGCCGCCATCGTTCTTGACAACGACCGTGGCCTTGCCCGCCGGCGTGATGCGCCAAAGCTGGTTCCGCTCGTCGGCGCAGGCCCACAGGTCGCCCGCCCCGTCGAAGCACAGGCCGTTGGAGCGCCCGCAAGGGGACAGGAAGACGGACAGTTTGCCGTCCACGCTCCACTTCAAAATCTTGTCGTTCGGCTGGTCCGTAAAGAAGACGTTGCCGTGCGCGTCGCAGGCAGGGCCTTCGGTGAACGAAAAGCCGCCGGCCAGTTTTTGCAGCGTCGCGCCGGGCGCGATGGGGCCGGGCGGGTCGGGCGCGGCCTGGGCAACAGAGGCGAGGGCAAGGACGGCGAGGGTGCCTGTAAGGATGACGTTTGCAAGAAGGATGTTCATGGTGGTGTGTGCCTAAGAGGCCCTAATAAGATGATTTGGGCGACTGAAGTCGCGGCAACAAGTTCACGAAACCTGCCTTCGCAGGTTGAAGACCTAATCCTGAGTCCGCGAAGGCGGACTTCGTGCCTTTGTTGCAGCGGTTTCAACCGCCCATAATGGTTTTTGTGAGAGCCATTAACTGAGTATGACGGCCAGTTCCTGCCCGGCGTGCAGGACGACGCCCGATGCGAAAGTGACAAGGGCGCAGCCATTTTGACTCGCGACCGCAGCAGAAACCGACTGACCGCCTGCCTGTGCTATAACGGCGTGGTAAGTCCCCGCCAGTGCGAGCGTGTTCAAGCGCAGTGTACCGTATTTGAGCGCGATATTCGCTTTGAGCGTCCCGGCTTGCTGCTTCTGGGCGAACTTCCCCCACCCCTCAGCGGACGTGAACGCGGCCTGGAAGTCGTGGGGCGTCAGGCGCGGGGCGAAGCCGAGGTGGCCCTTCGGGCCGTGGTGCTCGAAGCCGCAGAGGGTGAGAAACGAGCCATAGCTTGCCATCGCGCGGGCGTAGTGGTCACTGCACTCGATCTCGTTATAGGGGTTGCGCCGCTGGGGAGCGTAGCGGTCGTGAATGGCGCGCGTCACGGCCAATCCCTCCTGTACCAGCCCTTCGGCGATCATGTGGCCGGCGGCCTGGTGCTCGAACCCGCTCATGCACTCGTTGAAGTAGCCCACTTGCCAGTCTTTGGAATTGCCGAAGGGGTGCGGCAAATCTTTGGGGTTGGTGACCATGATCAGGCCGCCGTCGCCTTCCAGCGCGTAAGGCCGACCCGCCGTGTTGTGACGCCGGAACGGGCCGATGTCGGGAGCGAAGTTGTATTTGTAGAGCGACTTCAAGGCCGAGACGGTCTTGCCGCGGTCCAGGACGCGGCCCAATCCCACCTGCCAGGCCCAGCCCTGGCCCATGACCTGGTCTACATGGCACGTCCCATACGTCCCCAGGCTCGTCTTATAGCCCTTTTCGGGGAGTTGAATGAAGTATTCGCCGTTGAAAAGCCGCGTTTCCAGGGCCTGCTTGGTCTGCTCGAACTTGCGGCGGCAGAAGCGGGCGAAGTCGGTGTCGCCGAATTCCGTCGCCATCTCCTCGCAGGCGCGCAGGGCGGCGGCGTACAGGGAAGAAATCCAGGCGATCTCGCCGTACCAGGCGGCGTCCAGCGTGTTCTCCTGCGTGCCGTCCAGCAGGCCGTTCCCGTCCTTGTCGTGGTGCGTCAGGAATGCCATCGTCTGCTGGACATGAGGCCACAGCCGCTTGAGGAACCGCTTGTCGGCGCTCATCTGGTGCTCCCGGTAGACGCCCAGTATTCGCCCGCACTGGCCGTCCACGGCCGGCCCGGTGCCCTCGCCCCGGAAGCCGATCTTGCCGGTCTTGACGTCCAGGGCGACACCAAAGTCTACATGCTCGCGCGTGTAGCGCTCCAGTTCAGGAAAGAGGCGCCCGACGGCCTGGGCGTAGTGCCAGACATGGGTACAGGTCCCCTCGCAGCAGCCGACCCCTTCCCAGCCCCAGAAGCGGCCCGTGCCGAAGCGGTGGGCCGTCGTCGTCGCCAGGATGGACGTGTTCAGGAACGTCCGGTTCAGGAGCCAGCGCGGCAGGGTCGAGTCCTGCCAGGTCCGGTGCCAGAGCTTGGTCTGGTGGGACAGGTGCGCGTAGTGGCGGGCGACATACTCGGCCACGGCGGGGGCATCGGCAAAGCGCTTGCCGTAATAGTTGCCGGCTTGGCGTCGGCGACGTCCAGCCCGCTGTGGGGAAAGTGCCAGGCGATGACGAACGTCACGGTCTGCGTCTGCCCCGGCGCGAGGGGAACGACCTTCGTGATCGCGCCGATCAGCTTCTCGCCCGCTGCCTGCCGCGCCTCGGCCCGCGCGGGCGCGTCGAACACGGCGTCGGGGGCGGCGTCCGCCCTGCCGACGCCCCCGCCGAGCAGGGCCAGGGCCATCGTGCCGTCGTCGGGGTCCCCAGCGAGCGGGGTATCCGCATGGGGTGGCGTGTCGGTCTGGACGATGTCGTCCACGCCGATGTTGCCCCAGCCGCCCTTGCCGCTGTCATAGATCTCGATGACGGCCGATTTGCCCGCGAAGTCGCGGACATCGAGCGCGGCGGGCTGCATGTGGTTGCTTTTGCGGCCCGTCGTCCGGCGCATGACCTTGCCGCCCACCAAGAGCCGCAGTCCAACTTCCTCGCTGTTGTCGCCGCCCCCGATGAGAAACGTCAAGTAATCGCGCTCGACCGTGAACGCCGGACTGGTCAGCGTCCCCACCTTGGCATCCCTCTCCGGGGAATCTTTACCTGGTGCGGAGGCATGGGAGTTGACGGCGCGCTTGCCCGCGCCGCCGACGTCGCCCTGATACTTCGGGATGTCCGTTCGCAGGATGGGGCCTTTGCCGAACGCCTCGCCGGTGGTCGTCCAGGGCGCATACGTCTCGCGCTCAAAGTCGTCCACCACGATGTCCGGGCGAGCCGGGACGGTCGGCGAAGACACAGGGGCCTCGAAGCGGGCGGCCACAACGGTCGTCCCGCCGATCCGGCGCACCGTGTTGGCGCGGCGGCCCGGCGTCAAGGGGGCCGAGACCAACCGGCAGGCGTTCTCCAGCCAACCCGCCAGTTCCGCCGTCACGGGCGTTTCCCCCATATTGGTCAGCGCGAACTCGCAGACCGTCACGGGCAGGCCCGAATCGTCGGCGTCCAGCGGGATAAACGGCGAGTAAGCCGTCAGCGTGACCGAGACAGGCGAGGTCGGGTCGGTATACCTGACCATCCCAAGCGGGTACTCGTCCACAAACGCGATCTCGTGCCAGCCACGCGCGTCCAGCGGGCGCAGGACACCGTTCACCCGGAGCGCGAAGCCTTGTTCGAGCGGCGATTCGGCTCGGTGGGGCGCGACATAGGCCGCGCCGTCGCGCGCGCTGGCGGACGCCTTGTGGCCGGTGAAATCCGTCCACTCCCCCCTCCCCGTGAAGATGCCTTCCTGATTCTTGTTGAAGATGTCCCACAGCCAGAGCCTGCCGTCACCGCCCAGGTACAGCGTCCCGCAGCAGATGCCACCGACCGGCATCCCGATATACTTTAATTCGCCGCGCGTCTTGGTGTAAACCTCACGCGCCCCGCGTGCCGTCAGCGCGTGGACCCACTGCGGGTTCAGCTTCTTGTCCGGCGGAACCAGCTTGGCGAAGTCCGAGGCTTCAAACGGCCCGGCCATCGCGGGCCAGGGGCCGAGCGCGGCGGCAAGAACGGTCAGGCCGCTCAGGGCCAGAAACTCGCGGCGGGGCAGGAGGCGCGGCGGATTGGCAGGATTCGACTCACAGGCGCAGTCCGGGCCGCAGTCGTTGGGGTCGGGCATGAACGGTTAATGACTTTCTAGAAAATGGTTCGCGCGGAGCCAAGCCGCGCAGCGGTCCGGCCAGGCGGCAGGTTCGCCGCCGTGGACGCCCAAGCCGAAGCCGTGGCCGCCCGTCTTCAGCCGCAGGAACTCATCGGGGACGCCCACGCGCTTCAGCGCCTCTGAGAACAAAACACTGTTTTGCACGCTGACCGGATCGTCCTCTGCCTGCACCAAAAATGTCGGCGGCGTCTGGGCCGTGACCTGCTCGTCATTGGAGTACAACGTGACCAACTTGGGGTCGGCGGGCACGCCCAGCAGGTTGTTCCGGCTGCCCTCGTTGACGGCGGGCGGGCGCATCGTGATGACCGGATAGCCCAGCACCAGGAAGTCCGGGCGGCTGCTCTGCCGCGCCACCCGGTCCAGGGCCTTTGGGTCGCCCGAGCCAAAATGGGTGGCGACGCTTGACGCCAAGTGACCGCCTGCCGAAAAGCCCATGATCCCGACCCGGTGCGGGTCCAGGCCCCACTCGCGAGCGTGGTCGCGGACCAGGCGGATCGCCTGCAACCCGTCTTGAATGGGCCACGGCGTCTGTGAGCGATCCATGTCCGGCGTCGGCAGCCGGTACTTCAGCACGATCCCCGCCACGCCATAAGAGACGAACCGCCGGGCCACGTCGTAGCCTTCCAGGTCCATCGCTTCGCCGCTGTACCCCCCGCCGGGGCAGATGACGACGGCGGCCCCCGTCGCCGTCTCCTTCGGCGGCAGGTACACCGTCAGGGTCGGCCAGCGGACGCCGGTCGCCCAGATGATCTGATGCCCCAGCTCGCCCTGAATCACGCTCCTTTCGGCAGCCGTATCCGCCGCCGTCAGCGTTCGGTTGGGATATAGGGCCAGCGTCAGCGGCGGATCGGTCTCCGGGAAGTACGGATAGACCGTCACGGAGCGGCCCGTTTTATCCCGCAGCACCACAATCCCTTTCGTCACCTCCACCGTCTCGCTGGCCGTGTCAAACAACATCGGACGAACGGGGGAAAGGTTCAGGAGGCCGCTTTTCATCCCACCCGGCAGCGGCCACTCTGGACCGCTGCTGACACTCAACACCTTGCCGGGAACCAGCGGCTTGATGACAACAGTCCCATCCAAGAGGATATGGCTCCATCCCGGCGCTCCCGGATTGAGGCTTTTTTGGCTTTCGCCTGCGAACTGGTTGACGGCTTTGGAAGATTCTTCCTGGAAAGAGCCATCAGGCGATGTCCAAACAAAAGGCAGCGGCTCCGAGCGCATGGGAACCGTCGTGGGCTTGCTTGCCAGCGCGATGACCAGCGGCAAGTCTACACTCCCCGCCTTGTTGGCCGCTTCCCCCTCCGGTTGACGCCGCACGGTCACATAGTATGCCCCGTTTCTGAACGAGCAGCGAAGTGGCTGGTCCGCCCCAGCCATGAGCGCCCGCACGGCGTCACTGAACGCAGCACCGGTAATGTCTACCGACAGTTCACCCGTCACAGACGGGTCAACCACGCCTTTGGCGCGCACACTGGCGAAAAGCAGACGCATCGCCGTGGAAACCGGCACATGCTGTAACTGGAGGCTGATGCGCTGGCTGTCTGGAACGGGCGCGGGCGCAGCCTTCCGGGCAGCCGCCGGGGCGGACGCAGCCAGCCACAGGAAGAGCAGGAGGGCGGCGAGTAACAGGCCAGCGGGTCGGTTGTGAGATGTCATATTGTTATCTTCGACCGGGCACTGAAGTGCCCGCCTGGGAGGCGCTTCGCGCCGAGCGTCCTGCGGACGGATGCAGAACTGTTCAATCATGCTCAGTCTGTGATCTATCCGTAGATTCAGGCTCTAATGAAGCGTCTTATCGTCGTAGAGATAGAGCCTCATCCAATATCCTGAGATGGCTGTGTTGGATAGGTAGAACGAGAATCTACCGGGGCAAGGCTTTGCCTCGTTCTCGTACTTAACGGTAAAAAATGTATGCCCTGATGCGTGAAAAGATGCACTCGCTCTAGACGCAAGCCCTGCCAGTACAGGGCGGAATAATTCAGGCGGACAGGAATACAAGATTTCGCTGAGGTCGGTGCGCTGTCGCGTAAAAGACCACGCGATAGGATTATCCCAGCGATGGGCTTCAGCTTCTAGTAGCCCGTTGCCTCGCGCCAGGAGCAACCCGATCAGGAAGTCAGGCAGGTCGGCAGGCTCCGGCTCGGAGACGACGCGCTTGATTGTGATCGCATCAGGAAACCAACTGGATACAGGATGCCATGAAGATACAGGATGCCATGAAGAAGCGGGGGATGAATCCCTAACGCGCAAATGCCCCGCCCTGGTCACGGCGGGGCTGTTCTTGCTAGACGGGATACTCGCGCGAGGGGCCTTCGTACCCGCAGACGCCGGCGCGAGGCGAGTTGACGATGGGCAGCAGCCACTCGTCCCGCTTGGCGCGTTTGGCGCACTTTTGGCACAGTTCCCGGTATTCGCCTTCCTCGTCGGCGCCCAGCCAGACCGCCGGCTCGCCGCACTTCTCGCACTCGAATTCCGGCGCGACATTGCGCGCCAGCAGCCGGACGGCGTCGGGGCGGGGATCGCCTTCGTGCTCGGAGACGACGCGCAGCTTGAGTTCCGTGGTGCTGCCGAAGTCGTACTGGTGCGTGAACTTTGTCCCCGGCGTCAGCGCCTCGGACAGCCGGATGCTCATGCTCTTTGGGGGCGGCCCCCCGAACATCAGGCCCAGCCCGCCAAAAAAATCGTCGTCTTCCTCGTCATCTTCCTCCTCAGCGGTGTCTTCTACGGTGACATCGTAGCGGGCGTCGTTGATCTCGAATGCGCTGAGGTGCCCGCAGCACTCCAGCCAGATGCCGCGCAGGAAGCTGTCCAGGTCACGCAGAGTCGCGCCGGCCTGGACGTCCAGGTGCAGCCAGTATTCCGGAGAATGTCTCCCTTCCACGAGGAGATGGTATCGCTTTGTGCCCGGCCCGGTCGCGGCGTCCTGCTCGGCCTGATGCTTTTCCAGGTGGCGCGTCATCTGCGCCTTGCCGAATTCGGCGCCGCAGAGGGCGCATCGGCCGCGCGAGGTGCGTCGGCGCTTTGGTAGTTCCTCCATCGTGTTCTCCTTAACGAAAAGCGCGGAAGTCTCCGCCATTGATGGGGGAGATGGGACAAAGTCCTAAAGATAAAGTCCTAAAGATAAAGTCCTAAAGATAAAGTCCTAAAGATAGCGCATCGTCCTTCTACAAGTCTGTTTGAGGACGATAACTCCCTTTCTACAGATTGGTATCGCGCAAGCGTGTAGTCATTGAACAGTTTTATTGAACAGTTTTATTGAACAGTTTTATTGAACAGCTTCATTGAACAGCTTCATTGAACAGCTTCATTGAACAGCTTCATTGAACAGCTTCATTGAACAGCTTCATTGAACAGCTTCATTGAACAGCTTCATTGAACAGCTTCAGGTATATTAAAACCGTGAACCGTAACTGTCTAAAAGTAAGGCTTTACCCCACGAAGACGCAGGCCCGCGCGTTGGAAGAAACTCTCGAAACCTGCCGCCTCGTCTACAACAGCCTCGTCAACGACAGGAAGTTCCAATACGACACTGCACAGGTTTCTGTGGGTCGGTATGACCAGCAAGCCTATCTCCCTCTCTGGAAGAAAAGCCATCCTGAACTCAAAGAGGTCTACAGCCAAGTGCTGCAAGACGTGGTTCACCGCGTTGACCTTGCGTTTGCCGCCTTCTTCAATAGAGTCGAGAAAGGTGAGACACCTGGCTTCCCGCGTCTCAAAGGAAGTGGTCAATGCGATAGCATCACCTACACGCAGAAGGCCAGTCTCAAGGTAGGGGAGCAAAGCATCCACCTTGCCAAAATCGGTCAGGTGAAAGCCAAGATACACCGCAAGCCGTGGGGCGAAGTCAAGAACTGCACCATACGCCGTATCGGAAGCCCTGGTAATGGCAAGTGGTTCGCCTCCTTGTGTCAGGCAATTGAACCTGAACTGTTGCCGCCGTCCGAGGAGGCTGTCGGCATTGACGTTGGCTTGAAAACCTTTGCCGCTTTCTCCAATGGTGAGGGAGATAATTTTTTCATCGAAAACCCGCGCTTCTTTGGCCGTGATGAGAAAGCCCTTGCCAAAGCACAGCGCAAGTTATCCAAGCAAAAGCGCGGGAGCCGTGAGCGGCGCAAAGCGCGTAAAGCGGCGCAAAGCGCGTAAAGTCGTTTCTCTTATCCATGAGCGCATCCGTAACCGAAGGCATGACTTCTGCCATCAGACCGCTCGGCGCATTGTCAATCGGTTCGGTATCATCGCCGTTGAAAAACTCAGCGTCAAGAATATGCTCGGCAATCACTGCCTTGCCAAAAGCATCGCAGATGCTTCGTGGTCACAGTTTCGTTGGGTTCTCACGTCGAAGGCTGAAAGTGCTGGTCGTGAGATACTGGCTGTCAATCCCGCGTACACGTCGCAGGATTGTTCGGAGTGCGGCTACCGCCCGGACGGGTTGGAAGGCCGCACGAAGAAGAAATTATCAGACAGGTGGCACCTGTATCCGATGTGCGGCTTGTCCGTAGACCGCGATACCAATGCCGCTGTCAACATATTGGCTCTGGGACAACAGAGCCTCGCTCCCTAAGAGCATCGCTCCCTAGAGAGCGCAGAAGCCCGTCCATTTATGGACGCGGAGTTGTCACACAGTGATCGTTTCCCGCTCGGGCGCCGGCTTGGCTTTGTAGCGCGGCGCGACCGGCAACCGGCCCCGATTGTCCTTGACCCAGGCGTAGATGCGGCGGCCCAATTGGGGCACGGGGGGGATGTAGAGGAAGGGCGCGAGCAGGACCGTGGCCGGGAGCTGCCAGGCAACCAGGCGGAAGGCGTCGAAGCCGGCGCACTGCCGACCACCGGGGCGGACGGCAATGGCGGCCTGTTCGGCGTCCCCGAAGCGCACATCGGTTGCGGCCAGCGCCGCGCGGTCGTGCGAGTCCACGAACGTGATCTGGCGGAAAACGTCGAAGAAGCGGACGACGAGCAGAGCGGACTTGCAGAAGTCACACTCGCCGTCGTAGACCAGGCGCAAAGGGGTCAGCCCCAAAGGGCGCTTGGCCCAGGCTAAAAAGCGCTTGATGTCGTCGCCCGTGAGGAAGTTCAGGTACGACGTGATCATCAGGGCCGAGAACAGCGGGATGTTGAAGGTGTAATCAATCCCCAGGTGCAGCATCACGCCCGCCGCCAGGACGTACAGGCGCAGGCGCGGCACCCAGATGAACGTCGCCAGCGCGAACTCGACCGCAATCGTCCCCCAGGTCATCAGGTTGATGACGTAGACGTTGTCCCGACCCAGCATCGGGAATCGGGCCGATTCGGGCAGGTGCAGCGGGTAGTAAACTGCCGTGCCGTCCATCCATTGCGGCCCGGTCATCTTGCTGAGAGACGCGCAAAGGTAAAGGACGGCGATCTGGAGCTGCATCAGCCGCTGCGCCCACGGGACGACGGGGGGCGGCGCGTCGTCCTCCTTGCCCCGGAAGATGCGCCACAGCCGGTCCAGGGAGCAGGCCGCGCCGGCGGGGGAGAGCAGCAGGTAGATCGCCAGCACGATCATCACTGTGTCGCCGCTGTTGTGGATCGGCGCGTCGCGGTTGTGGAGGAGGCTGATGCCCAAATAAACCAGGAACGCGCTCGTCCGCGTCCAAAAGCCCAGGCTCAGGCACAGCGCCGCCAGCAGGTACACGACGAACAGAAATGTCAGGAAATGCTCCGACCCCGGCAGGCACAGCCAGTTCATCCGCAGCGGCCCCGGCCCGCTCGTCCCGTTGTAGGTCAGGGCGTCGGCGGCCCGCAGCACGCCCCGGTCCGAGAACCAGATGAAGCGCTCGGGGAACAGCAGCAGGCCGTAGACCAGCGTCCAAAAGCCGAAGACCAGCCGGAACAGGCCCAGCGGGACCGAGGACACCGGGCCGAACCAGAACTCGTTCCAATCGCGCCGAATCTGCCTCATCGCCACTCTCCTGTCATTGCCACTCTCCTGTCATTGCCACTCTCCTGTCATTGCCACTCTCCTGTCATTGCCACTCTCCTGTCATTTCAGGTCCTCCGGGTGAATCGGGGTGATGGACGGCCCGCTGCCGGTCTGGAGCGGCTCGACCTTGATGGGGGGCAGCGGATCGCCGGGCGGCAGGATCACGCGCGAGTGCTCGATCAGCTCGACGCTGACGGGCCGGTTCTGGCTGTCAAAGTCATTGACGCGGGCGGCGTAGCGCGCCATCGCCGGCCAGAGCGCCTGCGTGCTACCATGCGTGGCGACCTCGACGAGCTTGCGCCAGCGCTCTTCCCGGTAACGCCCCACATAGTCCAGGCGGGCCATGCGCGGGAAGAACCAGGAGCGCTTTTCGCCGTCGGCGTAGGTGATCCGGGCCTCCATCGTCACGTCCAGCTTGTCCGGGTAGGGCGAAAACATGCTCCACGACTGCGCGAACCCGGTGATGGTCATGTACGGCCGCACCAGGCCGACGCCCAGGGGAGACTGGACGATGGCGCTGTTGCTGGGGACCAGCCAGATGGTCAGCGCGAACAGGTGCCAGAGGATAAACAGGTTGATCGCCTTGCGCGCCCACCAGCGCCGCTCCAGCCGGTCCACGCGCCGCTGCCGCACGGCGTTGCGCTGCTCCTCCGTCCGGCCCAAGACCGGGCGGTTCCTGTCTTGGCGCGTGTCTTCCGCGCATATCTCGCTATCGGATGTGGTTCCGTACATACGCTTCCAGGTCTGCAATAGCGACCCGCTCCTGCTTCATCGTGTCCCGGTCCCGCACCGTCACCGTGTCTTTGAGGCTGGCATCGTCTTCCCGGCCCAGCGTGTCGAAGTCTACCGTCACGCACAGCGGCGTTCCGACCTCGTCCTGGCGGCGGTACAATCTGCCGATGCCCGCCGAGTCGTCGTACACGGCGCGCATCTCGCCCGTGGCCTGGAGGCTCTGCTTGATGGCTTTGGCCGTGGCGACGATGGCCGGCTCGTTCTTTTTCAAGGGCAGCACGGCGACCTTGATCGGGGCCAGCGCGGGCTTGAGGCGCAGGACGACGCGCGTCTCGCCGTTTTCCAAAGTTTCCTCGTCATAAGCCGCGCAGAGCGCCGCGAGGACGCCCCGGTCCACACCCGCCGACGGCTCGATCACATAGGGAACGAGGTGTTTGTTGGTCGGTGGGTCGAAGTAGGTCAGCCGCTCGGTCGAGTGCTCGTTGGTCATCACCTGGGCCGTCAGCCCCAGCTTCTCCTGATCCTTGGAGTGTGATCCCAAGTCGAAGTCGGTGCGGTTGGCGATGCCCTCCAATTCCTCCCAACCGATGGGGAACTTGTACATTAAATCTACGGTGCGCTTGGAGTAGTGGGCCAGTTCCTCTTTGGGGACCTCATACAGCCGTAGGTTCTCGGACTGGAGGCCGACCTCATTGACCCACCAGTCCATGTGGTCCTGAATCCACTGCTCGTGGACGGGTTCATCCTCGCCGGGCATGACGAAGTATTCGATCTCCATCTGCTCGAACTCGCGCACCCGGAACAGGAAGTTGCGCGGCGTGATCTCATTGCGGAAGGATTTGCCGATCTGGGCCAGCCCGAAGGGCAGCTTGCGGTTGGTGGACGACAGCACGTTCTTGAAGTTGACGAACATGCCCTGGGCCGTTTCGGGCCGCAGGTAGGCGAATGAATCAGGGTCGGCGACCGGACCGACGCCGGTCTTGAACATCATGTTAAAGGCGCGCGGCTCGGTGAGCTGCCCTTCGCACTCGCCGGGGTGAAGATTGGCGTGCTTGAGGCAGGCGGCCTCGCCCAGCTTGTCCGCCCGGAACCGGCCCTTGCAAGTCTTGCAGTCTATCAGCGGGTCCACGAACGTTTCTTCGTGTCCCGAGTAGCGCCAGACGTTCTTGTTCATCAAGATGGCCGTGTCCACGCCCTCGATGTCGTCGCGCTCGTAGACGTGGTGACGCCACCAGAGCCGCTTCAGGTTGTTCTTGAGTTCCACCCCCAGCGGGCCGTAGTCGAACGTCCCCTGCAAGCCGCCGTAGATCTCGCTGCCGGGAAAAATAAAGCCGCGCCGCTTGCAGAGCGACACGATCTGATCCAGTGTTTCCGCTGCCATAAAAGTGATTCGTCCAATCTTTGCGCCTTGCGCCGTCCTGTATTGTATCACAAACCGCCCCCCGTTGCCAATTCCCCATATATACTTTGCAATACAAAGTAATTTGTGGTATAACAGTATCAGGAGGAAAGACCTAATGACAATGACGACGCGGCTGGGGCTGGCGCTGCTGCCGACCGCCCTGGGGATCGGGCTGCTGGGGGACGGGCTGCTGCGGGCGACGCCCTGGGGGGTGAACGTGTTCCTGTGGGTGCTGGCGGGGCTGGCGGCCTTGTTTGTTCTTGGTCGCCGTCTGGGAGTGGCCGCCGTGGGCGAGGGGATGTGGCTCATGTTCCCGGCCCTGGGGCTGGCGGCGGGTCTGGCCTGGCGGGACTCGACTACGCTCCGGGCGCTGGACATCGGCGGCCTGCTGGCCTGCCTTGCCCTGGGCGCGGCTCGGACGCGGGCGGGGCAGGTGCGCCTGGCGGGCGTCCTGGAATACCTCGTGGATGTCCTGCACGCGGGAGTTCAGGCCACCTTCGGCGTCTTTCCACTGGTCTTCCGGGACGTGCAATGGGACACCGTCCCCCGGACGGGCTGGCTGCCGCGCGCCCTAGCCGTCGTGCGCGGCTTGGTCCTCGTCCTGCCCCTGCTGCTGCTCTTCGGCGGGCTGCTGATGGCCGCCGACGCCGTGTACTCGCACCTGGTCAGCGCGGCCCTTCACTTCGACACGGGCGCGCTCCTGGGCCATCTCTTCCTGACAGGGTTTCTGGCGTGGCTGGCGGCGGGTTTTGGGCGCGCGCTGCTGCTGGCGACCGCTCCCGTTCTCTCTCACGAGAAGCGCGCTGGGCTGCCCTCGCTGGGGCTGGTCGAGACCACGACCATTTTCACCCTGCTGAACCTGCTGTTTCTGTCGTTTGTCCTGGTCCAGCTCCGCTACTTCTTCGGCGGGGCGGCGACGGTGCAGGCAACGGCGGGGCTGACCTACGCGCAGTACGCCCGGTCGGGCTTCTTCGAGCTGGTCTGGGTCGCCGCCCTGGTACTGCCGCTCCTGCTCGGGCTGCACTGGCTCCAGCGTCCCGGCGACCCGCGCTCCCAGCGCCTCTTTTCCTGGCAGGCGGGCGTCCAGGTCGCGCTGCTGTTCGTCATCATGGCATCTGCATTGGCCCGGATGCGGCTGTACGGGAGCGAGTACGGCCTGACCGAATTGCGCCTGTACACGACTGCCTTCATGGGCTGGCTCGCCGTCGTCTTCGCCTGGTTCGCCGGGACTGTTTTACGGGGCCAGCGCGAGCGGTTCGCCTTCGGGGCCGCCGCCTGCGCCTTTGGACTTGTCCTCGCCCTGCACCTCGTCAACCCGGACGACCTGATCGTCCGCGCCAACCTCGCCCACGCGGGGAAAGGCCATGCCTTTGACGCCGAGTACGCCGCGTCCCTCAGCGCCGATGCCGTTCCCGCGCTGACAGCCGCCCTGCCCTCCCTTCCCATCACCGTCCAGGGGACCCTGGCCGCCCGCCTCCTGCCGCAGTGGTCGCAGGACCAAAGTGACTGGCGCTCCTGGAATTGGGGCCGCGCGCTGGCCTTCCGCGCGACCCAATCACACCGGGCGGATCTGCTGGCCGATCAGAAATTCGCGCCGCCCGGAGAGAGTTGCCGATGAATCCTGCGCCCCCTGACAAGTCCCTGCCGATCCGTCTTTTCTGGTGGACCCTCTACGCCGCCGCGTTCGGCTACGTCGAGGCCCTGGTCGTCGTCTACATCCGCCGCCTGACCCACATGGGCGCGGGCCTGGACTACCATCAGCTTTGGACCGCCCGGCACCTGGCTTGGAACGGGCCGTCCATCCTCGCCGAGATGCGCCGGCTGGGCCTCTATCAGACCGAATACGGACGCGAGATCGCCACCCTCCTGCTCCTGCTCGGCCCCGCGATTGCCGCCGCCCGGACGAGGCGCGAACGGCTTGGCCTATTCCTGTACACCTTCGCCGTCTGGGACGAGACGTATTACCTCTGGCTGAAGCTGTGGACCGGCTTCCCGCAGGAGCTGGGCAGCGCGGACATCTATTTCCTGGTCCCCATCGCCTGGTACGGCCCGGTCTGGTTCCCGGTCTTGATCGTCATGCCTGCTTTGATTGCCCTCAGCCTGTGGCTGCTCACCCGGCCTCCCGTCTTTCTTCTCGTCGTACTGCCTGAGCTTCAGCAGCGCCTCGATCCCCGGCGTCAGCAGGAATAGCGCCCCTACGCAGGCGATAGCATCCGCCGCCGGATGGGGCGGCGACTTGGGGCGCAGCAGGACGGACGCCAGGATCAGTCCCAGCGCCCCCATCAGGATCAGGCTCTGGACGGCCCCCTTTTTGTCCTTGTCCTTGCGGGACGCCAGCAGCACCATGATCTGCGCGACAAAGCCGACCGCCAGCGGATAACTGCCGAGCAGATGGACGATGTGGAGCACTTCAGGGGCCTTTCTGCGGCGCTGGGGGCAGCGACGGCAGCGGATCGTCCTGACGCTCGATCGTCATCGTCTGGACCACCTGCACGTTGGGGATGACGTGCCCGAAGTCCGCCGCCCCGCGCGCCCCGCGCCCCGTCATGGTCAGGGACAGCGTGACCGTCAGCGCGCTGCTCTGCCGGAGCAGATTGCCCGCACCCGCGTCAAAGATGATTCGATCCGCCTCCACGCTTCGCGTCGTCTGGAGCAGCGTCCCGTCATGGTCCGGCGACCGGCTCTCGGCGACGGTTGGCGGCAGCGTCTGCGTGATGACCGCCTGCCCCCGGCTCCCGCCGCGCGCCGCCGTCAGCGTCAGATTCGTTTCCATCTTGTCCGTCCCCCGGAACGCCGTGCCTTTCCAGGAGGCCCCCGCCCGAACCGGCGCGGCGGGCAGTCGGAAGAACGCCCGCAGCAGTTCCCGCGCCGCCGGGTCCGCCACGGGCGACAGCACCTGCCCCAAAGGCGTCACCGTCACCGTCCGCGTCACGGGAGGCTGCGGGCTGGCCTCATCCTCAAACCCCGGCTCCGGCGCGACCGTGATCTGGACTGTCGCCGCCCCGTCCCGCCCCACCGCCTGCACCTCCTCGGTCAGCCGCTCCACGACCGGCGGCCGGTACGGCGCGTTCGGGTCCGTCGTCTCCACCGCCCCGGCGGGATCAGCAAAGTAGGGGTCGCGCTGCACCAGATACCGCAGCCTCTGCCCCCGCCTAAAGTGGTAGCGCAGCGTAATCGGCGCGGCGGCCGTCTGCGCCTGGATGGGCTGCGTCGGCAGGAGGATAAGGCCGGCGAGCAGGGTGAAAAGGCAAAGGTTCATAGGCTGAGTACCGGCGGATTTCGAGTGAAGACTACAGCGCGGCCAGCAGCGCGGGAACATCGTTAGGAGAAACGAGTTCCGGGTTCAGCGTCGCCAGCCCCTCGGCGGCAGCCGCTCGGAGGAGGCGCTGGTCGGCGGCGATGAGGAGACATGGGGGAGCACCTGGCGCCCGAGTTTGGGAGTAACGGAGAAAAGTAGCCAAGATGGCGGCATCGGAGGCATTGATGTTGTAACGCCGCATGAACTCTACGCCCCGAATGACATCGCCGTCACTGATAGTCAGCAAGTCGAAGACGGAGCCGCCAAGTGTCTCCGCTTGCAATGAAGAGATGGCGGTGCGAAACGCGGGCGGGCTAACATCGCCCCGGTTGTGCTTGCGTAGCAGCAGTGAGAACGTTTCTGCGTAACTCAGAAACGTCGTGATCATTTGGGCAAGAGGAATGCTGTCGAAGATGGCATCAACCGTTGCGCTCCCGCTCTCCGGTGCATACCGCTTGGCCAAGGCACTGGCATCCCAAAGTGGTAGAGACAACTATTCACCCTCTTCGTAGCCTTCCTCGTACCGCATTCGCATCAGTTCGGAGGTGAAAGCATTATCTTCCGGGCGGATCCCCTCCGCCAGCATCATCGCCCGAGCCTTCTGCGGCGTCGCCGTCGGGTCGGGCACAAAGCCCATGCGCTCATTGACCTCCGCGACCAGTTTGCGTATCTCGTCCTTGTTGGAGAATACGCCGCTTACTTCGCGCTCGACAATAGCCATCTTTCCTACCTCCACTGTCATTCTTTTCGTGCCGCGATGATGCCGCAGGAGAAGATGTTGTCTTCGGACCGCAGCCCGTTCTCGCGCAAAGACCGCTCCACCGCCTCCTGCGCCTCTTCGGGCGTGGCAGTGGCGTCAGGAGTAAAGCCCATTCGCTCATTCTGCTGCGCCACGATCTGCTGGATACGGGGCTTGTCAATAAAGACGCTGTTCGCATCTGGTGTCACTGCTTCACCCATCGTATTTATCTTCCATCTGCCTCCGCTTCGTATCCGCATCGGATCACAAGAAGGAAAATAAGAGGCTTCTATCGAAATCACTACATCAACCAATTTTAGGAGTATATCTTATGAGTTCAAAGTATCTAAGTTCATTATCCAGCAACGAGAGGGATGATCTGGAAAGCAAGCTCCTTGCTATACAGAATGGAGGCTGCTACATTTGCCAAGAACCGATTGACCCAAAATTGCATTCCGTCAACATTGACCATATTGTTCCTCTGGCTCTACATGGCCTTGATAAAGAAGACAATTTCGCTCTTACTCACGAGTCCTGCAACAAATCAAAACTAGATACTCATCTGGAGGTCGCCCGGAGACTATATGTTCTAAAAAAACTTATTGAAACCAGTAAAGCGCAAGGTAGACAAGCTGATCTGAGCGATGTCTTAAAGTACTTCAATGGCTCGAAATTAGACTTCAAATACACGTTGTCAAATGGAATACTGTCGTATTCATTTTCACAGATCGGTGATAACACCATATACAAGGTCCCGATCATGTCTGATCCGATTAGCGGTGTCGCTTCTGCTTTTGTCAAAATTCCTATACCTTATATCTACCATGATGATAAGATAAATCCTCGTGCTCTGAATGCGTCTGTCAGCAAATTAACGCTTGATGTGAAATCAACTTGGCTGTCTTTGGCCGATTTGGCCGAATAAAGGAACCGAAGGCACCGCCGACAAACCATAAAGAAACCCTTAAAGAAACCCTTTGGCGAGGTGCTTTA
>JAABUR0100001159.1_pt1 | contig 49369 bp, 42 predicted proteins | sample 5560091 | NCBI WGS metagenome assembly JAABUR01 (sample SAMN10711879, study PRJNA513375) | rock metagenome | isolation source: Antarctica rocks | place: Antarctica: Victoria Land, University Valley sud | reverse complement strand
GGCTGTCGCTCGGAGTTCTCAGCCGGGTCATCGGGGCACTGGTCGGGATCGCTCTGAACACCGCCCTGTTCACGCTGCTGTTCAACTGGCTCACCGTCCACGAACTCACCTGGCGCGACACCCTGCCCGGCGGGTTCGTCGCCGGCGCCAGCTGGTATGCCCTGCAGCTACTGGGAACAGCACTCATCACTCACAAGCTCAAAGGCGCCCAGTCCACCTACGGCACGTTCGCCACTGTGATCGGGCTGCTGACGTTCTTCCATCTGCAGGCACAACTCACCTTGCTCGGCGCCGAGGTGAACCCGTACGCAAGTACCGGCTGTGGCCCCGGGGCCTGCGCAGCTTCACCAACCAGCCCACCACGCAGGCGGACTTCCGCGCCTACACCATCTACGCGCAGCAGCAGCGCTACGCCGCCGCTGACGAACAGAAGATCAACGTCGAGTTCGACTCGACCCCGGACACCCAGCAGAAGGCGACCCGCCATGGCAGCGAGCAAAGCTGAACTTCTGCCGACCGCTCTGGTGCAGGGGAGGCAGCCTGCGGGCGGGCGTGCGCGGCGTCCCACAGACGGTGCACCGGGTCCTGACACGCCGGTGAGCTCGGTGCGAAGGAGCAGCCGTGTGCGGTCGGCCAGCGGCATCCAGTCGGTCGGCAGCGCTTGCGTCAGAACTCGTCAAAGCAGGACATCCCGAGGGCTCTGGTGAGGCCGGCGAGGTGGGGCGGCTGACCAAGACGGTGCTCGAGGCAGCCCTGAAGGCGCAGATCAGTGAGCACCAGGGCTACGACGGTATGACGGGCACGACGCAGCCGGCCTCGACGGGGCTCACTCCCGTGAGCGGGTAGCCGCAGGGGCAACGGTCCGGTTCCGCTTGCGGAACTGTGCTCGTCGGACCAGTTGCCCACCAGGACGCTCGACCGCGCGACCACAGGCACAAGACCAGAACTGGCTCAGCTGCCGAGGTTGCCCAGGGTGACCTGGACGGTGCGGCTCGCGCCGCCGCGTTGGAGCACCACCGGCACCGTCTGGCCGACGTTCAGGGTGGCGAGCACGGTGGAAAGGGTGGCGGGGTCGGGGACCTGCTGGCCGGCGACGCTGGTGATCACGTCACCGGCTTGGATGCCGGCCCGGTCAGCCGGGCCGCCCGAGCGGACGCTCTGCACCCCTACCCCTTGGGGGTTGCCGGAGGGGTCGACCAGGCCGGCGACGCTGACGCCCAAGGCGGCGCGGTGGGAGTTGGTGACCCGCCCGCCGGTGGCGATCAGCTGCCCGGCGATGTCACGCACGATGTTGCTCGGGACGGCGAACCCGATGCCGGGGGCGGCGCTGCCGCCCTGGCCGATTTGGGGGTCGACGGCGGCCAGGGTCGGCAGCCCGATGACCTGTCCGGAGATGTCGACCAGGGCGCCGCCGCTGTTGCCGGGGTTGATCGGGGCGCTGGTCTGGATCGCCTGGGGCAGCACCGCCCCTGGGGAGCTGGCGCCGGCGGGTTCGGAGACGGTGCGCCCGACGGCTGACACGATGCCGTTGGTGACGCTGCTGGACAGCCCCAGCGGGCTGCCCATCGCCAGGACGATGTCACCGACGGCGACCGTGGCCGAGTCTGCGAACCGGGCCGGGTGCAGGTTGCGGCCGCCGGTGAGCTTGATGACGGCGACGTCGTCGGGCGGGTAGGTGCCCACTAGGCGGGCGGGCAGCTGCTGGCTGTTGCCGGGGAGCACGACCTGGAAGCTGGTGGCGTCGCCGACGACGTGGGCGTTGGTGACCACGTCGCCCTGGTCGTCGAACACCACCCCCGAGCCCAGCCCGTTGGGCGTGCGGATCTCGACCACCGAGGGCAGGGTCTGCTTCACCAGGGCGGTGTAGGCGTTCTCCAGCCCCTGCAACGCCGCCGCGGACGAGGCCGGGCCGGCACCCGACGCGCTGGCGGCGGGTGTGGGCACCGCAGCCTGGCTCGACGGCGTGGCGGCAGCCGCCGGCCCGGGCTGCGACCCGCCGGCCGAGCTCGAGCCCGAGCATGCTGCCAGCCCGGTCAGCAGCGCGGCGATGACGGCGACGCCCGGGCTGGAGGTGGTGGTGCGCATCCGCACAGTCAACCCTTTCCACGGCGGGCGACTACAGCGGGACTCCTGGCCCGGGACTGGCCGGGGTGTTGCTCGGCTGTTGCGCGGGCGCCGGCATACCTGCAGCCCGGCGCGGCAGCACGGGAAAAATCCGCTCCACGGATCACCTATTACCCCGGCCCCCAAGGTGCCGGTCAGGCGTCGATGGTCTTGGGTCCACGGGCCCGCCGGAGACACGGGATCTTGCGGGGCGCTGGCGTCGACCGGCGCTCGTTGGCCAGCAGCTGGACGTCCTCGCCCACCGGTGGCTTGCGCGGCGTGCATGGTAAGCACGATGCGCTCCACGTCCACGTCCACGTCGATCGAGGCCGGTCCACCCCGGGCAGGTCGAAGTGGACCATAAATGACTCGCCCTGCGGTAGGTGTCCATTGCCATCGTCGCTGGTCGTGCGGTGGTGCCTGCGAGCTGCTGGGTCGGGCGGTCCAGCTCATGGAAGGGATCGATCCGCATTAATGTCGTCGGGTCCTCTTCCTGACGGGTGTTCTTGCAAGCGGCTTGTTCCCCAACGTTGCGGAGTTGATACCCGCGCGCTCAAAGAACTGGGAAGGACCCAGGCAGGTTTCGCTCTGCTGAGTTTGCGACGGGTCGGTCGCCCGGAAGGCGGCGGCTACCTGCGGGACGGGTTCGTCCGTCGCCGGCGCTGCCAGCACAGGGGGCTAGAGAGCGGTAGCACCGATTGCGACAGCAGCGGTCGGCGCAGTCGCCGTCGGTGGCCGACGAGGCAGCGGAGGCCGACGTTCCGCGGCGTCGACGACCTCGAGCTCGCCAGCTGCAGCTGGGTGCGTGGTTCAACGACGCCCGGCTGCACAGCGCGATCGGGCACGTCCCACCTGCCGAATACGCGGCCGACTACCACCGGCAGAACCACCTCTCGCAGCAGCCGCTGCCTGGACAACCAACCCGCCACTGAGCCGGGGACGGTTCACAGTGGGGGCATCGCTTGGCCCCGCGGGCTGCTCGCAGCCCTGCGCTTGTCCGGTCAGGTCATCAGCTGGGCAAGGAGCCGGTCGAGCTGGCCGACCAGGGACGTCTGGACGACCACGTCGCCGGGGTCCAGGCCGGGACTGCTGGTGACTTCCCGGGCCATGCGGTCGAGCTCCCGCCGGCAGTCCGCGTCGGTCCACTCCTGGGGACCGGCTTGGGTCTCTCGAGTCCCGGGGTGCTGGTGGTCCGGTTCGCCGGCGGGCAGCTGGTTGATGCGCTGCTGGGCATACAGCAGCAGCCGGGCATATGGGCGGCGAAACGCCTCGTCGAGAGCGGCGGGGTGGTCCTCGTCCGCGGCGTCGTGCAGGACGCGAACGATGGCTCGGGTGAGCACCGTGACGTGCTCAAGCTGGTCCAGGATCCGCTCAAGGTCGCCGGTGCCGCCACGTCGGACGGTGCGGCGTGGGTTGAGGCGGCGGCTTTCCCGGGCCTGGGCAACAGCTTGGCGGGCGGCGGCCAGATGTGTGGCAAGTTCGCGGCCGCGCACGACCCACCAGTCGCGGTGCTCTGGGGGCCATCGGCCGCCCAGCGCGTCGACGGTGTCGCCCAGCAGTTCACCGACGGAATCGGCGGCGCCTCGCAAGGCGCCGGCGGCGGAGCGGGTGTGCACCGGCGGGGCGATGACGACGTTGACGGCGACGCCGACGGCAGCCCCGAGCAGGGTCTCCAGAACCCGTACGAGCGCGTAGCGCGGCGGGTCGGAGCGGCCGAGCAGCAGCAACAGCAGTGCCGTGACCGGAACCTGGCTCGCCTGGTCGCCCAGCCGCTGCCACTGCGACACGGCAAGGGCTAGGCCGACGACGAGGGCGACGGTGATAGCGCTAAGCGGCAGCAGCTGCGACAGGCCGTAGGCGAGCAGGATCCCGACCAGGACGCCGAGGATCCGCTGCGCTCCGGCTACCACGGAGCGCAGCACCGTTGCGTACACGGTGAGCAGGGCAGCAAGCGGCGCGTAGAGCGGGCTCGGGATGTGCAGTACCAAGGCGGCCTGCCAGGCCAGACCGGCGGCCAGGCCACCTTTGGCTGCCTGGACCACGACAGTGCGCTGCGGTGAGGGCCGGCGCAGCGCACCGAGCCACCCCCGAGCGGCTGCGGCGCGAGAAGACAGCGGGTGCGGACCCTCCGCGGGGTGGCTCGTTCGCCGCCGCCGCTGAGAGCCACCTCTGGCCGGACGAGGGACCGGATCGCCGCTCATCCCGTGCCTCCCTCTGGCGCCCCAACCGTGCTCCCGGCTGGTGCCCGTGTCCCGGTGGGAGGAACGCCCACCGGCACAGGTGGGGAACAAGAGCGCCCCTTCGCCCCCAGGAGGCGACCCACCAGCCCCGCCCCTTCCTTGCGCTGCTTGGCCCGAGTGCATGATTGCCATGCAAGAGTTGCACCGGGGTAGCAAAGCGGGAGCAGAACGGGCATGCTGACGGTGCTGCTGGTGAGGTGCACGAGCTGAGGAGCCACGGGTGGGCGTAGCGAAGGCTTTTCTGTCCTGGCCGGTGGCCCGGCAGCTGACCGGCAAGGACCTGCTTGGCCGCGGGGTGGCGGCTCAGTCGGCCCGCACTGCGGCGCTGCAGCCGCGGACGCAGACGGCGGACCGGGTGGTGGGCAGCGTCTGCCCGTACTGCGCGGTCGGCTGCGGGCAGAAGGTCTACGTCAAGGACGAGAGGGTCATCCAGATCGAGGGTGACCCTGATTCCCCGGTGTCGCGGGGGCGGCTGTGCCCGAAGGGGTCGGCCAGCGAGCAGCTGGTCAACAGCCCGAGCCGGCACACCAAGGTGCTGTACCGCGCGCCGCACGCGACGCAGTGGACCGAGCTCGACGTGCAGACCGCGACCAGAATGGTCGCCGACCGGGTGCTGGAGACCCGCGAGCGGACCTGGCAGGAGCGCGACGGGCAGGGCAACCTGCTGCGACGCACGCTCGGTTTCGCCAGCCTGGGCGGCGCGACGCTGGACAACGAAGAGAACTATCTGATGAAGAAGGTCTACACCGCCCTGGGAGCGATCCAGGTCGAGAACCAGGCCCGCATTTGACACAGTTCCACCGTCCCCAGTCTGGGGGCTTCGTTCGGTCGCGGCGGCGCGACCACGGCGCAGCAGGACCTGCAGAACGCGGACTGCATCGTCATCCAGGGTTCGAACATGGCCGAGTGCCACCCGGTGGGGTTCCAGTGGGTGATGGAGGCCAAAGCCCGTGGCGCGACGGTCATCCACGTCGACCCGCGGTTCACCCGGACATCGGCGGTTGCTGATCTGCATGTGCCGCTGCGGGCCGGCAGTGACATCGCCTTCCAAGGCGGCCTGATCAACTACATCCTGGCCAACGAGCGGTACTTCGCCGAGTACGTCGTCGCCTACACCAACGCGGCGACGATCGTCGGGGAGGACTTTCGCGACACCGAGGAGCTCGACGGGCTGTTCTCGGGATTCGACGCGGACAAGCGGACGTATGACACGTCGTCGTGGAACTATCAGGGCACCGATGAGGAGGCGGCTGCCGGCGCCCGGGGCGGGCACGCGAGCGATAAGGACAAGAGCAGCGGAGATGCCCACGGCGGCCAGGGCGCCGCCGTCTCGGGGGCGCACCAGCTGCAGCGCGACGAGACGCTGCAGCACCCGCGGTGCGTGTTCCAGATCCTCAAACGCCACTACGCCCGCTACACCCCGCAGCTGGTGCAGGAGGTCTGCGGCGTCCCGCCCGAGACTTTCGCACGGGTGTGCGAGGCGGTGACGGCCAACAGCGGCCGGGACCGGACGACCGCCTGGGTCTACTCGGTGGGCTGGACGCACCACTCGGTGGGGGTGCAGTACATCCGCGGTGCGGCGATCGTGCAGCTGCTGCTGGGCAACATGGGCCGCCCGGGCGGCGGGATCCTGGCGCTGCGCGGGCATGCCAGCATCCAGGGCTCGACCGACATCCCGACCTTGTTCAACATCCTGCCGGGCTACCTGCCGATGCCCAACGCCGGCGCGTCCGCCGGGCTGGCGGACTATCTGGAGGGCATCAGCACCCCCAACCAGAAGGGTTTCTGGACCGAGGCCGGCTCCTACACCGTCAGCCTGCTCAAGGCGTGGTTCGGGCAGGCGGCGACCGCTGGCAACGACTACGGGTTCGACTGGCTGCCCCGGCTGACCGGCGACCACGGCACCTACAACACGGTGCTGGCGATGGACGACGGGCAGGTCGAGGGCTACTTCGTCGTCGGGGAGAACCCGGCGGTGGGCTCGGCCCACGCCCGGCTGCAGCGCTTGGCGATGGCCAAGCTCAAGTGGCTGGTCGTGCGGGACTTTCAGCTCATCGAGTCGGCGACCTGGTGGAAGGACGGGCCGGAGATCGCCACCGGCGAGCTGGTGACCGAGGACATCGCCACGGAGGTCTTCTTCTTCCCGGCGGCGGCGCATACCGAGAAGGACGGGTCGTTCACCCAGACCCAGCGGATGCTGCAGTGGCACCACAAGGCGGTCGACCCGCCGGGCGAGGCGCGCAGCGAGCTGGAGTTCTACTACCAGCTCGGCAAGCTGATCAAAGACCGGCTCAAGGACAGCACACTCGAGCGGGACCGCCCCCTCCAGGCGCTGACGTGGGACTACCCGATGGCGACGGACACCGAGCCGCAGGCCGAGGCGGTGCTGGCCGAGATCAACGGCCGCTTCCTGACCGGGGAGAAGGCCGGTCAGCCGCTTTCGAGCTACACCGACATGCGCCCCGACGGCTCCACCTCCGGCGGCTGCTGGATCTACACCGGTGTCTACGCAGGCGGGGTGAACCAGGCCGCGCGGCGGGTGCCGGACGCCGAGCAGAGCAGCTGGGTCGGCCCGGAGTGGGGCTGGGCATGGCCGAGCAACCGGCGCATCCTCTACAACCGGGCGTCGGCCGACCCCGAGGGAAAGCCGTGGAGCGAACGCAAGGCGCTGATCTGGTGGGATGAGACCAAGGGCGAATGGACCGGGCACGACGTGCCGGACTTCCAGAAGACCAAGGCCCCGTCCTACCGGCCGCCCGAAGGTGCCACCGGCCCGGACGCACTGGCCGGCGACGACCCGTTCATCATGCAGTCCGACGGCAAGGGCTGGCTCTACGCCCCGAGCGGAATTCTCGACGGCCCGTTGCCGGCGCACTACGAGCCGCACGAGTCGCCGGTGCCCAACGCGGTGTACCGCCAGCAGAGCAACCCGGCTCGTGAGGTCTACGAGCAGCACAAGACCCCGTCCAACCCCTCCCCGCCGTGGCCGAACACTGACGTGTTCCCGTACGTGTTCACCACCTACCGGCTCACCGAGCACCACACGGCGGGCGGGATGAGCCGCTGGCTGCCCTACCTGTCGGAGCTGCAGCCGGAGATGTTCTGCGAAGTGTCACCGGAACTGGCCCGCGAACGCGGCCTGGAGCACCTGGGCTGGGCAACGATCGCCACCTCCCGAGCCGCGATCGAGGCGCGGGTGCTGGTGACCGAACGGATGGTTCCGCTGCCGGTCGGCGGCCGCACCATCCACCAGATCGGCCTGCCCTACCACTGGGGGGTGGGCGGCGACGCGCTCGTGCAGGGCGACTCGGCCAACGACCTGCTCGGGATAGCCCTGGACCCGAACGTGCACATCCAGGAGTCAAAGGTCGCCACCTGCGACATCCAGCCCGGTCGCCGGCCGACAGGACCGGCGCTGCGGCGCTACGTGCAGGACTACGTGGCACGTGCCGGCATCACGCCGGGGACCAGCAACGAGGCGTTGACGACGGGAGCCAAGGATGGGTAACGCCCTGTTCGGTCCGCTGGACCCGGCCACCGACGCCGGTTGGGTGGACCACCCGCCGCGGAAGGGGTTTTTCACCGACACCTCGGTGTGCATCGGCTGCAAGGCGTGCGAGGTGGCGTGCAAGGAGTGGAACGAGGTCCCCGAAGACGGACTGCAGCTGCTGGGCTCCTCCTATGACAACACCGGAGCCCTCGGCGCCAGCACGTGGCGGCACGTGGCCTTCATCGAACAGCCCAAGGCGCTAGGCGCCCAGCAGCCCGGCTACGAGCACAACACCGCTACCAGCGCGCCGGTGACCGGTCTGCTGGGCGAGATGAGCGGCACGGCCCTGGCCGGCGACCGGGCGGCGCTCGGCACCGACACCGGCAGCGTCAGCCTGGGGATGCCCACGTTCGAGCTGCCCGGCGGCCGCGACGCGGAGGGCAACCGGACCGACTTTCGCTGGCTGATGAGCTCGGATGTGTGCAAGCACTGCACACACGCCGGCTGCCTGGACGTCTGCCCGACCGGGTCGCTGTTTCGCACCGAGTTCGGCACCGTGGTGGTGCAGGACGAGATCTGCAACGGCTGCGGCTACTGCGTGCCGGCGTGCCCCTACGGCGTCATCGACAAGCGGATCGGGGAGAAGAACACGACACCCAAGGTGGGTGTCGCGCAGAAGTGCACGCTGTGCTATGACCGGCTCGGTGGTGGGTTGACGCCGGCCTGCGCCAAGGCCTGCCCGACCGAGTCGATCCAGTTCGGCGACGTCGACGAGCTGCGGGAACGGGCCGGCAGGCGGCTGGCGGCGCTGCAGTCCGCCGGGGTCGGCGACGCCCAGTTGTACGGCGACGACCCCAGCGACGGGGTCGGCGGCGCCGGCGCGTTCTTCCTGCTGCTGGACAAGCCCGAGGTCTACGGCCTGCCGCCAGATCCCATCGTGGCCACCCGGGACCTACCGGCGATGTGGCGCAGGGCAGGGCTGGCCGCCCTCACGCTGCTCGCCGGCGCTGCCGCCGCCTTTGCGGGCGGCAGCCGATGAGCAGCAACGCTGTGGGCAGGGACGGCGTCCTTGCTCCCGCCCCTGGCCGCGAGGCGTTGACCGGGCAGGGCGGCTTCCGGCGCCGTCGCGGCACCGGTCGCGGCACCGGGCGAGGCGGCCGCGGGGAGCGGGCGATGGTCCCGGACGCGACGTTCACCTCCTACTACGGCCGGCCGGTCGTCAAGCCCTCTCCATGGACGGGCGACATTCCCGCCTACCTGTTCCTCGGGGGCCTGGCCGGCGGCTCGTCGCTGCTGGGCGCCGGAGCCGACCTCACGAGCAGACCCGCGCTTCGCCGGACCGGCAGGCTCGGGGCGCTGGCCGGCATCACCGTCAGCTTCGCGGCGCTGGTGCACGACCTGGGCAAGCCGTCCCGGTTCCACCACATGCTGCGGGTCGCTAAGGCGACCTCGCCCATGTCGGTGGGCACGTGGATCCTGACGCTCTACGGGCCGATGGCCGGCCTCGCCGGCGCTGCCGAGCTTCGGGCGCTGCTGCCCAGCCGGCTGCGTAACGGCCCGGCCGGAAGCGCGCTGGGCCTGGTCGGCAGGCCCGCGGGGCTGCTCGCGGCGGCGGCCGGTCCGGCTGTGGCTGCCTACACCGCGGTGCTGCTCGCCGACACCTCCACTCCGAGCTGGCATGCGGCGCAGCGCGAGCTGCCGTTCGTGTTCGTCGGCTCCGCCGCGGCTGCGGCCGGCGGCCTGGGGATGCTCGGGGCACCGGCGGGCCAAGCTGGCCCGGCGATCCGGATGGCGGTCGGCGGGGCGGTGCTCGACCTGGTCATGGAGCACAAGATGGAGACGGCCATGGGTCTGGTCGCCGAACCGCTGCACAGCGGGCCGGCCGGGCGGCTCATGCGAGCCAGCAAGGCCCTGACGGCGGGCGGGGCGCTCGGGGCGGTGCTGGTCGGCGGCCGCAGCCGGGCAGCGGCCGCCGGCTGCGGCGCCGCCCTGCTGGCCGGGTCGGTCTGCACCCGGTTCGGGATCTTCCACGCCGGCCAGCAGTCAGCCCGGGACCCCAAGTACACGGTCGTTCCGCAGCGCGAGCGGATCGACGCCCGGCGCCAGGCGCCGGCTGAGGCTTCGGAGAACTAGCGAGTGGACACAGCGGACGGGAGCCAGGCTATGAGTGAGCAGTGGGCAGCCGATGAGCGCTGTGACGGCGCAGTTCTCACCGCCGGTCCTGGCAGGGCTGCATCGGCCTTGACGGGACCGCCGGTGTCTGGGCTTCGAGGTCGGCGTGCTCGGGGGCAGGCTGGAGAGATAGTCGCGCCGCCGCCCTTCGACGGCGCGAGGACCGGCACCTCGCGGTCTGGGCGCCCCGTTGGGACCCGGTCGCTGCAGGGACCGCGGCGATGACTCTTCTTCACGAGCCGGCGCCGGTTGCCCTCGCTACCGGTGCCCAGGTCGGGCATGAGCCGCAGCGGACCACCCTGTGGGGCTATGTCACGACGACGAACCACAAGACCATCGGCATCATGTACACCTGCTCGGCGTTCTTCTTCTTCATCCTGTCCGGGCTGATGGCCGAGACGATGCGCGCCGAACTGGCCCGGCCCGGGTTGCAGATCGTCTCCAACGAGCAGTACAACCAGCTGGTCACGATGCACGGCACGCTGATGATGTTCCTGTTCGCGCCGCCCCTGGCGTTCGGGTTCGCCAACTTCATCATCCCGCTGCAGATCGGCGCGCCCGACGTGTCCTTCCCCCGGCTGAACGCGCTGGCCTACTGGTTCTACCTGTTCGGCGGCCTGATCGTGGTGGGCGGTTTCCTGACCGCGGACGGCGCCGCCGACTTCGGCTGGTTCGCCTACGCCCCGCTGAACAGCGCGGTGTTCTCACCCGGCGCGGGTGCCGACATGTGGATTCTCGGGCTTGCCATGTCCGGTATCGGCACGGTGCTCGGGGCGGTCAACCTGATCACCACCATCCTGACGCTGCGCGCCCCTGGCATGACGATGTTCCGGCTCTCAGTGTTCTGCTGGGACATGCTGGTGACCGCGATCCTGATCCTGATCGCCTTCCCGGTGCTCGCCGCCGCGCTGCTGGCCCTGGCCGCCGACCGGCACCTAGGCGCGCACGTGTTCGACGCGGCCAACGGCGGCGCGATCCTGTGGCAGCACCTGTTCTGGTTCTTCGGCCACCCGGAGGTCTACATCATTGCCCTGCCGTTCTTCGGCGTCGTCACCGAAGTCATCCCGGTGTTCAGCCGCAAGCCGGTGTTCGGCTACAAGGGGCTGGTGTTCGCCACCATCGGCATCGGCGCCCTGTCGATCGCGGTGTGGGCGCATCACATGTTCGCGACCGGGGCGGTGCTGCTGCCGTTCTTCTCCCTCATGTCGTTCCTGATCGCCGTACCGACCGGGGTGAAGTTCTTCAACTGGATCGGCACCATGTGGCGGGGGCAGCTGACCTTCGAAACCCCAATGCTGTGGTCGGTCTTCTTCCTGATCACCTTCCTGTTCGGCGGGCTGACCGGGGTGCTGCTGGCCAGCCCCCCGATCGACTTCCACGTCACCGACTCCTACTTCGTCGTCGCGCACTTCCACTACGTGGTGTTCGGCTCGGCGGTGTTCGGCGGCTACGCCGGGATCTACTTCTGGTTTCCCAAGATGACTGGCCGGATGCTCAGCGAGCGCCTGGGCAAGCTGCACGCGTGGACCCAGCTGATCGGGTTCCACATGACCTTCCTCGTTCAGCACTGGCTGGGGATGAAGGGCATGCCGCGACGGGTCGCCGACTACCTGCCAACGGATGGGTTCACCACGTTCAACACCATCTCGACGATCGGTGCGTTCCTGCTCGGCGCAAGTCAGCTGGTCTTCTTCTACAACGTGATCCACTCCTACCGCTACGGCGAGCTGGCCCCCGGGGACGACCCGTGGGGCTACGGCAACTCGCTGGAGTGGGCGACGTCCTGCCCGCCGCCGCGGCACAACTTCGTCTCACTGCCGCGGATCCGTTCCGAGCGTCCCGCGTTCGACCTGCACTACCCGCGGGCCGGGGCACGTGCTGACCTGCACGCCTCCCCGGATTCTGTCGACGCGTAAGCAGGGGCGCCCAGTTTCTTGGGCAAGGGTGGTCAGAACCGTCGAGGGCGAAGCGCGGCACAGCCGCGGTCCCACCGTGACGCGCGCTTAGCGGACCGGAGCAGACACGGGCGAGGAGTCGCACCGCCGCGGGTGCGTCACCGGGGCCATGCTCGCCAGGGCCGAGCTGGCGAGTGCCAGGCCGAGGGAGTGGATGCAGAGGAGCGGACGTGCAGTGGCTAACGGGCCAATGGACACAGGTGGGCGAGGTGGTCGCCAAAGCCGTCCTGATGTACGCCGTCGCCCTAGTGGGGCTACGGCTAGGGGAGCGCCGCACCCTCGCCCAGTGGACCATCATCGACTTCATCACCTCGGTCGCGGTGGGAGCCGTCGTCGGGCGAACGGCGATTGCTGGTACTCAGTCCTTCACGACGGGTGCTGCGGCGCTGCTCGCCCTGATCGCGGTGCACCGGCTAGCGAGCCTGCTGCGGTTCAACCGGCAGCTCGTCAGGCTCTTCGACCACCGGGTACGGGTGCTGGTTGCCCACGGTGAGGTTCGCCGCCACCAGCTGCGGATCTGCGGGTTGACCGAGGAGGACCTGTACGCCCAGCTACGCCAACGCGGGGTCTTCGAGCTGGCCGAGATCGGCTACGTGCTGTACGAGGCCAAGGGCATGCTCACTGTCGTTCCAGAGTCCGCCGGTATCTTCCCGGACCTGGTCCGGGCCGGTCTGGACGGCTCGGCCGGCTACGACACGGTGCCGGCAACCACCCTGCCACCGGCCGGGGAGGCGCAGTAGCCGCAGCCGCTGTCGCCGCTTTCGCGGCTATACCGCTGGCACAACCGGGCCGTTCGCGGGCTGCTCGAGCGCGGCGTGCAACGTCTGCCAGCCGTGGGTAGCGGCGAGAGCCGCACCCGCACCGAACAGGCCCGTCGCCAGGGCGGCGGAAAGCCGTGGTGGGGTAAACCTGTCGAGCACCCGCACCACGAGTACTCCTGAGCTGCCCAGAGCCAACGCCCCGCAGGCGCCCGCGACGCCGAGCAGCATGCTGGCGCCAGCCGCCTTGCGAATAGTGGAACGCAGTTCTTCGCGGAGTGCGTCGATCTCCTGCCGAACCATCGCCGCCGCATCCTGAGACAGGGCCGCGACGTGTTCGGCGACCGCGGCCGCGGGGGCGGGCGCCGTCGCACGGGCAGTAGCTGCAGGCTCTCCTACCATGACGGCCCCGTTCCCTGCCACCGCTGCCCCACACGCCCGTCCGCGCCGGCCCCGCGGAAACCGGCGGGTCTGCCCTGACCGTCAAGCCCCCCGCACTGGCCTCTGCCCCCCGACACCGGCGCTCTGCTCCCCTACGATGTAGGCGACGAACTCGACGACTGGAAACCGAACGGCGAGCCGGTGTCATCGAGCACGCGGGCGTGGTCTGATTCGTTGGGCGGCAGTCGACTTGCTCGCGGATGGGCCAGCGGCGCTTAGCTCTCGTGAGGCAGGAGCGTGTCGTGAGCCAGTCGTCGCCGGACGCCATCGTCGTGGGGGCAGGGCCGAACGGGCTCGTCGCAGCGAACATCTTGGCTGACGCTGGGTGGAGCGTCCTGGTCGTTGAAGCCATGGACGAGCCCGGCGGAGCGGTGCGCAGCAGCGACTACCTGGGCCAGGACACCATCGCCGACGTCTGCAGCGCCTTCTATCCCCTCGGCGCCGCGTCACCGGTTCTGCATGCCCTAGGGCTGCAGGACTTCGGCCTGCGTTGGAGCCACGCACCCGACGTGCTGGCGCACCCGCTTCCCGACGGGCGTTGCGCGGTCCTGAGCCGCGACCTGCGTCGCACGACCGCCAGCCTCAATGAGCTCAGCGCCGGCGACGGGGACGCATGGCAGCGGCTGGTCGCCTTGTGGGACCGGGTCGGAGATGAGCTTCTGGACGCCGTGTTCACCCCCTTCCCGCCTGTGCGCGCAGGTCTGCGGCTAGCGTCCAAGCTCGACGCGGCCGGGGCCCTTCGGCTCGCCCGGACCGCCGTGCTGCCGGTACGCAAGCTGATCCAGGAGGACTTCACCGGCCCGGGTGCCATGCTGCTGGCGGGGTGCGCTTTGCACGCCGACCTGTCCCCGGAAGCGACTGGCAGCGGCGCGTTCGGCTGGATCTTGGCCATGCTGGGCCAGCGCGTCGGGTTCCCCGCGGTGCAGGGAGGTGCGGGGGCGCTGACCGCCGCCCTCGTGCGCCGCCTGGAAAGCCGCGGCGGGGTCGTGCGTTGCGGCAGCGCCGTGTCCCAGGTCGTGATCCGCAACGGAGCAGCGGTCGGTATCCGCACCGAGAACGGCGAGAGCATCAAGGCCTCTCGCGCTGTCCTGGCGGACGTCGCCGCGCCGCTGCTGTTCGGGCCATTGGTGTCCTGGGACGAGCTGCCCGCCGGGATGCAAGACGACATGCGCCGGTTTCAGTGGGACTACGCCACCTTCAAAGTCGACTGGCTGGTGCGAGATGGCATCCCCTGGACCGCCCGCGAGGCAGCCGGCGCCGGGACGGTTCACATCGCGGACAGTCTCAACGAGCTCACCCAGAGCGCTGCACACATCGCCATGCAGCAGGTCCCCGCACACCCTTTCCTCCTGCTCGGGCAGATGACGACCGCGGACCCGACCCGCTCCCCGCAGGGCACCGAGGTGGTGTGGGCCTACACCCACGTGCCGCGAACGGTGCGCGGCGACGCCGGCGGCACCGTCTCGGGGCGTTGGGACGAGGCGGACAACGAACAGCTGCGGTCACGGATCGAGCACCGCATCGAGAACCACGCCCCAGGGTTTCGCGACCGGATCATCTCCCAGCACACGTCAAGTCCACGCGACCTGCAGCGGCACAACCCCAACCTCGTCGGGGGCGCCATCAACGGCGGCACCATGCAAGTCCACCAGCAGCTCGTGTTTCGCCCGATCCCTGGCCTGGGCCGACCCGCGACTCCCATTGCCGGGCTCTACCTAGCCTCCGCCTCAGCACACCCTGGTGGGGGCGTGCACGGAGCCTGCGGAGCCAATGCCGCCCGCGCCGCGCTCGCGGCCGCCCGGCTGACCCGCAGAGCGTGGAGCCGGGGCGCTCAGCTCGTTACCCGGCACTGAGAAATACCCCGGCCGGCCGCTGCACCGGCAGGTCGCCCTCAGCAGGAAACAAAAAGGCAGGAGCGCAACGCACACCCCGCAGGCACCTCGCCGTGCGGTCTCCGGCTGAAGGCGCCCACGGGCTCGACGGATCGTCCAAACGGAGGAAGGACGCGGCCTTCGCAGCTGGCGAATTGCAGCAAACTGCCGCGGCAAGCGACAGCGCGGGTGGTGGCGCCTGGGGGGCTCGCTCCACGACTTCGGTGTGCCTACCGCGGCAGGTCCTGGTCGGGTATACCGAGAGAGGCGGCAACTTCAACGGCGCCAAACAGCAACGCGTCCTGGACCAGGGACAGGCACCGCCAGGCAAGGGCGGCGAGGTGCTCATCTGCGGCCCCGTCGCCGCTAAGCAGGCGATGCAGGGCATCGCTGTCGTTCTCGGCTCCGGCGAGCCGGTGCGCCAGGCGCAGCGCCAGTTTGGGGGCGAGCTCCGGCGGCGCCGCTGGCGTGCTGCCGCTGCCGGTGGCGGACGGGGTGTTAGGCGCAGCCGTTGCGCCGCCGGTGACGTGCACGGCGAGCACGGTGACGTCGTCGTCCTGCTCGTGCGCGGCCATCTGTTCAAGCACCCGGTCGCAGAGCGCCTCTGGCCCGTCCTTGATGGCGGGTCCGGTGACGGCACGCTGCAGCTGGTGTAAGCCCACGTCTAGGTCACGGTGCCTGTTCTCGACCAGGCCGTCGGTGTACAGCAGCAACGTCGAGCCGGCCGGCAGCTCGGCGGCGGCTTCGGGCCGGGGTTGCCGCGCCGTCGTCGGCGCGCCAATGAGACTGGAGCCGGTCCGGTCGAGGTAACGAGCGGTCCCATCGGCTCCGATCAGTAGCGGCGGAAGGTGTCCGGCGTTGGCATACCGCAGGCGAGCCCCGTGCGCGCCCGTCACCAGCCGGCCGTGTAAGACAGTAGCTGTCTGCGCCATGTCGAAGTCCTGGACCAGGGCGTCCATACGGTCTAGGACCGTTGAGGGGCTGCCGCCCTCGTAGGCGCAGCTGCGCAGCACGGCACGCAGCTGCCACATGGCCGGTGCTGCTGTGGGCCCGTGACCCATCGCATCGCCGATGGCTACTGCGATACCCCCGTCCGGCAATTCGAAGAGGTCACACCAGTCCCCCCCGGTCTGGCCTGACCGTCCGCCCACCAGATACCGGACAGCGCAGGTCAGTCCCGCCACGACCGGCACCCGCGGGAGGCTGAGCTGCGGCACGCGAGACGTCTCCTCTACTGCGCTCAGCGCTGCGCCGCTGCGCCGCAACCGGGCCAGGTAGCGCAGACCCGCCGAGCCCTGCCGAGCTGCGGCATGCGCATTGGCCCGCGACTGGGCGTCGAAGCGGTGCGGGGCGGTCCCATAAAGGTTGAGCGCCCCGATGACCGCGGTGCCGTCGTCCAGCGGCAGCGACAACGAACTGCCCACTCCCACCGCCAGCGCCTCACGCGCAACCTCTGGCCAGCGCTGCTCACTCCGGTAGTCCTCACACGAGACCGGCTGCGCTGTGCGCAGGGCAGTAAGGCAGGGACCGTCACCGTGCTCGTACTGTGCTTGGTCGGAGCGCCGCGCCTGCTCGCTGGTCGCAGCAGCCGTGCAGAGCTTTCCTCCCATCAGCAAGGTCACGCCGGCCCCAGCGCAATCGCTCACTCCCGACTCGGCCAGAGCTGCGAGGTCGGCCAACGCCTCGTGCAGCTGCGCCCCCATCACGCCTGCGGGCCACCCTGCCCCCGGCCCCTTCCCTGCCGACATCCGAAGTGCCGCACCATCAACGTCATCCTTTGTCACCAGGGCCACGGCGCTCGCCTTCCAGGAGGGACTGAACTATCCTCAGACTGCCATGCAACAGCCGTTGCCGCAACAGCCATTGCGGACGGGTGTAGGAAGGAGCCACGTGTGACGTCACTGCAGGATCCTGCTGCGCAGGCCCTGGAGGATCTGATCACCCAACTGCGCGAGAGCGCAGCGGTTTTCGACGAGACAGCGTTGCGCGCAACGGGCCTCCTGGCCCACCACGGGCGTGGAGCATCCTGGCGCTGCATCATGTCCAACGAACCTCAGCCGTTGGTGGTCGAAGTCATGACTGCAGAGCTGGAACGCTTGACTCAGGCGGCGGGGCGCTGGCGGCGGGAGAACGCCCGCGCGCTGTATGCAGAAGGACTGACCATGGACAAGATTGCAGAGTTGTTCCGGGTCACCCGCCAGCGGGTCTCCGTCCTTCTCCAGCCACCTCCAGCCAGCCCGGACAAACCTTCGCTGCCACCCTCTACTGCTACGCCCCGCTAGCACGAGAAGGGTCGCGGGACAAGTTCCGCACGTAACCGGGCGCTATGCCGGTCTCGGCGCTACCCCGTACCGACGCAGCCGGGCTGTGAGTCGGCCTGCTGGTCTGCAACGAGCTGTGGTTCCTCGAGCGCGCCCGCGCATACGGACCGGGGACCGGGCGCACCTGGTCGCGGTGATGGCTGCACCCCGCCGCTACGCTGGACACATGGCTCGCCGGCGGCCGTACCTGCCGTCGTGTCTGCGGCGTCACCGTTGTCGTCGAACTCCGCCGAACCCGAACCCGAACCCGAACCCGGACCCGAACCCGAGTACGGCGGGCTGGGCTAAGCAATCAGTCCCCAGGGGCAAGGTCCATCACCACCGCGTCTTTCGACAGCACCCCGCACGTGACCGTCGAGATCGACCTCGCGGACGCGGAAGCCGCCAAGTCGCGCCACCCGGGCTACGTCCCCGACTGCTCCCGCGGTAACAGAACCGGCACCCGACGCATGACGCCATGACGCTCCGGACAAGAAGCCCCTGGCAGTGTCGACTTGTCCGTCTGCCGGAGCAAGCAGCGACAGCCGATGACACGACACGCCCGTGGGCAGCAAAGAGCAGGAAGCTCACATGCCAACCAGACCGGGCAGCCCCCTCTCTCAGCCCTGGGCGCCGAGCAGCGCCGTGATGCCGTACCGGTCCAGCTCGGCTCGTACGGGCTGTGAGGTGTTGGTGAGCAGCGCGGCCGTGTCGTGCGTCGACAGTGTCGGCAGGTGCAGCCCGGGTAGCCCCTGCGGTACCGATCCGAGCCATGGCGACGCTGCGTCGGTGCAGGCCGAGCACGCGGCTGGCCACGATAGCGGCGTGCTGACCGAGGCGATAGCGGTCGAGATCTCATCGGTCAGTCGGACAATGTGACCGGTCCGTCGCGGCCGGGCTAGCGACCGCGGCAACCCGCTGCACAGTCGCGGAGCGCGGCAGCCACACCGTCTACTGGACCGAGCCGCGGCGCTGCCCGGTTGCCCCTGCGTATTCCTTCATGACGGAGCTTTAGCCCGGCCCTTCGACCACCCTTGACAGCAGAAAATATGTTCGAGTAGAACTGTTGCAGCGGGCGGCGTCGGTCGCGGCCGGCCCGGGCCGGAGCGACAGGCGGCGTCCCGGCGACGCTCTCGCGTTGGACGCGGAAGGGGGCGCAGCCAGGAATCTTGTTTCTTTGCACGACGTCGGCGTGCTCTTGCTGTGCCTCCTCCTAGGGGTCGACCAGATCTTCATCGAACCAGTGGTGTCGTGTGGATCCCTAAGCACTGCGCAGGTGCCGCAAGCACCTGCCCGAGGGGGCAGGACGGAGCTGTGGGGCCGTTGGATGCAACCAAGAAAGGCAGCGCTGCGATTTGCGATGTCCGGGCAAGCTGTCGCTGCTGACTGGCGTCAATAGCAGAGTTGTGCGCGGCTGAACAGCGCGCGGCTGGAGTCCATTCCAGCCGGGGAGGAGGTCGGGGCATGGGGCTAAGCGACCAGGAGCTGCGAGTCCTAGCTGAACTGGAGCAGCAGTTCTGGCGAGATCCCGACCCGGGCCTCACTACTCTCAAGACAGCGGTGCGCACTCCAGTTCGACGTCTGCTGGCGAGGCTGTTACTGGTTGCAGTCGACGGCTGTGTGATCGTTTGGAGTGCCAGGACAGGATCCGTGCCGCTGATAGTCGCCGCGTTGTTGCTGTCTTCGTTGGTGCTGCTGCACGGATGCCGTCTGCGGCGAGCCTGGCGTCGGCCTCCCGGTTCTGCCCACCGCCGCTGATACCAAGCTCGGCTCCGGTGTTACCGGCAGGGTGCTCTCGAGCCACGACAGGGGCGGGGGGGTTGCGGAAGGCGCTGTGTGGGCATGGCGAGCGCCGCGCTGTGGGCATGGCGAGCGCCGACCGAAGGGTCAGGGGCCTGCAAAGTGGCTTTGTCCGTTGTGAACGGGTTCGAGCCGCTGAGAACCGTGAGTTGCCGGGCGTGGCGACCGACGGGTACAGGCGACATCGATCGGCGCGGACCCAGCAGGCCGGGTCGCTGAGGTTGCTCGAAGACTGCCGTGTCGGGTGTCTGTGGCCGGGAAGCCGGGCGCTCTGATTGAGCCGCGGCCGAGGCCGACGTGCCGGCCGACCGGTCCATCCGGGCCGAAGTCAAGGGGATCGGCGTCGCCCTCGCCCGGCTTGGCGGCCCCGGGGGTGCGGTGCATGCGCTCGCTGACAGGTGCACCCACCGCGGTCGCCCGCTCTCGGGCTCGGCCGTCGAGGACGGGTGCCTGACCTGCCCGTGGCACGGCAGCAGGTTCCGCATCGCGGACGGCAGCGTCGAGCGCGGGCCCGCCACCAGGCCCGAGCCTTCCTTCGAGGTGCGGGTGCTCACCGGCCGCGTGGAGATCAGGCGCAGGGAGGAACGGGCGCAGCGCACCAACACCGTCTAGAGGAGACTCCTGAAGAAGTGGTAGGTGGCCGGGGGCCTCGTGGCACTCGTTGGCGCTGGGTGAGGTCAGATCCAAGGGTCGACGAAGAAGGTACTCCACCGTCGCCACCCTGCGGGTTTGTTGTTGAGAGTTCGTCAACCCTGCTGTGAGCACTCAGCGCGGGACCAAGCACACGATCGTTCCACAGCGCGGGCGGATCGACGCCCGCACCAAGGTGCCGCTCGCGGCCGGATGACGTGAGGCCGCAGCCGGGCGATGAGCGCGGCTGCAGACAAGAGGTGAGGCGGCTCAGGACTGTTGCACCCGCGCCGGTGACCCGATCGGGACGCTGGCCGACGGGCACTAGCGGCGAAGCCGGCACGACCGGCTCACCCGGTCGGTCCCGGGGTCGCTTGTCTGCTCCTCGGCAGCCGGCGCAGGTGAAGTGATCGCACCAGATCGATCGTGGGCTTGACGGCGAACAGCACCGACCCGACCAGAAACAGCCAGTCGGCAGCCGTCGTGATGGAAGCGAAGAAGAAGCAGATGCTGCCCACCAGAAAGCAGGCGGCTGCTGCGAAGTCGACGGCGGTACGCACCACCTGGTACCGCCAGAAGATCTCGACGTGCCGTGGGCTGAGATCGTTGAGCACCGGGTCAAGCAGTCGAAACCCGCCACGCGTCATCATCCGCTCACCTGTCCCCGTTCGCCGGTCCGGTCCCTGTCGCTGCAGCCCGCCTGCTTGGCAGGCCGAGCAGGTCGTTCCGGCCAGGCCGAGGACAACGACCACGGCGCTGCCCGTTTTGCGCGGGTAGGCGCAGCGGCGGGTAGCGGTGCGGCCGGGCGGGCATCTGCCGCAATGTGGTCCACAGCCTGCTCGAGCTGATCCTGCGCCTGAGCGGCGTGACCGCCCTGCTCGTCGTGTTCCTGCTGCCCTTCGCCGAGTGTGCGTTCTTCGCCGGCTTTTTCATCCCCGGCGAGATCGGGGTGCTGCTGGGCGGTGTGCTGGCCAACCAGCACCGGGTGAGCCTGACCGGTGTGCTGATCGCCGGGATCAGCGGCGCGATCATCGGCGACAGCGTGGGGTATGAGGTGGGCCGGCGGTACGGCGACACGATGCTGCGCAAGCTGCCGAACCGGATCGTCGATGATGCGAAGGTCGACAAGGCCGAGGCGCTGGTGCGTCGCCTGGGCGGTAAGGCGGTGTTCGTCGGCCGGTTCACGACCGCGGCGCGGGTGCTGGTCCCGGGCCTGGCCGGCACAGCCCGCATCCCGTACGGCCGGTTCCTGTTCTTCAACGCCACCGGCGGAGCCATCTGGGCTGCAAGCTTCATCCTGCTGGGGTACGTGTTCGGCAGCCAGTACCAGCGGGTTGAAAGAAATGCAAACCTGTTCGGGCTCGTGGTGCTCGGGCTTCTGCTCGTCGTTGGCGGCGGCTACTACCTGCGGCGACGCAGGCGCCGGCCGGATGACCGGCGCGCCAGGGCTGCGCGCTGAGGTGGAGCGAGGCGGCGCGGTGCGGCTGACCCCGTCAGGCCGGCTCGCCGGGGCGGTAGGCACATCCCGCAACGGCCGCTTGAGCACCCAGCGGGAGCCCCGGCAGGGACAGCGTGACACGAGGGATGGCAAAGGGGCGGCCTTGTCAGGGTGAGGAAGGCAGCTCGACTGGGGCTACCGGCAGGACGCGGGGCCCGGTGAGGGTGTCCGGGTCCAGCACCTGCTCGAGCTGGGTTTGGGTGAGCAGGCCGCGTTCGAGGGCGATGTCGTGGACCCGCCGCCCGGTCAGCAGCGCTTCCTGCGCGACGGCGGTGGCCTGGCCGTAGCCGATCAGCGGCGTCAGCCCGGTGACGATCCCGATCGACTCGTCCACCAGCCGGCGCAGCTGGTCACGGTTGGCCTCGATCCCGCGCACGCACCGTTCGGTGAGGGTGGCGCAGCCGGCTCGCAGGTGGGCCAGCGACTGGAACAGGCAGTGGGCGATGATCGGCTCGAAGGCGTTGAGCTGCAGCTGGCCGCCTTCGGCGGCGATGCTGACCGTGACGTCGTGGCCGATGATCTCAAAGGCGATCTGGTTGACGACCTCGGGGATGACGGGGTTGATCTTCCCGGGCATGATGCTGGAGCCGGCCTGGACCGCGGGCAGCCGGATCTCGGCCAGGCCTGCCCGGGGGCCGGATGAGAGCAGCCGCAGGTCGTTGCAGATCTTCGACAGCTTGACGGCGATGCGTTTGAGGACTCCGGAGAGCTGGACGAAGGCGCCGACGTCTTGGGTCGCCTCGACCAGGTCAGGGGCGGTGACGAACGGGATGCCGGTGAGGTCGGCGAGGTGTGCGCAGACCAGCTTGGCGTAACCGGGGCTGGTGGTGATCCCGGTGCCGATCGCGGTCGCGCCCAGGTTGATCTCACGGATCAGGCCGCATGCGTCCTGCAGGCGCCGGCGGCCCTCGCCGACCATTACGGCGTAGGTGGCGAACTCCTGGCCGAGGGTCATCGGGACGGCGTCCTGCAGCTGGGTGCGGCCGACCTTGAGCAGGCCGGCAAACTCCTCGGACTTGGCGGCGAACGCCGCTTGCAGCTCGGCCAGCGCCTCGAGCAGCCGTCCGGCGAGTAGGTGCACGGCCAGTTTGACGGCGGTCGGGTAGACGTCGTTGGTGCTCTGGCTGCGGTTGACGTCATCCAGGGGGTGCAGGTGGCCGTAGTCGCCCGGAGCTCGTCCAAGCCGTTCGAGCGCCAGGTTGGCGATGACCTCGTTGGCGTTCATGTTGGTGGAGGTGCCGGCGCCGCCTTGGATCACGTCGACGACGAACTGCTCGTGCCACCGACCGGAGCGCAGGTCCTGGCACGCCGCGATGATCGCGCCGGCTTTGCGCTCCTCGAGCAGGCCGAGGTCGAGGTTGGCCATGGCAGCGGCCTGCTTGACACACGCGAGAGCGGTGATCAGCTCCGGGTTCGCGGACAGCGGGATCCCGCTGATCGGGAAGTTCTCGGTCGCCCGCAGGGTGTGCACCCCGTAGTAGGCGTCGGCGGGGACCTCCCGGTCGCCGAGCAGGTCGTGCTCGATGCGGATGCCAGGGCTCACCGGAGGCACCTGTGGCTGACCCGGGGCCGTCCGGGCAGGACCGCCGCCTGCCGAGGTCTGCCCAGCGCTCGCAGGTGAGCCTCTGCGCGCCGTGGGCCTACCGGGACGAGCGGTGCCGGCAAGGGTCATACCGCAATAGTAGACCCAGGGCAACAAAAGAGGCTGGGCTGGGTTCCCGGCGGGCAGGCCGGGGGTAGCCCGCAGCGGTGATCCTGGCACTCGACGTCCTGCCCGAGCAGTCCCTGCGGGACGCGGTCGACATCCTGGTGCGTTTCGTGGAAGCCGCCGGCGCACTGGTCATCTTCCTCGGGGCGCTGCTTGCCGCCGTCCGGTTCGTCGTGGCGGGCCTGCGGACCCGCAACGCCGAGGTGTTCGTGCCGGTACGGCTCGGCCTGGGCCGCTTCCTCGAGCTCGGCCTGGAGTTCCAGCTGGCCAGCGACGTGCTGCGCACGGCGATCGCCCCCTCATTCCGGGAGATCGGGCAGCTGGCTGCGGTCGCCGCCATCCGGACCGCGCTGAACTACTTCCTGGGCCGGGAGATCCGTGAAGAGCGCGAGCAGCTGGCCCTCGAGCACCGCGGCGCCGCTCCCGATCCGACGTCGACCGGTGCCGCCGCTGCCGCGGCCTCCGCCAGGAAAACAACGCCGGTGGCATCCCCGCCGAGCCGCTCGTGATCAGCGCACCGGGGGGGCTGTGAGCGCCGCGTCGGTCGCGCGGCTGCTGGACGAGGCGTCGTTGCTGGTGACCGCCCTCGGGCTCGCGGTCGGCGCCGTTGTCCTGGCCAGAACTGGACGTCTGCTGGTCGCGCTCGCTGTGTTCATGGAGCTGCTGACCGGCGCCGGGCTGCTGCGCCTGGCGGCGGCGCCGACGCTGACCCGGGCGTTGGGCGCAGCAGGTGTCCTGCTGGTGCGCCGCCTGGCGACCCTGGGGCTGCACGGCGGTGACCCGCTCGGTCGGCTCCAGACCGCGGTGCTGACTGGGCTGCGCCGGCTGCGGGCCGCGGCTTCGGTTGCGGCTGCGGCTTGGGCAAGGCTGTGACGGGCAGGAGGCCAGCGTGCTGGTGACCGGATCGCTAAGACCATGACCGTCGGCGGGGTGGCGGCGGGAGGCGGCGGCGGTGAGGATCCCAGCCAGCCGGCTGCAGATGCGCCGGCGCGGGTGCTGGTCGTCGGCAGCGGCTTCGCCGGGTTGCATACGGCACGGGCGCTGGAACGGACCCTGCCGGCGGGCAAGGCGCGGATCACGCTGGTCAGCCCCACCGACTACATGCTTTACAGCCCCTTGCTGCCCGAGGTTGCCGCCGGGGTGATGGACCCGCGCCACATCGTGGTGCCGCTGGCCCAGTCGCTGCGCCGCGCGACGCCTGTTCTCGGGTTCGCCGTCGACGTCGACCTCGAGCGCCGGGTCCTGACCGTGCAGCTGCCTTCGGGCCAGAGCCGGCAGCTGGACTGGGACCGGCTCGTGCTCTGCCCTGGCAGCGTGACCCGCGACCGGCCGGTCCCCGGCCTTGACGAGCACGCCCGGGGATTCAAGTCGCTGGCAGAAGCGCTCTACCTGCGCGACCACGTCCTGCAGCAACTCGAGCTGGCGGACGTCGCCCAGACCCCGGCCGAACGGGCAGGGCGGTGCACGTTCCTGGTCGTGGGGGCGGGCTATGCCGGCACCGAGTTCGTCGCGCAGATGCAGCACTTTCTCGCCGGGGTCCTGCCCCGCTACCGGCACCTTCGCGCAGCGGACGTGCGCTGGCTGCTGTGCGACACCGCCGATGCCGTACTACCCGAGCTCGGCCCCGCACTGGGGGAGCGGACGCTGCGGCTGCTGCGGGGACGCGGCGTCGAAGTCCGGCTCGGCACCAGCGTGAAACAGATCCGCGCCGACGCCGTCACCCTCTCGGACGGCACCGACGTGCCGACCCGCACCGTGGTGTGGACCGCTGGGGTGACAGCAAGCCCGTTGATCGCGGCGACCGCCCGCCGGCACCGGCTCCCGCTGGACAAAGGCAGGCTCGAGGTCGACGCCTTTCTGGCCGTCGCCGGGCGGCACGACGTGTGGGCGCTGGGTGACGGCGCCGCCGTTCCCGACCTCACCCGACCGGGTCAGATCACGCCGCCTACCGCCCAGCACGCCCAGCGGCAGGCGAAGACCGCAGCCCGCAACGTAGCCGCCTCACTGGGCGTCGGCCGGCCCCGCCGGTACAAGCACCACGACCTCGGGCTGGTGGTCGACCTGGCCGGCCGCGACGCCGTCGCCCGCCCGTTGCGGATCCCGCTGAGCGGGCTCGCCGCCAAGACGGTGACCCGCGGCTACCACCTGATGGCGCTGCCCTCGACCGGCAACCGGGTCAGGGTCGCGGTCGACTGGTTGCTGGACGCTGTGCTGGCGCGCTCGGCTGCCCAGCTCGGCTACATCCCCGAAGGAGCGGTCGCGCTGCCGGCCGCCGAACACACCAAGCTCTACCAGGCCATGGCCGGAACAGCAGGATCGATGGCCCTACCGCACGGGCAACGTCCACCCTCGGCAGCCACCAGCGGCTGAGACCGGGACTAGCAACTAGCAGGCCGACAAGCGGCAGCCGTCGTGCTCAGCCGACAAAGGCCCAGACAAGGAGACTCACATGCTGCTCGAGGGCAAGACGATGGTCGTGACCGGCGGCAACAGCGGCATCGGAGAGGCGATCGTGCTCGCCGCCGCCGCAGAGGGCGCCAACGTGGTGATCGACTACGTGGTCCATCCGGAGGAGACCGGCGAGGTCATCGCCAGGATCGAAGCCGCCGGCGGCCATGCGGTGGGGGTGCAGGCCGACGTGAGCAAGGTCAGCGACCTGCACCGGATGGTGCAGACAGCCGTCGACACCTACGGCCAGCTCGACGTGCTGGTCAACAACGCCGGCGTGGAGACCCGCACCTCCATCCTGGACACCACCGAGCAGGACTACGACAAGGTCCTGGACATCAACCTCAAAAGCGCGTTCTTCGGCACCCAGTTCGCCGCCAAACAGTTCATCGCCCAGGGCCACGGCGGGCTGGTCATCAACATCTCCTCGGTGCACGAGGAGTGGCCGATGCCGGGCAACGTCGCCTACTGCGTGTCCAAGGGCGGCACCCGGATGCTCACCCGCACCGCCGGCGTCGAGCTCGGCCCGCACGGTGTGCGGGTGGTCAACGTGGGACCGGGCGCGGTCGCCACCCCGATCAACGCCTCGACGATGAGCGACCCGCAGAAGATGAAGGCGTTGGACGCGGCGATCCCGCTGGGGCGGATGGCACAACCGCAGGAGATCGCCGACGTCGTCGTGTTCCTGGCGTCAGGAAAGTCGGCCTACCTGACGGCAACGACGGTGTTCATCGACGGCGGCATCATGCAGGGCAGCGTCGGCCTCTGAGCAGCCAGCCGGCCGCGGGCGCGCAGGTCCGACCGAAACGGGCGGGGGCACAACCGCCGGCAGCGGCGTAGCTGGCGGATCTGCGGTGATGGAAAGGACCGGCACGGTGGCACTGGCGATCGAGGACTACGCACTGGTCGGGGACGCGCACGGCGCGGCGCTGATCGGCCGGGACGGGTCGGTGGACTGGCTGTGCCTGCCCCGCTTCGACTCCTCGGCGGTGTTCGCTGCGCTGCTCGACACCCCGGCCGCCGGCCGGTGGCTGCTGGCACCCGCCGCCGGTGGCAGCTCCAGCCGCTGGCGCTACCGCGGCGACAGCCTGGTGCTCGAGACCGACTGGGAAACCCCCTCCGGCCACGCCCGGGTGGTCGACCTGATGCCGCGCAAGGGCGAGGCGAGCGACCTGGTCCGCATCGTGGAGGGCGTGTCGGGCAGCGTGCAGATGCGCACCGAGCTGATCGTCCGGTTCGGCGACGGGAAGATCGTCCCGTGGACGCAGCGGCTCGCCGACGGACGCCGGGTCTACGTCGCCGGCCCCGACGCGCTCTACCTCGACACCCCGGTCGAGCTGGCCGGAGCAGACCGCACCACCACCGGGACCTTCACCGTGCGCGCCGGGCAGCGGGTCGGGTTCACCCTGACCTACCAGGCCTCGCACCTGCCCGCCCCGGCCCGGCTGGACACCGACCGGGCCGAGCAGGACACCGAGGCGTTCTGGGCGCAGTGGATGAGCGGCTGCACCTACCGCGGGCCCTACGACGACGCCGTGCGGCGCAGCCTGGTGGTGCTCAAGGCACTGACCTACGCCCCGACCGGCGGCATCGTCGCCGCACCGACAACCAGCCTGCCCGAACAGCTCGGCGGCGCCCGCAACTGGGACTACCGCTACTGCTGGCTGCGTGACGCCACCATCACCCTGCTGGCCCTGCTCGAGGGCGGCTTCACCCAGGAGGCGATCCAGTGGCGGGGGTGGCTGCTGCGGGCCGTCGCAGGCGACCCAGCCGACCTGCAGATCATGTACGGGGTAGCGGGCGAGAGACGGCTGGACGAGCGGACCTTGCCGTGGCTGTCGGGCTACCAGGGGGCGGCCCCGGTGCGGGTCGGCAACGCCGCCGTCGACCAGCGCCAGCTCGACGTCTACGGCGAGGTCCTCGACGCGCTGCACCAGGCGCGGGTCGCCGGGGTGCCGCTGCTGGACAGCAGCACCACCGGCGCCTTCGGACGCGGCCCCGGTGCCGACGCCGAGAAGCCGGTGTGGGCGCTGCAGGCCGCGTTGCTGGACTTCCTGGAGACCGGCTGGTCACAGCCCGACAGCGGCATGTGGGAGATGCGCGGCCCGGCCCGCGACTTCACCGCCAGCAAGGTCATGGCCTGGGTGGCGGTCGACCGGTCGGTGAAGTCAGCCGAGCAGTTCGCCCTGCCGGCACCGCTCCGGCGCTGGCGCGCACTGCGGGACACGATCCGTGACGACGTCCTGCGCCGCGGCGTGGACAGCACCCGCGGCTGCTTCACCCAGTCCTACGGCAGCCGCTACATGGACGCCTCCCTGCTGAACATCGCACTCGTGGGTTTCCTGCCGCCCGAGGACCCCCGCATCGTCGCCACCATCGACGCGGTCACCGCCGACCTGTCCACCGACGCGGGGCTGCTGCTGCGCTACGACCCCCGCGCCAGCAACGACGGCCTGGCCGGCACCGAGGGAGCGTTCCTGGCCTGCACGTTCTGGCTCGCCGAGTGCCAGGCGCTGCTCGGCCGCACCGCCGACGCCACCGCCACCTTCGAGCGGCTGCTCGACCTGCGCACCGACCTGGGCCTTTTGGCCGAGGAGTACGACAGCAGCGCCGGCCGGCTGGTGGGCAACTACCCGCAAGCGTTCAGCCACGTCCCGCTGGTCACGACCGCCGCCGCGATCGGGCGGGCCCGCCCGGGAACCCCGCAGCCGGCTCGCCGGGCCGCCCTACCCACCTGAACGGCCCGCCCACCTGAACGGCCCTCCCACCTGAACGGCCCGTCGAGGGACTGGCGGGGTCAGCGCAGGACCGCGCCCCAGCTGCTGGTACTCGAGCTGCCCGGCTGCAGCGTGATGACCCCCTCGCCGGTCTGCAAGGCGTTGGGTGGGCAGGTCATCGGCTCGGTGCCCAGCCCGCGCCGGCGCCGCGCCGGCGCAAGGGTGTCGGCGGTGTAGATCTCCACGATCGGGTAGGCCTGGTCGACCCAGAGCTCGGCGCTGGTCCCGTCCGGTCTTACCAGCCGGGTCCAGGCCTTGCCGGCGCTATCGCGGGTGAGGTCGGTGAAGGCGTAGTCGACCTGCAGGTCTGCCAGGCGGCGGCCGTCCCGGAAGTCATAGCGGGTGCCCTGTACCGGCTGTCGGCCGTTGGGTAGCTGCCGCTGGTCGTCGGTAGTGATGCGGGTCGCCGCGTCCAGGTGCAGCGTGCAGTCGTCGACCAGGCCGTCGCCGGGGGACAGGTAGGGGTGCTGGCCGCAGCCGTAGGGACATGCCTGCTCGCCGGAGTTGGTCGCGGTGGTGCGCACCTCAAGCCCGTCGTCGCTGAGGATGTAGTCGACTTCGACGTCGAGGGCGAACGGGTAGCCCTCCAGGGAATGCAGCCGGGTGGCCATGGTGACCCGGTCGGGTTCGTGCCGCAGCGGATGCCAGGACCTCCAGCGAAGGAAGCCGTGGATCGCGTTGTTCTTCTCCGGCTCGCTCAGGGCGACCTGGTAGTCGACGCCGCCGAAGCTGTAGCGGCCGCCGGCGAGCCGGTTCGGCCACGGGATCAGCGGCGCACCGTGCGCACCGTCGCACATCGCCTCGAGCGGGTAGGGCTGCAGGACCGGCTGGCCGTCGACCGTGTACTCCCGGACACCACCGCCGACCTCGACAATGGTGGCGGCGTGGCCGCCTGCGCTGATGCGAAACTGCTCACCGGAGGGGTGGACGCTCATCGGATGCTCACCTTCGTCGTTCGGATCGGGTGCGGGAGGGCAATGCGGCTGGCTTGAGCAGTGAGGCTGGGCTCAGACGAAGACGCTGATGAGCAGCACCCCGAGCAGCCCGACGACCGAGATGATCGTCTCCATCACCGACCAGCTCTTGATGGTCTCGATGACGCTCAGGCCGAAGTACTCCTTCACGAGCCAGAAGCCGGCGTCGTTGACGTGGGAGAAGAACAGCGAACCGCAGCCGACCGCCAGCGCCAGCAGCGCTACACCCGGCCGGGACAGGCCGGCGGCCAGCGGCGTGACGATCCCGGCCGCGGTGATCGTCGCCACGGTGGCCGACCCGGTGGCGAGCCGGATGCCGACAGCGACCAGCCAGCCCAGGAGCAACGGTGACAGGCTTGCTCCCGCTGCCGCATCCGAGACCAGGTTCGCGACGCCGGCGTCGACCAGCGTCTGCTTGAACCCGCCACCGGCGGCGACGATCAGCAGGACCCCCGCGATCGGGGGCAGCGACGCGCCGAGCGAGGCCGACAGCCTCTCGCGGTCCAGTCCGGTCCCGACGCCGAGGGCCAGCATGGCCAGGATGACGCCGGCGAGCAGGGCGACGACGGGGTTGCCCACCACGTCGAGGGCTTGACGCGCCGCGCTGCCCTTGGCCAGGGTCAGCTCGGCGATGGCGCGCAGCAGCATGAGAACCACCGGCAGCAGCACCGTCGCGACTGTCGCGCCAAACGTCGGCCGCCGGGTAGCGCCGCGCCGGTGGGCGCCGGCATGGCTTTGCTGCCGGTCCGGGTCGGCGGTGCCTACGCCGGCTCCCGGCGGCTGTCCGGGGCGGTTCCGGTCGCCGCCGCCGCCGGCGGTGACGAGTTCAGGTTCGCGCTGGCGAATGAGGTCGAGCCGGCCTTGGGCGTGCACGTGCCGGCTGATGAAGCTGCCGTAGACCGGTCCGGCGAGGATCACGGTGGGGACGGCGACGATCAGCCCGAACAGCAGGGTCAGCCCGAGATCGGCTTTGAGGGCGGCGATCGCCACCAGCGGACCGGGGTGCGGCGGCACGAGCCCGTGCAGCACCGACAGCCCCGCCAGCGCCGGGATGCCGACTTTGATCAGCGGGGTGCCGCTGCGCCGGGCGGCGAGCAGCACGATGGGCACGAGCAGGACGACGCCCACCTCGAAGAACAGCGGGATCCCGACCAGGGCTGCGACGCCGGCCATCGCCCAGGGCAGGGCCCGGCCGGGCACCCGGTCGACGACTGTGCCGACGATGCGCTCGGCGCCGCCGGTGTCCGCGAGCAGCCCGCCGATCATCGCGCCCAGTGCGATCAGGATGCCGACGCTGCCGACGGTGGAACCGACGCCGTTGGTGAAGCTGGTGACCGTGGCGCTGGGCCCCAGGCCGGCGACGACGCCCAGGACCGCCGAGCCCAGGATGAGCGCGAGGAAGGGGTGGACCTTCAGCCAGGTGATGAGCAGCACGACGGTGGCGATGCCGAGCAGCGCTGCGACGGTCAGCAGAGCGTGGCTGTGCGTCGCGGCCGGTGCGGTTGCGGCGAGCAGGATCATGGGGTGCCTCTTGTGCTTGTCGGGCCGTCCCGGCCCCGCCCACTCAGGGCGTCGAGGACGGCGACGGCGACCTCCTGCGGGGCGGCTGCCCCCGAGACTGCCGTGCCGGGTTCGTCCGGTTCCAGCGGCTGGAGTGTCTGGAGCTGACTGGGCAGCAGCGAGGGAGGCATGTAGTGCCCGGTGCGGCGTTGCAGCAGGTCGGCTAACAGTGCAGGCTCGGCGGTTAGGTGGGCGAACCACACCGACTCGTGTCCGTCGCGCAGCCGGTCGCGGTAGGCGCGCCTGAGCGCCGAGCAGGTGAGCACCGCGCTCTGCCCGGCCTGCTCCCGGGCCCCGATCCAGTCGGCGATCGCCGCCAGCCAGGGCCAGCGCTGCTCGTCGCCGAGCGGGTGGCCGGCCCGCATGGCCGCGATGTTGGCCGGCGGGTGGAAGTCGTCGCCCTCGGCGAAGGCCCATCCGAGGCGGGCTACGAGCTCGGCCGCGACTGTCGTCTTGCCCGAGCCGGACACTCCTATCACGACCACCGTCGTGGTGGGGCTAGTCGTAGCTGGGCTGGGAGCCGGCCTGACGTCCACGGACTCATCCTCTCGCAGGGAGCGGGCCGCCAGCCAGACCACCCGCCCCCCTTGCGCAACAGTTTTCCCGAGGCATATGTTCGCGTCAAGGACGATCAGGGTTCCGTGAGTAGTCCCGTCGCAAGGGAGCGAGCGCATGAGCAGTTCGACTGTTGCCGACTACCTGCTGGAGCGGCTGCGGGCGTGGGGTGTGGAGCAGGTCTTCGGCTTCCCCGGCGACGGCATCAACGGGCTGCTGGCGGCGTGGGGGCGGGCGGAGAACAAGCCGCAGTTCGTGCAGGCGCGGCACGAGGAGATGTCGGCGTTCGAGGCCGTCGGCTACGCCAAGTTCAGCGGCAACGTCGGGGTCTGTGCGGCGACCAGCGGGCCGGGGGCGGTGCACCTGCTCAACGGGCTGTACGACGCTAAGCTCGACCACGTCCCGGTCGTGGCGATCGTGGGGCAGACCGAGCGCAGCGCGATGGGTGGCTCCTACCAGCAGGAGATCGACCTGCTGAGCTTGTTCAAGGATGTGTGCAGCAGCTACGTGCAGATGTGCACGGTGCCCCAGCAGCTGCCCAACCTGCTTGACCGGGCGATGCGGATCGCCGCCGCCGACCACGCCCTGACGTGCCTGATCTTCCCCAGCGACGTGCTGGAGCTGGCGTACGAGCCGCCGGGCCACGCGTTCAAGCAGGTGCCCTCCAGCCTGGGCACCAGCTGGGCGGCGCTGGTCCCCGACGAGGGCAGCGTGCGTCAGGCGGCGCAAATCCTCAACGCCGGCAGCAAGGTCGCGATCCTGGCGGGGCAGGGAGCCCGCGGCGCCGCGGACGAGCTGTGCGAGGTCGCCGACCTGCTCGGCGCGGGCGTCGCGAAGGCGCTGCTGGGCAAGGACGTGCTCGCCGACACCCTGCCGTTCGTCACCGGTTCGATCGGATTGCTGGGCACCACGGCCAGCTATCACCTGATGATGGACTGCGACACGCTGCTGACCGTGGGGTCGAACTTCCCCTACACCCAGTTCCTGCCCCCCCTCGAGCAGGCCCGCGCGGTCCAGGTCGACCATGACGGCGCCTTCATCGGGATGCGCTACCCGTATGAGCTCAACCTCGTCGGGGACGCCAAAGCGACGCTGCGGGCGCTGATCCCGCTGCTGACTCGCAAGACCGACCGGGCGTGGCGGGAGAAGGTCGAGAAAAGCGTCGCCGAGTGGTGGACGACCGCCGAGCGCCGTGCCATGACCGATGCCGATCCGGTGAACCCGATGCGGATCTTCCACGAGCTGTCCCGGCGGCTGCCCGAGAACGCCATCGTGGCTTCGGACTCGGGCAGTGCCGCCAACTGGTACGCCCGGCACCTGCAGTTCCGCGGTCACATGCGCGGTTCGCTGTCCGGGACGCTGGCCACGATGGGCCCGGGGGTTCCGTACGCCATCGGCGCCAAGTGGGCCATCCGGACCGGCCCGCGATCGCGCTGGTCGGCGACGGGGCGATGCAGATGAACGGCATGGCTGAGCTGATCACGGTCAAGCACTACTGGCAGCAGTGGACCGACCCCCGGCTGGTCGTCGCCGTCCTGCACAACGGCGACCTGAACCAGGTCACCTGGGAGATGCGGGCGATGGAAGGCGCCCCCAAGTTCGCCGCCTCCCAGGGTCTGCCCGACGTCGACTTCGCCGCCTTCGCCCGCAGCCTGGGCCTGCAGGGCATCAACGTCGACACCCCCGACGGCGTCGGGCCCGCGTGGGATGCGGCTCTTGCTGCGGACCGCCCGACCGTGCTCGACGTGCGCTGTGACCCCGACGTCCCGCCGATTCCGCCGCACGCCACCTTCAGCCAGGTCAAGTCCGCCGGCCAGGCGATCCTGCACGGCGACGAGGACAGCTGGGGCATCGTCAAGCAGGGCGTGAAGCAGAAGGTCCAGGAGTACCTGCCCGGCGCCAAGGAGCACTCCCGGTGACGCTGCTCGCCGGGCCCGTCGCCCGGCTGCTGGAGCGGCCCGCCGAGCGGGGCGCCCTGGGCATCGACCGGCTGCTCGGCGACGTCCGCACCGGCCGGTTCGAGCGAAGCCTCGCCCTGACCGCCGGGGGTCCCCTGGCCCGGCTGCTGGAGGGGCCGGCGGAGCGGGGCGCCCTGGGGATCGACCGGCTGCTCGGCGATATCCGCACCGGCCGGTTCGAGCGCAGCCTTGCCGCGCTGACCGCCGGCGGGGCGGTGATCACCACGGCGGAGGTGTACCTGTCGCACGACGGCGCCAGTTTCGGCAACAAGATGATGTGGTGGCCGGTGGTGATCGTCCCGACGCTGGTTCCGACCGGGATCGCCGCGGTGTTCTCCCGCCGGGCGGCCAAGACGGTCCTGCCGATCGCCAGCGCGATCGTCATCGCCAACGGGCTGCAGGGGACCTACCTGCACTGGCGTGGCGTGGCGCAGAAACCCGGCGGGTGGCAGCTCGCGGCCTACAACCTGGAGATGGGACCGCCGCTGTTCGCGCCGCTGCTGTTCTCGCTGGTGGGCGGGATGGGGCTGCTGGCGGCGGTGCTGCGCCGCGAGGGCGACGGCCCTGCTGGGAGCCCCTGATGCCTTGGCGCAGCCCGGACCAGCGGGCGGTCACCCCGCAGGGCCGTGGCCGCTACCCCGGGTTCGACGTCCTGTCCGAGGTCGAGCGCTGGGACGACGTCACCGCCGGTGTCGTGCTCGCGCGGCTGGCTCCCACCACCGACCTGTCGTTCTTCACCACAGCCGAGAACGGGGTCGCAACCGCACTGTTCGACCTGCTGCTGGGCCAGGACGGCGAGCCGCGGGTGCCGGTGGTGGCGATGGTCGACGCCCGGCTGGCAGCGGGGGAGACCGACGGCTGGCACTACGACGACATGCCGCCTGATGCCGATGCGTGGCGGGTCACCCTGGCCGCCCTCGACGATGACGCGAAGGCCGCCTACGACAAGCCCTTTGCGCTGCTGACCGGCGGCCAGCAGGCGTCGCTGGTGCAGGCGGTGCAGACCCGAGCCGCGAGCAGTGAGGCCTGGCACGAGCTGCCGGCGGCCCGGGTGTGGAGCCTGTGGACCCGCTACACCGCCACCGCCTTCTACTCCCATCCGTGGGCGTGGAACGAGATCGGGTTCGGCGGCCCGGCCTACCCCCGCGGCTACAAGAACATCGGTCTCGACGCCCGGGAGGGCTGGGAGGTCGCCGAGGAGCACAGCACCGACCCGGTGCCGTTCGCCGAACGCACCGAACGGGCCCGCCGGGCGCACGCGCAGCTACTGGGCGGGAGCACCGGCCCCGGCACCCCGGACACGGCGAGCAGCGACGGGCAGGGCCAGCGGTGAGGACCGGCTACGCCAAGGTCCGGGAGCGCAACGACTCGGCCTGGCTGATCCCCAACGACGGCTCGCGCACCAACCACACGTTGCGCCGGGACATGCGCCGCTTCGCCGGGGACGACGAGGTCGACCTGGTCGTCGTCGGCGCCGGCGCCGGCGGCAGCGTGCTGACCCAGCGCCTCGCCCGCGCCGGGTGGAGCGTGCTCTGCCTGGACGCCGGCCCGTTCTGGGACCCCGACGCCGACTGGGTCAGCGACGAGCGCGGCAGCCACACCCTGTACTGGACCGAGCCGCGGCAGATCGGCGGCGCCGACCCGGTGCCGCTGGGCTCGAACAACAGCGGACGCGGCGTCGGCGGGTCGATGGTGCACTACGCCGGCTACACCCCCCGGCTGCACCCGAGCGACTTCCACACCGCCTCGCTTGACGGGGTCGGGGCCGACTGGCCGATCAGCTACGCCGACCTGCGCCCCTACTACCGGGCGATCGAGGCCGAGCTGCCCGTCGCCGGCCAGGACTGGCCGTGGGGCGAGCCGCACTCCTACCCCCACCACGCCCACCCGGTCAGCGGCAACGGCGACGTGTTCCTGCGCGGCGCGAGGGCGGCGGGGATCGAGGCCCGCGTCGGGCCGGTCGCGATCCCCAACGGCCGGTTCGGCAACCGGCCGCACTGCATCTACCGCGGGTTCTGTCTGCAGGGTTGCAAGGTCAACGCCAAGGCGAGCCCGCTGATCACCCACATCCCCGACGCGCTGGCCCACGGCGCCGAGGTGCGCTCGCAGTGCCATGTCACCCGGGTGCTCATCGACGACGCCTCCGGTCGGGTCAGCGGCGTCAGCTACCTGCACGACGGCGTCGAGCACCGCCAGCGTGCGCGGGCCGTCGCCGTCGCCGGGTACAGCATCGAGACGCCGCGGCTGCTGCTGCTGTCCGCCTGCCGGCGGCACCCGGACGGGCTGGGCAACAACGACGACCAGGTCGGCCGCTACCTGATGGTGCAGGGCGCGCCGCAGACCGCCGGCCGCTTCGAGGCCGAGGTCCGGATGTACAAGGCGCCGCCGCCGGAGGTCAGCAGCGAGCAGTTCTACGAAACCGACCCGGCCAAGCCCTACAAGCGCGGCTGGTCGATCCAGACCGTCAGCCCGCTGCCGATCACCTGGTCCGAGCACGTCGCGGCGCAGGGGCACTGGGGGCAGGTGCTGCGCGAGTACATGCGCGACTACAACCACTGGGCCACCCTGGGCTCGCTGTGCGAGCTGCTCCCCCAACCCGGCAACCGCGTCACCCTCGCCGACGAGACCGACCGGCACGGCCTGCCGGTGGCGCACTTCGCCTACACCCAGTGCGACAACGACAAGGCGCTGCTGGCCGCGGCACAAGCCTCGATGGAGGACATCCTGCGGGCAGCCGGGGCGCAGGAGCTGATGACGGTGCAGCGCTACGCCCACCTGGTCGGCGGCGCCAGGATGGCCACCCGCTCGCGCGACGGCGTCGTCGACGCCGAGCACCGCGTGTTCGGCGTCCCCAACCTGTTCGTCACCGACGGCAGCACGCTGCCGACTCAGGGCAGCGCCAATCCGGCGCTGACGATCATGGCCTTGGCCGCCCGGGCCGCCGACCAGCTCCTCGCCGGCCAGCGGGCCGGGCTGCACCACGCGGCGGCGGGCGCCCGATGAGCGGACCGGACGCCGCCGTCACCGCCCTGCGCACCGCGGTCTACACCGTGCCGACCCCGCAGACCGAGGGCGACGGCACGCTGAGCTGGTCGGCGACGACAGCGGTCACCGTCGAGGTCGACGCCGGCGGCCGGACCGGGCTGGGGTGGAGCTACACCAGCGCTTCCACCGCCGCCCTGATCGACGAGCACCTCGCCGGTGTGGCCCGCGGCCGCGACCCGATGGATGTGCCCGGCGCGTGGGAGGCGATGGTGCGCGCCACCCGCAACCTCGGCCGAGGTGGCCCCACCTCGCAGGCGATCGCCGCGACATCGCACTGTGGGACCTCAAGGCCCGGCTGCTCGGCCTGCCGCTGGCGGCAGTGTTCGGCCAGGCCCGTGACACCGTCCCGGTCTACGGCAGCGGCGGCTTCACCACGCTGTCCGACGCCGAGCTGCGCTCGCAGGTCCAGGGATGGCTGGCTGCCGGGTGCGAGATGGTCAAGATCAAGGTGGGCCAGTCGTGGGGTGCCCGGCCCCGGCGGGACCTTGAGCGCACCCGGCTGGTGCGCCAGGTCGTCGGCGGCGACGTGCAGGTGATGGTCGACGCCAACGGCGGCTACACCGTCGGCCAAGCCAAGACCATGGGTGAGCAGTACGACCAGCTCGGCGTCACCTGGTTCGAGGAGCCGGTCAGCAGCGACCACCTCGAGGCCCTCGCCGTGGTCCGGTCGGTCGTGCGCTGCGACGTGGCGGCAGGGGAGTACGCCGCCAGCGTCTTCGACGCCCGGCGGCTGTGCCCGGTCCTGGACTGCCTGCAGCTCGACGTGACCCGCTGCGCCGGCTACCACCGAATGGCTGCGCGGCGCCGCGCTCGCCGCAGCCCACGGCCGGGAGATCTCCGGGCACTGCGCCCCGGCACTGCACGCACCCGTCGCCGCCGCCGTGCCCAACCTGCGGCACGTCGAGCGGTTCGTCGACCACGCCCGACTCGAGCCGCTGCTGTTCGACGGCGTCCCACCGGTGACAGGCGGCCGAATGCAGCTCGACCCCGACTCGACGGGACACGGCATGCGGCTGCGTCCCGACGCCGACCAGTACCGCAAGAGCTGAGCGCAACCCGTCCGCACCCCAAGGAGCAGCCGTGAACCAGCAGCAGGTCGTTGTCATCACCGGCGCCAGCGCCGGGATCGCCCGCGCGACAGCACGCCTGTACGGCGCCCGGGGCGACAAGGTGGGCCTGCTCGCCCGCGGGCGGGCCGGTCTGGACGGCGCCGCCCAGGACGTCGTCGACGCCGGCGGCCAGGCCCTCGCCGTCCCCACCGACGTCGCCGACTACGACCAGGTCGTCGCCGCAGCGGACCAGGTCGAAGCCGCACTCGGCCCCATCGACGTGTGGATCAACGTCGCCTTCACCAGCGTGTTCGCCCCGTTCACCCAGATCGAGCCGGCCGAGTTCCGCCGCGTCACCGAGGTGAGCTACCTGGGCTTCGTCCACGGCACCCGCGTCGCCCTGGACCGGATGACCCCGCGGGACTCTGGCACGATCGTGCAGGTGGGATCGGCCCTGAGCGAGCGTGCCATCCCGCTGCAGTCGGCGTACTGCGGAGCCAAGCACGCCATCAACGGCTTCACCGAGTCGGTCCGGACCGAGCTACTGCACGACAAGAGCGCAGTGCACATCACCGTCGTGCAGATGCCCGCCGTCAACACCCCCCAGTTCGGCTGGGTGCTGTCCCGGCTGCCGCGTCACCCGCAGCCCGTGCCGCCGATCTACCAGCCCGAGCTCGCCGGCCGTGCCGTCCAGTTCGCCGCCGACCACCCTCGGCGCAAGCAGTACTGGGTGGGGGACAGCACCGCAGCGACGCTGGCGGCGCAGAAGTTCATCGCCCCGCTGCTCGACCGCTACCTGGCTCGGACCGGTTACTCCTCCCAGCAGACCGACCAGCCCGCCTCCCCGGGCCGGCAGGACAACCTGTGGCACCCCGTCGACGGCGAGAACGGCAGCGACCACGGGGCGCACGGCTCGTTCGACACCAAGTCCTGGTCGCGCAGCCCGCAGGTGTGGGCATCGCAGCACGCCCGTGCTCTGAGCGCAGCAGCCGGCCTGGGAGCCCTCGCCCTGGCCTCCGCAGCGGCGCGCCGCCACTAGGAACAGCAAGCACCAGGGGGAGCAGCCGCGCTGCCGGCCAGCCGCCGTCGAAGCGGGGCCCCCCGGTCTGCTCCGGCCAGCACACTGTCACAGACCGCCCGCGAACAGGGAGAGAGACTCCGGCGGCTGGTCCTGGGTGGCGAAGGGGGTCCGGTGGCCGGCAGCCAGCGTGGGGCAGTGGCCGGGCTGCGACGCCGGGCAGCAGGCATCGCGCCGACCCTGTACCCGGTGGCGGTCGCCGCGGCGGCCCTCACCGCCTGCGGCCTGGTCGGACTGGCCGCCTCCGAACCGTGGCTGTTTCCAAGCCTCGGCCCGACCGTCATGGTCCTGGTCGAGCGGCCCTGCGCGGCAGCAGCCGCACCTCGCAACGTGCTGCTGGGTCATCTGGCCGGGATCGCGGTCGGGTGGCTCTGCCTGGCCTTGACCGGGCTGCTTCACGCCCCGCCGGCGATCACGGCGGGGCTGTCCGGGGTGGGGATCGTCGCCGCGGTGCTCTCGGTCGCTTTCAGGATTCTGGTGGCGCTGGCTGTCCGCGCGCCGCACGCGCTGGCTGGGGTGACGACGCTGATCGTGAGCCTCGGCATTCTGCGTACCGGCCCGCAGCTGCTGACCATCGTGCTGGCGGTGCTGCTTGTGCTGGCCGTGGTCGGGCTGCTGGGCCTGGCTGTAAGGACCCGCAGGCCGGCCCCGGGCGGCGGCTGAGCGCTGGAGCAGATGTGGTCGCCGCAGGCCCGTTCAGGGACCGCGGCGGGGGTCCCGGCCTCGTCCGTGCCAGTCGACGCACATGACTGTGGCGTCCTCCTCGATCTCGAGGTCGGCATCGACATGGGTAGCGGGTTGGCCGTCGGCCCAGCCCAGCAGCTCGGCAACGACCCGTCGCACGATCTCGCCGGGGGACAGGTCCCGGCCGCCCGCCAGCAGGCTGTCCACCAGCGAGCGGGCCGCTCCCGGCGGGTGGTTCGGCGCAGCCAGGGCGCCTTCGGTGAGCACGAGCAGCCGGTCGCCGGGCTCGACGGCGAACGGCTGCGGGGAGTAGAGGCTGCCTTCGAGCAGACCCAGCGGCAGCTGCGCCTCGAACTCGACTGCCTGGACGCGGCCTTGGCGTTGTCGCAGCAGCAGCGGCGAACCGGCGTCGACGACCTGACCGTGACCGGAGGCGACGTCGAGCTCGATCAGCAACGTCGACACGTGGCACCGTCCGCCGTACTCCTCGAACACCGCCTGGTCGGCCAGGCTGGCCTGCTCGGCCAGGGCCAGTCCGGCCCGCCTCGCGTTGCGCAAAGCGGTGACAGCCAGCGTCGAGGCCAGTGCGGCCTGCTGGCCGTGGCCGGCGGCGTCGGCCACCACCACGGTGAGATCTCCGGCTGTGGCACTGAAGTCGAAGGCGTCCCCGCTGACCCGCAAGGCGGGCTCGAGGTGCCCGGCGAGGGCGAACGCGTCGCAGCTGTAAGCCCGGGCCGGCAGCAGCTGCCACTGCAGCTCGGCAGCGACCGAGAGCCTGCCGTGCCGCCGCGCCACCTCGAACGTGTCGGTGACGTGATCCGCCTCGACCAGCAGATGACATAGCGCCAGGGCAACCGAGCGCAGTGCCCGCATCCCGCCCTCGCCGGGCGGGCGCTGGTAGGTGACGCACAGCACCCCGAACCGCTGCCCGTGCAGTGTCAGCGGCACGTGCACCAGCGACCCGGCCGGCGCGGCCTCGAGCACGTCGCGCTGCTCGCGGTAGGCCAGTCCCGCCGGCCCCGCACCCACGGGGGACGCCACCAGCAGCGACCGTCGGGCGTCCCGGTGCGCCAGCAGAGGACGCAGCGACACGAGGCGGTAGTCCAGCAGGTAGAGCACCAGCCCGAACCCGCCCAGGGTCTCCCGGACGATGTCGGCGGCGTCGTCGACCAGCCGGGCCGGCTCGCGGTCCTGCAGCCGCCGGATCACCTGGCCCAGCAGCAACGGGTCGATGTCGGCGCCCTCGCTCATCTGTCCTCGACCTCGGTTTCTGACTCGTAAATGATGCAGACTAGCAATCCATGCTGCGAGCGAAAGACAACCTATGCTGAAGCGAGGAGATGAAACCAGACGGCAAAGGGGGTGGCGGCCGTGGCGACTCGCCGCGAGCAGTCTGTGGCCGAGCAGGTCGAGCTGGCCAGCCACGCGCTGATGAACATCAGCGTCCGCTCCCTGGCGGTGCTCGAGGGCAAGGTCAGCACGCCGCAGTTCCGGGCTCTGATGGTGCTGGATGAGCGCGGGCCGCTGAACGTGGGGGTGCTCGCCGAGGCGCTGCGGATCGCGGTCTCCTCGGTCAGCCGGATGTGTGACCGGCTGGTCGCGGCCGGTCTTATCGAGCGTGGCAACCCGCCGCACAGCCGGCGGGAGATCGTCCTCACGCTGACCCCCGCGGCGCGCCGGCTGCTGCGCAGCGTCGCGACCCGCCGCCGGACGCTGATCGCCGAGGCGATGCAGAACATGCCCGTGCCGGCGCAGCAGGCGCTGCTCACCGGGCTGAGCTCGTTCGCCGCGGCAGTCGAGCACGACCAGGCCACAGACCGGCGTGATGCCGCAGGCTGAGCGGGCGCAAGCGGCGCAGGGATTCCGCGCCTGTTGTCTTTCGTGAGTACGCCATGCTGGCCGACGGCGAGCGCGGCGCCCTGATCGGTCCCTCCGGCGAACTGGCCTGGATGTGTGCCCCGCGCTCGATCAGCACTACGACCACGGGCAGTCCCGGCAGGACGCCCAGCAGGGCAGTCCGCAGCCCTGGCAGGCCGCCGCCGGCCAGGTGGTCGGACGTTCACTCGCAGTAGCCGCCCCAGACGAACCTGCCGCGGGGGGTGTGTGTAGACGCCGTTACCGCCGATCAGCGACGCGAGCACGGCGGGCGAGTCCCTGCGGTCAGCCGCCGCAGCTACCTCGCCGCGCCCGAGCCGCCGCTGTCGCGTCCAACTGACGGCCGCTCGGCTACTGCGGAAGGGCCACCAGCCCCACCGCGCCGACCACGTAGAGAGCCAGCACCGCGATGCTGTCGAGACCCATCCGGGCGTGCTGCCGGCTCGGCCGGAAGATGAGGCCGACCATGTAGACGACGGTCAGCAGCGCCCCGAGCCCGGTGAGGTAGAGGTCGGAGGGGTGCGCGTTGGGCAGCACCGCCTTACCCGAGATCACCGTCGCCAGCAGGAACAGCACCGGCAGGAAGGCGTTGCCACCGAAGATGTCACCGAACGCCAGCTGGTAGTCACCTTCCTTGGTCGACGTCAGCCCGGTCGACAGCTCCGGCAGGCTGGTCGCGGCAGCGAGCACGGTGGCGCCGAACAGCACCCCGGACAGCCCGACGTGGTCGGCCGCCTTGCTCCCGCTTTCTTCCAGAAAGGCCCCGGCGACCAGCGTCGCGACCGCCGCGACGCCGAACGTGAGCGCGGCCCGGCCGGTGCTGACCCCCTGTTTGGTGGCGTCGTCGGCGTGCTTTTTCGCCGAGTGCCCGCGGGGCTGGGGCTGGCTGTCGGGGGCGTTGCCGTTGTCCGCCCAGGGCAGCCGCCCGGCACGCCGGGTCAGCAGCAGGCCCCCCACCCACAGCACGGCGATGAGCACCACGTCGGGGCTGAGCCGAAAGTGCACCAGCGTCTTGGGCAGCTGGGTGCCCATCACCACCGCTACGAGGACGGCGACGACGAAGGCGCCCTCGATCACCAGCGTCAGGCTCGCCGCCTGGTAGGTCAGCGGGCGGCGGGCACGCACGCCGAACGCGTCGAGGGCGACCAGGACGACGGTCTGGATGGCGATGCCGCCGAGGATGTTGCTGACGGCGACGTCGAGGTGGTTGGCTGCCGCTGCGCTGACGGTGATCGCGATCTCGGGCAGGTTGGTCGCGACCGCGAGCAGGATCAGCCCGCCGAGCGCCGACCCGAGGTGCAGCCGGTCGGACAGCACGTCGGTGCTGTTGCTGAGCCGGGCGCCGGCGACCCAGATCACCACCACGCAGACGACGAAGATGACGAGGTCGGCCGCGAACGGCACCCCGGGCAGCAGGTTCACGAAGCGGCTCCAGATGCACGACGGTCGCCGCCTGGCAGCAGCGTCAGCAGAACGCGGGCGAACCGCTCGAGCTGACCGGCCCGCGCCGAGGGTCGCCGCTGCGCATCCAGCCGCCATCCGACAGCTGCCAGCCCGGCGGCGAGGCTGGCGTCGAGCAGGACCGGCCGGGCCCGCCGGCGATCCACCGCAGCGAACAGCACCCCGGACAGCGCGTGCAGACTGTCGACCCACACGCCGACGGCGAGCACTGCCGGGGTGGGCGATACGGCCGACAGGACGCCCTGCAGCAGCTGACGGGCCCCCAGCACCCGGATGACGGCCCTCGCCCGGTCGTCGGGAGTAACCCCCCGGACAAGTGCGCTCACCCGGTCCGGGGCGATCAGCAGCCCGGCACCCCATCCGGCGCGGGCAAGCTCCACCAGCCGCGGGGCCCGCGCCGCCGGCCGGCCCGGTCCAGCGGGGCCGTCCGGCCTGACGAGCCTGAGGGGTTTGTCGTGCCGGCCGCCGGATCGGCCGATGGCCGCGTGGCCGCGTGGCCGGATGTGGTGTCGGACGGCCATTGGCCCTCCTTCGTCGGCGGCCGCGGGGATGACCGCGCTGTCGTGCACATGCTACAACTGTTGGTGCGGGTAAACCCTAAGCGTTGCTGCCCGCTAGGGGAGCCGCGGCAGGCAGGCAGGGGACCGAGATGGCACACCGGAGCACGCTGACGGCGATGGCAGCAACTGCGGTCCTCGTCCCGGCTCTGACCAGATGGCACCACCGCGAACCCTCGCAGGACGACCTGGAGCCGCGGACCGTGCGCGACCCCGCGGCCCTGCCCCGGCCGGTGCTGTGGCCGATCCCAAAGCCCGGACAGCAACTATCAGGCGACCCGGCAGGCAAGGCCGGCCAGCTCGGTGCCAGCGGTGAGCCTCAAGCTAGGGGACCGGCATGGGTCGCGGTTGGGCTGATGATCCTGTCCACCTGCCTGGGCACGATCGCCCTCATCGCCAAAGGATGGCCCTGGTGGGCAGCGGCGGGCACCGTCGGGCTCGCCGGCGCCATCCTCGCCTGGAAGGCCCAGATCATGCAGGACGCCACCGAAGCCCAATCCCCCGAAGCCAGGTAGCCGTAGCGAGCCCTGGATGGCTGTTCACAGGGGTCCGGCCGCAGGAGCCGGCGAGTCGTTGTCTGGCGCCCTGGCTCTTTGGGCGCAGTTCCCAGTCGACGCGGATCAGTGCCCTCTGGTGCTGACCGGGCCGAGGCTGATCGAGGCGGGCTACACCACCCGGCAGGCCAAGCAAGCCTTCCGGGAACGCAACCTAACTGTGGGCCCCGGCGTCCCGGTGCGGGCGGTCGTCTCCCTGCTTGCCGCCGCCGGGCCGCTGTCCGAAGGCGGCTGCTACGGCCTTGTCGTGCGTGCGGGGCAACCGACCCGACGGGGGTTCGCCACTGACCGAGGGGGGCAGACGTTGAAGGCGTGGAGTCTGACCATGACCGGTTCGCTGGCTCCCCTTGTCGTGCTCGACGCCGACGAACAGGAACGCATCTGGTCGCCGGCCGAGGGGCACTTGGGCGGCGTCGGCGAAGTGGCAGGGGTGCGGGCAGACCTGGACGTTGCTGGGAGGTTGTCCCGAGGTCCGTGGAACTTCGGTAGCGGCCCGTGGATCATCTAGGCGGCTTGGATGGTCTCATTGTGCTGGTCGGCGCCGACAGTTTCGGCGGTGACTCGCTCGAGTTCGGCGGCGAGCTTGGCCAGGTGCAGGTGGCCGTTGGCCCGGCGGAACTGCCCGCCGGCCTCGACCATGCCGGCGGCGCACCAGCGCAGCGCCATCTGCCCGTCGCGCCAGTGCTTGACGTTGCGGGCGTGGTTGCGGCAGATCCCGATCATCGACTCGATCGCGTTGGTCGAGCGCAGCGTGCGGGCCAGCGTGGGCGGCACCCCGAGGCGTAGCACGGTCAGCGTCTCCTCCAGTCCCTCGAGCAGGCTGGCGGCGGCACCGGGCCGGGTCTTGTCCAGCTCGCCGGCCAGCGCCAGCAGCGCAGCTTTGGCCTCGAGCTCGGAGCCGGCGCCGTAGGCGGCGCGCATCCGGCTCTCGACCACCTGCCGCAGCTTGTCGGGCAGCTTGTCCCGCACGGTCCGGATCTTGTGGAGCTGGCAGCCGGCGATGACCGGCCGGTCGAACACCTCCCGCACCCCTGCCACGAGAGCCTTGGACCCATCCAGCACCGCCAGCACCGGGCGGGTGGTGTCCAAACCCCGCTCGCGCAGCCCCACCAGCAGCTCGCGGACCAGGGTGGTGTTCTCCGTCGACCCCTCCCAGTGCCAGCGGATGCTTGACCCCGTCGGTGTCGATGCCCAGCGCCACGACGCACAGGTGGTCGGCGAAGTGCACCCCGTCGACCATCAGCGCGACCAGCTCCACCCCTGACAGGTCCGCGGCCATCAGCTGCGCCAGGGCGGTCTGGGTCGCCGCGACGAACCGGCGCGACACCGCCGACTTCGACGTCGACCTCGACCTCTGCTCCACCCCGATGCCGACCGGTTCCAGGCCGACCGGGTAGCGCCGGGTCGACAGACCGGCGAGCATCTTCTCCATCGCCAGGCGGCCCAGCAGCTCGGTGGAGGAGAACAGGTCATAGGCCGGGACCGGCAGCTCACCGGAACCGTCAGCAGCCCGCACCCGCGGCCGCACCACCGGGACCCGGCGGCCGCCCAAGGTCACCGACCCTGCCCCGGACCCGTGCCGAACTGCTGTCCGAGCCTTGTCGTGGCGACCCCTGGGTCCGGCCAGCGTCTCGACGTCGGCCTCCATCACCTGGCTCATCACCTGCAACCCGGTCGCGACCGCCAAGGACAGCAGCCCCTCGGCCAACTGTCCGGTCAGCTCGCCCAACGCGACCGTCACCTGCTCAGGCACGCTCACCGGCGTCCTGGTGGTGTCCTTCGACAGCCTTCTCTGATAGTTGTTGCCCACAGCGGTCCCCTTCTTGGCGTGGTGTCTTGGCGGACGCCCAACACCTACCGCAAGGCAGGAGTCAGGCAGGGGACCGCCACCTCAACTCCCACGAGACCCGGGACAACCTCGTTGCTGGGACGCGCCTGCGATACCAGTTCTATGGCTCTCCCCGGCGGTGCACCGACTACGACGGCGCTGAGCTGGCCACCAGCAGGACCGCGGTCGTCATAAAGCCGCACGCCCGGAACAAGACCGGTGGGACCGGCAACCAACTGCTGTACGCCGAGCGGCGGGAGGTCTGGGTTAACTTGCTTGCCCCGCTAGGCAGCCGCGTGCTGATCGACACCGGCGGCCAGCCCATTCAGGCCCGGACTCGCAGCCACTGACACAGCAACTCGAGCTCCGAAGCCCCTGCCGGTAACGGGTCAGCACCTGTTGGGCCAAGCCGGTGAGTTGCCCGGGCAGACTGTTGAAGCAGTACGGTCAGCCGACGTGTTTGCTCGCCGCGTTCGAGCATGCCTGCTTTCTTCACCCGCCCTCAGCCTGGGCGCTATGCCAGCCTCGCCGGCTCCACCGCTTTGGTCGTCGCCCTGGGCACCCGAATGGTACCTGTGCCGGTGCCAGCGGTTGCCCGGGGCCGACCTCCGCGAGCACCGGGCGCGGCGAGCTCGTCCTTCGTCGGCGCCTGTTCGCAAGGCACGGCCGTAGCTGTCGGCAAAATGCCCGCAGTCGCCGTCGGCAGCTCTTCGAGGAGAGTCGCAGTTCGGCCACCCACGGCCCGCTCAGCAGGGCGCCGCCCCGGGCAGGGCTCCGCTACCAGCTGGCGTTCTTGCCATCCCGGGCAGGTCCTGTTAGGCAGTCGATGTCGCGTGACGGCAGGTCCGCTCCACAGACGGCGCATGTCGAAGCCCGCGGCTCTTCGGCAAATCTGCCGCACTCTCGACACACGCGATGAGGCAACCTGCCGGGCCGCCGCCGGTGTCTTCTGTGTCGTCAATGACTGCGTGTCCTTGAGGTCCACTGGGCCAGTCTGCATTCCCAGCTCTTCGCACTTCCGCGGAGTGGGAATGCGCCATCACGGTGTTCCCGCCGCTCGGGTGAGGGCGATGTGGCTTATAATGCGGCGCTGGTAGTTGTCCATGTTGCGAAAGGCCGCCGCCAGGTGCGGCTTGACCTGCCTGGTGGTCCAGTTGAGGCCCTCGGTTCTGGCGTTGTGACGCCGAGCTCGAGGAACACGAGCACGTGCAGCCACCAGGTCTCGATCGTCGCCGCGAGTCGGCAGGAGCCGGGCGGGGTTTACGACGGTGAGCAGCTGGGCCTGCTGGCCCGGCAGATGTCGAACCCGGTCTACGACCGGCTCGACAGCTCAGCAAGCACCCCGCGAAAGACTCATCAGGACCACCACGGGCGTCGCCCACGATCACAACCGCGAGCTCGACGATGCCACCTCGAACCCCCGGGGCTCTGCTGCCGTCCGTGAACAACGAGGAGCATGCTGGGGCCAGCGCCATTCGCCGAACGACTCCGTCGATGTCAGGCAGGAGACCGGATGCCCTACACACCGCCGTCGGGGTGGATCGAGCAGCTCCACCCGGTTCCCGAGTCGCGGGGCCAAGTTCAACGATTCCATCTGCGAGCTAACTGCTCGGCAATCCATGCGGGCACTGTCCTGGCCCCGTCGGACAAGCCCTACAGCGCAGCGCTCTGCCCAGCCTGCGCTGGGGAGCAGCCCCGGCAGTCAGGGATGTAGACGAGGCAAGACTGTTCTGCGCGCACCCTGGCGACGGCAGCAAGTTGCGCCGCGCAGGGAACGGTCTGCATCTCCTCGCCATCGAGCGTCCCCACGAGCAGCCTGTCCGAGCAGACCCGGCGGCAACTAGCGTCGTCACGCAGCCGGTCGCGGGTGGATCAAGCGCGCCGGGTGGTGTTGGATCAGCGGCCAGCCCTCCCTCGCAGGAGCTCGGCGAGGCAGGGGAGCCAGGCAGGGGGAGCCTGGTCCTGGAAACAGCCCGCCCGCATCCGCCGCAACGCCGTCGAGTTCGCGGACGGCGACACCGGCAGCGCCGCCCAGCCCGGGGAGCGATCAGAAGACGGCGCCGCCCCGCTCGCCCGAGGCGAAGGCTGCCGCTTCCGCAGGTGCTCAGGGACCCGGCGGTGGTCCGCGTTCGGCAGTGCTGCCAGGGGACGACGGTGACGGGCCAGCGCGCCGTGGCGCACCAGCCGGGCCGCCAGCGACCCGACAAGCCGGGTGCCCGGCGACTCGGATGCGCCGACGACGACCAGCTCGGCGGCCCTGTCCGGCGATCCGGGTCAGTTCGGTGAACGGGTTGCCGTCGGCGACGATGAACTCGGCGGTGATGCCGGCATGGGCTGCGGCTGGCCTGGGCCACCTGGGTGCGCAGCTCGTCGGCGATGCTCCGTGCCGCGGCGGGGACCGCAGCTGCGCCGCCGGGAGCCATGCCCGGCCAGCCCGGGACGTTGCCGGTCACGTGCGCCACCACGAGCGGGGCTCGCTGCCGGCGGCCCAGCCCGGCGGCGTAGGCGCCGGGTCGCAGTGAGGTCCGGCTGCCGTCCACGCCGATGAGGATGACCGTCGGCCGTCGGTTCCCAGCTCAAAGCCGCCGGTCCGTCCACCTCCTCATGCTTCCCAATCCTGCTGCGTCCTGCCCAAGCGCCGCTGTCCTCGAAAACGTCGCCCTCTTCCCGGTGACAGGTACCTGGAAGTCCAGCTACGGTCGGCCCATCCTGCTCAAGGAGCCGCAGCCATGTTCGACACCTACGCGCTTTCCCCCGAGCATCTAGCGCTGCGCGAGGCAGCCCGCGATCTGGTGGCGGACAAGATCGCGCCCTATGCGGCGCTGGTGGATGAGGACGCCAGGTTCCCGCAGGAGGCCTACGACGCGCTGCGGGCTGCTGAGCTGCATGCGGTGCACGTGCCGGAGGCGTACGGCGGCAACGGCGCGGACGCGCTGGCGACCTGCCTGGTGATCGAACAGGTCGCCCGCGGGTGCGCGTCGTCCTCGCTGATCCCGGCGGTGAACAAGTTGGGTTCGCTGCCGGTGCTGCTGGCCGGCACCGAGGCGCAAAAACAGCGCTGGCTGGGCCCGCTGGCCGCCGGGGACGCGCTGTTCTGCTACGCCCTGTCCGAGGCGGACGCCGGCTCGGATGTCGCGTCGATACGCACCAGAGCGGTCCGCGACGGCGACGGGTGGGTCCTCGGTGGTGTGAAGCGGTGGATCACCAACGCCGGTCACGGCGACTCCTATGTCGTGTTCGCGGTGACCGACTCGGCAGCCCCGCGGGGCCGGCACATCAGCGCGTTCCTGCTGGCCAAGACCGATGGCGGGGTGAGCTTCGGGGCGCCGGAGCGCAAGCTGGGGATCAAGGGGAGCCCGACCCGGGAGGTCTACTTCGACGGGGTGCGCCTTGCCGGCGACCGGCTGCTCGGCGCCGAGGGGCAGGGAATGTCGCTGGCGATGCGGACCCTGGACCACACCCGGGTCACGATCGCGGCGCAGGCCGTCGGGATCGCTCAGGGCGCGCTGGATCTGGCCGCGGGCTATGTGAAGGAGCGCCACCAGTTCGGCAAGGCCGTGGCCGAGTTCCAGGGGGTGCAGTTCATGCTCGCCGACATGGCGATGAAGCTCGAGGCGGCGCGCCAGCTGACGTACGCCGCGGCGGCCCGTTCCGAGCGCGGCGACACCGATCTGACGTTCTTCTCCGCCGCAGCGAAGTGTTTCGCCAGCGACACGGCGATGGCGGTGACGATCGACGCGGTGCAGCTGCTCGGCGGGTATGGCTACACCCGCGACTTCCCAGCCGAGCGGATGATGCGGGACGCGAAGATCACCCAGATCTACGAAGGCACTAACCAGGTGCAGCGGGTGGTGCTAGCACGTGAGCTACTCGAGAACACCCGATGAGCCTCGGCGGACCTACTGTTTGCTGGCGAGATAGTCGTGCAGCGCCTTGCGGATGACCTCGGAGACGGTGACGCCTTCAGCGGCAGCCTGCTGCGCGGTCCGGGCCCGCAGAG
>JAABUR0100001158.1_pt1 | contig 49463 bp, 55 predicted proteins | sample 5560091 | NCBI WGS metagenome assembly JAABUR01 (sample SAMN10711879, study PRJNA513375) | rock metagenome | isolation source: Antarctica rocks | place: Antarctica: Victoria Land, University Valley sud | reverse complement strand
AATATGACCATAGACACCTCTTGCCAGAGAGACGACAGCGCCTGCGTCGCGAACGTCGTGGGCAATTATACTGGCCCAGGAAATATCCTGATTTGCTGGGAGCATAAGCGATTGACCGACATCATGATGGCTTTGGGTGATGCAAATGCGCCCACGTATCCAGATAAATCGTAGGTCTGGGTGAATATAAAATAGGCAACATGACGCTAACGGGTACCCAGGTTCGATATAATATGGGAGAATCCTGTACCATACAACAGCGTTGTCAGCATGACCTCCGAATGTTGTCCCGGTCTGGATAACTATGTCAAGCGCCCTTTCACAACAAGTGAGACCTCTAAGCGGGATACATCATCAAATCTCTGCGGTCGCGTTCCGAACCTCCGACTCCCCACGGACTTTCTTGGCTGTCCCAATCCCTCCAGCACTCAGTAGTAAGTAATCTCGGCAGCCTACCGTACCAAATGGCGATAAAACCATCAACTTAAACAAGCAACGTTGTGGTGTGGCTGGGGACACGGTTGGCGAAGAACTTCGGTTTCATCGCCATGTTGCATAGTCTCCTCAACGCCCCAGCTTTTGCTTTCTAGAATGATCATTTGCCGTTTAGATTAAATGATACCTGAGCGCTCAGTTGATGGTACGAGGTATCAAAAGCTTATTTAGATTGAATTGTGTTATTCAGTCGTTGTCTTCACTGGTATGATTTTCGACCCCACTGTTCTTGTCCGGAATTTGGAAAGCTGTACCTTGACATTTCTTCGGCTCGTCAACTACCTCTCTTCAAAAATAAAAAGTAGTAGGAAACAAAGAGATTGGTCTGATCTACTTCGCTTGCAAGACTGTGCCTTTGTTTCCTGAGCGACGTCCGTCATCTTCGACAGTCTCAGTCTCGACCGCATCGACAGCGCTGATCACCGAGTTCAGAATCCGTCAGGGTTTCGCGTCACCGTGAGTTCAAGCTTTCAATGATAATGCAATCACAGATTCGACGTGGCGAGGAGAATGAGCGTGACGCGGTTGCGAAAGAAAAGTATAAGCGAGAGCGTTTGCAAACAGGAAACAACCTAGACCTCATCGAAAGGATGTCTACAAGATAGAACAATAAGCCGAAGAAGAAGAAGAAGAAGAATGTATGACAATTGATCAAGGCCTTCGAACAGAAAGAACACAGATATCAATCTCCACGCAAATCGACCATGCCACTGAGAGTGGCGCTCACATCGTCTCAATGGCAGGATTGGATCGCTTGGCTTTGCTCTAGGATTGAGATGGGTGATCTTACGTTATTCAGTTCAATTCCATGTTATTGGACTCGATCTAGAGGTACTGAATCTAAGATGTCAATCTTTGTGAAGAGGACGTGGTTTGCGCAATTAGAAGAATTAACACAAAAGGAGGCTCTCTTGATATACGATGCTAAGAAGAGAGCAAGGTGTGCGGGATATGCTGCTTGGTTTTACTTGACACTCAGTCGTGGCAACACAGCGGTCTTTGAAGTACATGTCGGTATTCTGAAATACCCTTGAAATTCAATAGATGCACGAGCTCACTAGGGCTTTGATGCAACCTGAAGGGTTCTGCTTCAGAGATGTCTATGTTGTATTTTGCCTACGGATGAAGTATCAAGTTCACTCGGCATCCAGCTCCGGGTAGTGCCTATAAATACCCATATTGTACGGTTGCCTCCTATCACTCGCCAGATATTCCTTGATATTCTCCCGGTTTCTCACCCTATCCACAAGTCCAAAGACACCATTGTACTTTTTCGACTTTTGCAAATTGCCCATTGCCTTTGGGAAAGCGAATTGCACACCATCGATGGTCTGGAAAAGCACCAAATCCGCATATGTCAATTTTCCACCATAGAGCCACTCCCCACCCTTACTAGCCTCACTCTTCAGCACATGCTCGAAATACCTCAGGAATTTTGGCAGGCGGTTCTCGATGTAATCCGTCGCTTTGCGCTTTGCTTCTTCCTTCTGGTCCTCGTAGTACAGACTTATAGCGATCGGATGGTGCGTGTCATGAGCCTCATTTGACAACCCATCCAACGCTGTCAGCGCTAACGAGTTGACGTGGAAAATACCATTGGGGTCTTGTTCCCGTGAGGGCACGAGGTCCAATTGAGGCCCTAAGTAGAGGAGGATATTCGGGGTTTGGCTGACCGAGAGGTCACCATGGCGAAGGATAGGAGGAGCTAACGCAGGAGGATTCGAGCCTTCCCCAGTATTCTTATCCGAGATTTGCTCTACGACCAATTTGAAGCCATCCTTGGTCTCGTTAGAGACGTCCTTGTAGGTCACGCCGGCTTCTTCAAAGGCTAGGCGGACGTGCTCTCCACGGCCTGGCATGCCGGGCCAGTAATAGAGCTCATAGGGCTGGCTTGATGGTGAGGTACGTTGGCGTTTGGTGATGGGAGATGTCATTTTCGCTGCCTTGGAAGATAGCTCGATAGGGAGGGCTATTGTGGAATGGTGGAATTGTGAAGCTTTCTGTTTACCGCCTTGATGGTTGGGGGAATTAGACCTAAAAGCTGACAGTTGAGATGCGTCAGGAATGACGCAATGTCTTGGCAGTCGTGGCAGCAGCAAGCGACTCCCTCTCAGCATTTGTCTTTAAGGTAATGGTTCTTTATTAAAACTGGTGTGCTTTCCCAAGTATAACGGTCTTTGAAGACCCACCTGGATCGCGCCTTGTATTGGAAATCTAGGTGAAATATGGTTGGTAATCTCCGCCCCATACTCTAGGGCTAAACCCGCCTATAGTGTGCTCCGTCTGAACTTGTTTTCCAACACCTTGTACTGAACATATTCCGATCATTCAATCTGCCAACATGTTCGACAGAAGAACTGAGGCCATCCAGCATGAGTGACGGCAGGTTGATAGACACATGGGGGCAATTGGAAGAAAGCTCTGTGCGCAGCTTTGATACATCTCTATAAACAAGTATGAACCCAAGAATAATACCCACTCCCTGCTAATAAAGTAGGTCATTCGAAGGCAGAGGGTCAGATATCTCGATTGAACCGTATTTCGGGTCTGTGTAATCTGTATCAACAGTGGATAGCGATAAGTTGTCACTCATGGCAGAACCACCGTATTTCTTTTTCCCGTCTTTGCTCGTCTGAGTTTGTTTAAACATCGGATCATGGCCGAATTTGCACGACTAGAATCATGGATGCTATTTATTCTCGAAATCTACGATGCGACTCTGGGATGGCGATCTATTTTGAATTGACTACTTGGAGAACCAACTCGATCGGCGGAGAAGCGATTGCAAGATTGAAAACGAGAAGATTAGAATTGGAAATTTTTACTGTTATAGAATATTTATTGCCGTTTGTGATTCGGAAATGAGAAACGCCAATTCTAGCCTCTCAGGGTTTCCCACAAGTCAACTCCAAAACCTCCATTACCTGCTCCTTACGTAAGAGCGGTACCGCGTTCGTCTTCAGAAAAAAATCATGCAAAGAATTCTCCGCCAGCCTATCCATTTTCTCCCATCCAACGCCCACTTCCTCCATACTCCTTGGCAGCCCCAACTCTCTGACAACAGCATCAATCACGTCTCCAAGGTCAGCTTCGCCGTTTTTGAGTCCACGCGCCTCAAGTACTGCTCTAACCGTTGGCTGCTTCCAGAGCAATGGTAGGATATCCTGCTGACGAACTAGAGCTGGGGCACTGTGAGCAGCATTGTAATTGCATACCGCTGGCAACAATATACAGCTTGTCTCCCCGTGCCCAACTCCCAAAGGCCCAAGCATATGCCCGATTCCATGGCTGGCGCCGAGACGGATATCTTGCTGCAGATGCACCATTGCGTCTATAACTCCCAGTTGGCACAAATGCCTGCCCTCCTCATCTTGCGAATTTCGCTTCGTTTTCAGCAATCCAGTTACAAGACACGCAAGCCCACGCATAGCGTGCTCATCGGACAGCTTGTTGCTAATAAGGGAACTGAGAGTTTTGACGCAATGATCGACGGCGCGCATTACAGTGCTGAGCCAGATGGAAAGGGGCGTGGTGAGTGCAAGGGCAGCATCGAGGATAACAAGTGCTGGGCCGCAACAAGGCGAGGAAAATTGGTATTTGATTTTGGTGACTGGGTCTGTGGCTCCGCCGTATATAGTGTACTCGCCACCAGAGAGCGAGGTAGGGATAGCGATGACGGGTACTGTAGGTGCTTTTGCATTCGCAAGCTGTTGGGTGTCGAAGACGTTTGGCAGGCGTTTCAGATCGTCCATCGATGTTACAGCATTCGCTAGGCCCTATATATATTAGTGGAGGTCTTTACTGCGCAAAGTCTCACTTACAAATGCAACTATTTTCGCCGCATCTGACGTTGTCCCAGCTCCTAATGTCACAATTATATCCGTATCTAGGCTCTCCGCCTCCTGAATCATCTCCAGTACCTCATCGAGCTGGGTATGTGGCTTCAAACCCATACGTGTTCCAACGACCTTGCCATCAAGCGCGTTTTGAAGCCTGGTGAGAGCATCCATATTCCTCGCCAGCGAGCCAGAGGCAATAATATAAACTCTCGAGGCTTTGAAAGTGGTTTCCACGTGCTTGGCGCAGGTCTCTGGGAAAGGTAGGCCGTAGCTGACTATGGGAACATCGCTGTTTGGGAACGCGCGGCGGGTGATTTCGGCGGACATGGCTGTATAGACAAGAGTGTTTGGAGGGTGTGGACTATGATAGCCATATCTCCGTAAAGGAGGAGGTTCTTATATGTACATAATGAAAGGGTTTGAGAACGGAGCCGAAGGGTCTCGAGGATCAAAACCGTTAGGGTCCATACTGCACAGTCAAGCGGAGATAAGTTGGCTTGCATTGACTTCCTGCCTAGCGTCCTACCCACTTCTTGAACAGCTTCCCATCATCTCATGCAAGTGAGCGGAATTAAATTGTCGTTCGGAGGTACTAGATAACCTGCAGAAGCGAGATAAGCGCGTCACGTGCCGCAGCGAGCGGCTGATGTATATTTCGAAATCTTGAGAAACCTCGTGCGCGAAAGTCAAATTAGAAAGAGCCAAGTAGGAACAAAAAACTGAGATCTGGAAGAGACGAAGCCCACTTGAAAAAGAGAGAGATTGACTTTAGTTTTGAAATGACTCAAATGGAGATCTAGCGATCCAGCTAAGCAAGAATGCACTAGTACACCTTTGAGTGAGCGGGAATTGACAGCAACGGCACCGCTCGCGTCATGAAAAATTCCGCAGAATATATGTCGGCAAGATGCAAACGGGAACAGAACGAAGCTGTTAAGTCGAAGCTAAGCATATCTACTAAGATTCTATCTAAAGTGAAGAACGCTGTCATACAGTAGACGAGGAGCAGAGATGGGGCTGCTGAGTCTGCCTCAAGTTTTGCTAAACGTCAATCAATCCGGGCAGGAGACGGGAGCCTAAGACCAAAAGCTGCTTCCCAAGCGCTTTGCACCTTGAGCAGCAACGCTTCTCCTTAAACGGGAGCTATCGCCGAAGGACCAAATAGCCTACCGTTGTATTCAAGATAGGAAAGGGGCATAGGTGTGACCGGGTGTCCTGAGTGTTCTTGAAAATCTGGACTAGAAACGCTTCATGGCTATCATTTACCACAGTAAGTTGCAAAAGAAGAAAGTATACTGTTCGTTGGACCTATGATGATATCTACATCGTACTTATTGAGATTAAATTCTACGCCTTGATTTCTAGCGAGTTGCCGAAGATGCTCAAAGTTCGCTTTGTACTTTTTGGAGGAAATTTTGGATTATTCTCTGACTCCGGGATCGCTTGATTGGCGTGTCCTGTGATGTCTTAGTGGAATGATATCTCCATTGAAATAGTCCTTACTTGGAAGGAGCTCTTTCTCTAAATTCTCATTGTTGAAGCGTATGATTTCCCAAGGCTACGGACAGGAGTCTTTGCTAGTCTCGCAGGTATCCGTTCAATTCATGACGGAAGTTCACCTCTATGCTTGTCAGGAGCCATTTGTACCAGAAGGATAATACCAAATTGTAACCATCAACTCGCTCTTATTTCCTTCGAAGTCAGATCCCTTGGGAAGTATCAAAAGTACTTTCCCCTTCGAAGATCGTGCCACAGGCTCGATTTTTGCGTATGCCGAGCGGATCCCTCTATTCTTTGCAAGAATTAGCAAGAACAATGCAGAACAGTCGAGACTCACAATTTGGTTCGTTGCCTCATCCACCGATTTTAGATAATCTTGGGAAAATTGCCACACATCGGAATCCAATGTTACAACCGGGATATTGTCCCAGGTGCCAATTAGAGCAGTTCTATAATTATTCCTCAGTACGTCACTTGGTTCTCTCTTTATAATTACGTCAAGGACTAGGGCAAGATCATAAGGTGTCGTTGCCATTGGCCCGGCCGAATCGAACGGGTGTGCGACGGGCACAATGCCAGCCTGTGGGACAAGTCCTATGGTGGGCTCCATTGTATGGAGAGCTGCCCTTCTTGCAAGAGACACAAGCGAGCCGTCAGTCGCAGTGCCTATAGATATCGACGCATATCCTACAGATATTGCGAACGCTGAACCACTCGAGGATCCCGGGGGATTCTAAATGCCAGATCAGTGGGGATTCTTTTCCACTCCATTTACTGCCCATTTTCGCTTACGCTATGTCTATCTTTACTGTCATTGGGGTCAAGTCCTTCGCGCAATTAGGCCGACTGTGTTTGGCCTCCAACAGCAGACCATCTGCTTGGTATCAAATTGCCTCTACTCAAGATTTAGTAACATCCTTTTGAACGGAGGAAGGTACTCCACTTGAAGTTGACAATTCCTACACTCGCATTAAAAAGAATACAAATACTGAGGAGCTAACTGGTGCTAAGGTTCGCATTCCCTGATATGATGATCCCAGCGGCAACGAGCTATACGATCCTGTCATAAATGTCTCGTTATTGGTAGGCTCAAACAAACATATCCACAGCCTTCGCATTCCGACGCAGTTCCGACTCGAGCAGTGCCAAAGTGCCTGCTGACGGTTTCATTCCAAGCAAACAACTCAAGTAAACCGTTAGCTTGAATTACCTTGAGAACGATCGGAAACCCATGCAGTGGAATACGCAATTGCCCTTCTTTCTCTCCCGGTCCAGGACTTTCGCAGTATCTATTAGGCTAGCTAGAGATGGCCAGCTCAGCATGGCATGCAGATATCCATCATGTTTATCGATTTGAGCTTTGTAAGCTGCGACAAGATCAGCACTGCGAAGTGAGCCGTTTCTAAGGAGCCTTTGCATGACTTTACCGTCCGCCGTATATCAAATAGAGCGCTCGATGACATCATGTTCTTCTGAGCGATGTCCGTATACCAACACAAGTCCTAGTATACGCTTACGCAAAAGACAGTCAGTATAGCAAATACCCAAGATAATTGAAATATGAATATTGGATACATCTCAGCACAACAACCAGCAGAACACGCAGGTGAACGCTGTGGCATGGTTTAGAGAATCGAGATGAATGGATAGATTTGGTCGCCTACTGTAATGGCATCACCGTGCATTCACTACGCAGAATCTTGCAGGTGAATGACCGAGGCTTCACAAAGCTGAATCAGAGTCTCGAAGACTTTGCGAGCGAATAACATTGCGTTATACCGTGTTGAAACGTGCTTCCTCTTTAGGAACGATACGAGAAGAACTATCAAGATTCGATCAGGTCACCAATATCTGAACCCTCTCAGATATGGTATGTTATGATACTGCTGTGATTATACCTTCTCATATTGCTGTTTCGAGTCACAAAGGTCTAGAATAAGATGATAAGATCTAAAAGTTTTTTTTTTTTTTTTTTGAATTCTTACTCGATTCAACACCCATTATGAGTCTATGCGAGATTCTATATATTGTAGCGAACGCTGCGCTAGCATAGCGTTCTTTTCGTATCTACTACCGCTTTTTCCTGCGCTTTATACTGTAACTGTTCTCAATGCAAAAACTCTATGAGCTTGCTTCTTTTCTACTTTCTCTTTCTTTCATCTGATTCTTTGATGACGTCACAGTCTGAAATTGATTCAGTATGCTTGTCAAGAGTATCATTCAGATGATCGCTGTCATCACGCTCATGATTTCTAGAAGCTTTCTCAAGTTCATGATGTTCTCTTTGCATTGCATCGTTTTTCATTCTATCTTTCATTTAGAACATGTTAATAGAATGTGCTTGATTGACATTTAATCTCTGTCATACTTGCATGTTGTCATAATGATATTAAATACTCATCTTTCATGTAGAAATTGATTGAAGTCAATTTTCTTCGTGCGTAGCTGCATTAATAATGCACTGTGAGACTTTGCATAATTCTTGTGCAGTCACAGATGTTGATATATCATCTTTGATGTCAGATATTGAAAATGAGTTGCATTAAATCTCTCTTTTCAGATTATTCTTCATGTTTATCTGATCTATTTCTGTATAAGCATCAATCTTATCATCACTTTAGTGTGTTGATGCTTAGTCAGTAATAAAGATAAATCATGTATGTCATCAATTATCTTGTTCATCACTTCATTTTCAAGTATTTCTGCATGTCTTGTTATTTAATATAGCTTCAACATGACTTTTTAAGATTAAATGCTCTCATGTGCAATCTGAATTTATTACAAATGTGTTTAATTTTTTGTTGATATCATAACTTTCACTGTTTTCAAAAAAGTCTGATTATCATTGTATACTTTGTATATCTTTTCATGACATTCTTGATTCATTGTCACTACATCTGCAAAATGTTTCACTTTTACAACTAATTCTTTCAGTTCATCATGATGAATGATGATTAAAGTTGATTCTTTCAATCTCTTATTTAACTTTCAGTTCATTTTCATTGCAATCACTGTAACATCATTTCTGTTGTTACTATCATTTAAATAAACTTTTTGCTTCAATGTAAACATGTCAAGATTATGTTGTCTTATTGATATTTTCTTGTTTGCAACTATAACTATCTTTGATGATTCTAATCAAAGAATCGTTGTGTAGAAATGACTTTAATTCATTTTCATTTATTTAAATGTTTCTTTCATTCACTTTCACTTCAGTTGTAAAAATGTTTTGCACAACTTTGATTTTTGATCTCTTTTGAGTATCAAGTTGTTGCAAATTCAACGCATTATCATCTTAATAACTTTGCCTGATTTTCAAGAGTTCATGTTTATTATTGATCTTTGTATCAACTTTTGTAAATGAATATTTATTGATGTCATGTTCATTTTCATCTGTAAAGTCTTTGTTGATGTTGCTCAATAAATATTAATGATTTATCACAATGCTTTTTCTTGCATTGATTTCAACTTGATGCTCAGATTCTTTCAATGATCTTTCATTCTTTGTGATGTATATTATATGATGACTTCGTGACTAAGTAAAAAGTGCATCATCGCGAAGTATATTTGCTTATTCATCATCATTGATGAGTCTCAAGTAAACTCAATGATTGTTTGCATAATCTTTTGTTTAATCACTAGTTTTGCTTTGACATGATGCATGTAAATTACTCATTTCAGCTTGAAGTTCAATTGAACTTTCAAAACTTTGATATTTGATTTCAAGTCAATCTGATGTTTCATCAGCTTTACATTAACTTTCATATTGAATCATTTAGAAGTTTTCATAAAGTGAATCAACTTATGCTTTGTCATTAAGAATTTAATGTCATGCATTTTTAATCATTGTTTGCATTTATTATAGATTTCATTAAGAACTTTGCAGTTGCATTTTATAAACTCTTCATATATGCAGATATTGATGTCATTCATGAAGTTTGTGAAGTTAGTTTTCAGCTTGATGTCATTACATGCTTTTAACAAGTTCACATTGTAAAACAAATATAATATTAATGATAGCAAAGAATTTTGTGATATGTCAATGTTCATACTGCATTTCATCATCATGTAATCATCAATTGTGATTATGATGTGTCAATCTTTTAAAAAGTTCTTCACAAATTTAAAAAACAGTCTAAAAACTTTTCTCTTCTTCATGTCATGTAAAAATCTGCTGTGCATCATATTATTAAACACATTCTTCTCATTCAAACTCAGCAGTGAGACTACTCTTCTTCTCATGTCACTTTATATAATATGTATCTTTTCTATAATTAGTTGCAAAGTCGTATTTGTTAATTTGTGCTTGTAAACTCTCATTTAAATGTTCAATATTGAATTGCAAGCTTTTATAATATTTTGCAGATGTTTTAATATGATGAATTTTAAAACTTTGCTTAATGTGTTGAATAACACAATTGATTTATATATTTTTGCATTAAAGTAATCTTTCTTGTTTGACTTTTACATCACTATTATGACTGCGCTCTTGAACTGAGTTGACTGTATTCTCTTCTATAAATATCTTTTAAAGAAAGAGTGTATTTATTCTGATGTGTTGTCAATGAGTCTACGCATTATTTTATTTATATATCTTGTGTGTTTCAACGTCTTGTTAAATGTCATTTTATAAATGATTCTTTTAATCTTATGATGCATCAATAAGATGTTATCTTCAATTGAGAGTGAGTACTTGAAGTTTATTGTGTTCAGCATGAGAATCTTTGAAGATGATAAAAAGTGAATCTGAAACATCATCTTCGCTTTATTTTGTGCTGTTGTGATGATGTCAAAGCATTCTGACTTGATCAGAAAAAAAATTGTCGCTTGAGTCAATGTGTTGTTACAAGTGTATCAAGACTGAACAAGACTGAAGCTCTGATCAATTTGCAGTGAACTGTTAGAACTTTTTCACATGAAATTATGTAATAGCAATAATTAAATAATCATTGAGTAATTAGAGTCTTAAAGTGATTGCTCTGATCGCTTGAATCAGAAGTGATCACAGTGAGCATGATGAGCATGATGTTCATCTCGCTCATCTTGCTCAAAAATGATCAAAGTGATCATTCAGAGCAGAAACAACTTGACATGATTCTTTTATGTTTATATAATGATGATCGTTCTTTTAAATAGAAACTTCGTGCTCAACTCATGTAAGTAGTCAATACATATTATTGTTTCAGCTATCTTCAGATCTTAAGTTTAGTAATAGTGATTACTGTTTGATCTCTGTATATATATCTTATGTTGTTAAAGAAACAATCATTACACTTTAAGCATTACTCTTTCATAAAATATCAGAGACATTTATTTCTTTTAATCATGTCTAATTAGTCAGAATGAGTCATGCTCAGTTAAGAAGTAAGCATCTTCAGCGCAGATAAGATTAAGATCTTAACATTAAACTTGTATCATGATGATTGAGATAAACTTGAAGCATATTTAGTACAGATAAAGCTATACATCAAACGACACTTATTTCAGTTCAAGTTCATCAAGAACAAAGTACTTTTTGCATTTGTGAGTAGTTCAAGAAACGTGCAGTCACACTAGAGAATATGCATGTAGATAATATGATCAAATTTGATAGTAGCTTAGTAATATTTATTCATATAGAAAGTTAATACTAGACTATGAAATACAGAAGTGAACTTTTCTTTATATACTCAGAAGACTAAGCTTAAGCATCGTCAATGAGATCAGCAAGATTACATACAACTCATGTGAAATCTCTCAAAGATCATATGTAACTTGAACTTTTATCATCAATGAAACGTTGAAGTTTGTATGTGATTTAAACTCTTGTAGACTCAGAGTCTCTGAGAATCGATGATAGAAATTCTCGTAGACTCAATGTTTCTGAGAATCGACAGTAGAGTTTCTCGTAGACTCAGTGCTTTGATTTTCATAGACTCAGATTCTCATCTGAGAGCTCAATGATAGTGTTGAAGAATAATTCTCATGTTTATTCTTTATTCTTTGAAGAACTCTGACTTTCATAGATCTGAATTTTGACAATTATTCTCTCTTTTAATAACAACGTTCTCGTTGTTGAATTGCTTCATTTCTTCATGCAATGCATGACATCAAAGCTCGCTGTGCATCATTGTGTTCTTAAGATTCTCTTTCAATAGTGCGTGCACATTGCTTTTATTCTTCAGATTGCAAGCATTAAGTCTTTAAAGAGTTGACAGTAGCATTTCTGTTTATTCTCTGATTCTCATAAATTTAGATATTGATGATAGCATATTCTTTATCTTCTGATTCTCGTAAATGTAGACTGAGCATTCTTTGCAACTCATGTAGAGTTTCTAGATGATCAGCAGTATCATTCATATCTATTCTCTGAATCTTGTAGATCTGAATTCTGACTATTATCTCATTGTCTCATTATATTTTGACTGTCGCTTCATGCACAATGTGATCATGATCTTGACACTCTCTTTTGTTAACACATGCACGTCGACTAGACTTAAATTCTCATGATGACAATTGTGACAAGAATCAAGATTTGCTCAATTTGAAGTTTTTCTTCTGTAGATGATACTTGATAGTAGAAGCAGACAATGAGCAGAAGATAATATCAAATAGTAAAAGTAAACAATGAACAGAAGAGTGATGCTTCTGTTGTTTGTTGTGACTAGCGTGATGATGATGATAATTGATATTCATGTTTATTTGTTGTGAAGTAGTGAATTTTTATCAACTCACTTCTTTTATCTTTTGCGTGATTTTCTTTCTTCTTCAACTTTCGTTCTTGCATTTAATCTTCACTCTGTTATCTTACTTAATCTTTTATTCATTTTGTAAAGTAGTTCTGTATGATTTCATCAAGTATCATGACAGTAATGAGTATAAAGCAGATTCTTGATTTGATGTGCAATGAGCTGATCATATCACGTCTGAAGATAAGAAAGAAAGAAAATCATTGAAGTATCTTATTGTTCTTGTTTCTTCAATTCAGAAATGTACTCATTTTTCATTTATACACTTCATCTACTGTTGATTCTGCTGTCTCTGATTCGATTGCTTTGTCTATCACTGATGATCATTCTCGCGCGTCTTTCGTCATCTTTATTATGCTCGTCTACATGAAGAATCTATCTTCTTCAGTTTAGCATCATAAGATCGCTATTAATGTATATTGCAAGAATGTTTCAGTAAAAAGATACAAGAAATGCGTTGAAAGAGATGTTAAATGCATCAAGATTAAATTTTCTATTGAAAAAAACTCAAAGAAATGCGCTTTATGCGCAGTATTCAAGGCAAATTATCAATATGAATCGTAAGTATAAATTTTCAGTAGCTTCAAGACGCATTAAATGATTAATTGATGCTTTTAGAACATTCAAAAGCGACTCAATTGTCTCGATTGTTTCTGTCAGCTTTGTTTTCTCATCACTTTGCTCAAGTCTCTCTTTTTCTCAATCTTATGCAAGTCTTTCTCTCTCTTGACTCAGCTCAAGTTTCTCTTTGCTTGTTGTTGCATCTAAATCTGAATCTGTGATCGAGACAATGAGAATCGTCTCTCGTGATTTCTCTCTCAACTCAGCTCAAGATCAAATGTTTCTCGAAATTGAAAATTACATGAAGAAGAAGTTACATTCTCTCATACTGAATATAGAAATCAACAAAGATGATATAAATGAGATAAAAGAAGACGTTGAGAATGTAACTATCAGTTACAGAGAGATGCAAGAGCTAATGATTAAGCAAAAGACTTGTATCAATGATCTCTTATGTCGAGTAATACATCAAAAGAGAACTATTCAAGATTTGCAAAGACAAGTTAAGAAATTTAGCATCTTGTGATCTGCTTTAGTCACTTAAACTCAGAATGCTCTGATTCTTCTTGCTATGCAAGAAGGTCAGAATGTCTTTATGATAATCAAAAGCTTTTCTGTGATGTTGTTCTTGTTCTTGTTCTCTTCGCTTTTTCATGTCTTTCGACTCTCGCTCTTGTCTTCGACGTCGATCATGCAGTCTATCATTGAAGAGATAAAGAATGCTTCGTTCTCGTCTGATTCATTTCTGTCAATGACTTTTTCTCTTCTCTCATCTTTGATGTCAATCACGCAGTCTATCATTGAAGAGATGAAGAACGCAGTGAGCTTTGATATGAGCTTCTTATTTCATTCATTCTGTTAATATGATAGCTTATGCATGTTTTGTGCAGTCTGACTAGTAGATGCAAGAGTTTACTATCATCAATCTTCAAATTTCAAAGAAAGTGAGAACTGAGTGATACATTTATTGTATGAAACTTGTAAGCTATTCATGTATCAATTTATGCATCTGCTAATAACTCTTTAGATTGTCAAGATAAGTATTGATGAGAATAAATAAGCGAAAGAGTCTTGTTGAGATTTTTTTTTTGTTAGTGATAGTTAAATAGTTAATAATCTTTACTTTGTTTTATGTATATCTTGAATCTTTCATGACAATGTTAATGACTTGCTTTCAAGCTTGGTGAAATGTCTGCAATGAAAAAATCTCAATAAAGTCTTGCAGTTGTTAAAACAGTCTGATGATTCTCAGATATTTTCTGAAGCTTCAAAGTTCTTTCAGCTAAGCAAATATTGCAACTGATCATTCTGCATGCAACTATTCAGTATGTCATTGATCTTTCAACTATCATGTATCTTTTTCTCTAGCTTAAGATTCTTCATCAGCGACTCATTCAACTCTTTCTCTCTTGAGCAGAATGATTTCAGCAGACTGATATTGAATACTGAATGTATATGCATTTTTGAAGACAGTTTCAAACGATAGACTTGTTTGTTCAGACGCTTCAGAATTCTGTACAATTCATATTTTCTAGCTTTAAGTTTCTTGAAAGACTTCTTGATTTGAATGTTCTTGACATTCAATCATATCAACTGATTGATGAGATACATTTTAGCAGAGTGTCTTTTGTCATGCTGAGTCGCGTAGTCAACGTTTGTCTCTGCAAGTCTGTAGCAAAGATTCTCGTGCAGTTTTTTCATTCTCATTACGTAGTTTATAATTGACTCTGATTTCTTTGAATGATTCTTGACGCTGAATTTCATTCTCAAATGTCTTTCTGTGACTGCAAAGAATGATGTTATTGATGTTGCAATGTGAACATTGTTATTGTAGAAGAACTCGATCATAACAAGAAGATAAATTCAATCATTTTGAACATCATTGCAGTACGCTCAAAGATAAGTCTCAAGAGTTTGATTTTGTCTTTCAATTTGATCATCAATGCAAGAATAAAACGCAATGCTAAGTTTTTGCTTGATCAGAAGATGATAGCACAGCAACGTTCAAAAGTATGATGTAAATACGAAATCTCTGTCAAAGACTATATCATCAAAAGCTTCGTGATATTAAACTACTCTGTCAAGAAAGAGATTGATCAGATCAGAAGCAATCATTGTCTTTCAAGTAGAAATGTAGTGCGTCATCTTGAAAAAATGATCAACTACAATCATAATGCTGTCATAAAAGATGTCTAAGACGCTTGTGCTGTCAGAAAGATTAATGATGAAGTTCATGATAATGCTTTCTCATACTTTTCAAGAAGTGAGCAAACTATTTAGAAGTCTTCAGATTCTGTGATGTAATGTCTTATGTTGCTGACATGATTTACAGATTTTGCAGTATTTCTTAATGTTCTTATTTGCAAACGATCAGTTGAAGATTTATTGAACAAGCTTTAAACATCGTTGAGAGTCAAGATGTTCTGCAAGAAAGCTGTCATGATGTCATTTCATAATCTTTGCTCTAAATTTGTTTTATGCAAAAACATAATTGAATTCTTGAAATAGCATGATGTTGTTTGTGATTTTCTTTGATCAGTTGATCATGAAGACGCTGAAGTCAATCTCAGTATCACGCATGCTTGAGTTTTTCTTTTTCATTAATTCTTATACTGTAATGATGAGATGATTCATTTTCTGCTGTTTGCAAATCAGTTAAATCAAACTTTTGAAAAAGTAGCTTGCAAAGTTGACAAAGCTCAAGATCAGAACATTGTTTCATATCAATGAATTGAAATGTTTATGAATTTTCATAGACTTCAAGACTGCATCATCTGTCTCATTTAAATCATTCTGAATTGCAACAAAATGACTCTCTGATGCATTCACTTTCTCTCTTGTGAATAAAGTTTTCTTCATTTCTTCAGCAGAATGATGCATAGTTGAATCTCTGTTCTGACTCATGATTAAACATTCAATTTTCTCAGCAGAATGATGCATGATTGAAACTCTGCTCTGATTCATGATCAAACATTCGTTTTTCTTGACAGAACAATGCATAGTCAAAATTCTGCTCTGATTCATGATTAAACATTCACTCTTCTCAACAGAATGATGCATAGTCAAAACTCTGCTCTGACTCATGATTAAACATTTGCTTTTGTCAGCGAGATAATACATAGTTGAATTCTCACTCTGACTCATGATCAGACATTCACTCTTTCTAACAGAACAACATGTGATCAAAATTCTGCTCTGACTCATGATTAAACATTTGCTTTCATCAGCGAAACAACACATAGTTGAACTTTCACTTTGACTCATGATCAAACATTTACTTTCTTCAGCAGAAGAATTTGCTCTTTTGCGTTTTCATCTCATCTGAATGACGTTTCTCTCAATTTCAGCAACAGTGATAAATATTGACTCAATGTTCTTGCAAGAACAGACATCTTCTCTAGTTTTAACAATAGTAGTAAATCTTAACTCAATGTTCTTGCAAAAGCAGATGTTTTTTTGACAAGAAATAATGATGTTTTGAAATCATCATTGAGACTTTTTGTCAGCAGTTGAAAGTTTCTTCAAAGTCTGAGAAACTTCTTTGATTCTTTTCGTGAACATTGATAAGTTGATGATCTTCTTGAATGATCTGATGACTATTTTCTTATGATTTCTGATGCTCAGAATCTTGAACTGTCAAGTGAAGATGATGAGCGTTGATGCTGACTGATTCAAGAGATTCTTCAAAAGTTCTCTCATGTATGCTAAATCACAAGTAAATTCTCTCTCGTCTGCGTTGATATCTTTCTCATAGTCAAGTCTTCTTGACAAGTTATTGACAGAGTTGCTCACTTTCTTTTGATAGAAGATCTTGAAGTTGTATGCAGTAAGTTTGTTGATTCACTTCATTTATCTGCAAAAGAGCTTGATTGTTGTCATGAAGTGTCAAAGATTTGCATGATTGCTGATTATCTTTATTTCATGTCAAGTCTCTTCTAGATAATGTCTTCAATGATTCATGCTTTCAATGATCATCAGCATTTTCTGATCATGTGCATCATAGTTTCATTCAATTGATTGTCACTTTCTCGATCAGATGACTATTAAGTGTCAATATAAATTCTCAAGTGTGATATTTGTTTATTGAAACATCATCACTTTCTTTGCAAATTTAAAGACATTCATCTTCAGTTTTATGACTTTTGCAAAATTAAAGTGCTGAAGAATAACATTTTGAGCAAAGATGACTTTCAGCTTCTGAAAAGCATTTCAAGCATTGTTGATGAACTTAATTCACTTTATTTATTCTTTGAAAATTCATCTCTTCTTTGCATTAGAAAAAAGACTTGTTTTGAGATGATCAATCAAGAATGATGTTATTCTTGAATAGTTTTTTATGAATCAATGATAGAAGTTAACAAAGTTAAGAAATGTTTGAATCTTTTTCATCATTCTCGATTGTGATCAATCTTAAATGATTTGCATTTGATTCTTCTTCATTGAAATTTCTCTTTTTTCTATTTTATATTCTAGAAAGAATAGCTTTTTCTTGAAGAATTTGCATTTGAAGAGCTTGATGTAGAGCTTTAAAATCTGCAGTTTGTCAAGAATTTATCATATGTGATGAACATGTTTCTTGCAAGTTTCGCTGAATATCAAAATGTCATTCAAATAGATGAGACAGATGATATCAAGAAATTCAAACAGAGTCTGATTCATATAGATTTGAAAGAAAGTCAATGCATTGATGAGATCAAAGAACATCACAAGATACTCGTATAAGTCAAATCTTATATAAAATGTCATCTTTCATTCATCTTCTTCTTGTATACAAAGTTTGTTGAATGCATTCTTGATGTCAAGCTTGATAAATCACTTGACATCTGCAAGATGATTGAGAGCTTCATTAATCAGCAAAAGAAAACATCTATTCTTGAGAATAATTGTGTTGAGTTCTTGATAATTAATGCATGATCACAGCGTTTCATCTTTTTTAGATGTAAAAAGCATAAGCATCTCAGCTAAAGAAATGAAGTATTATATCATGTCTGCTTGAAGCTGTTTCTTGATATACATCTTTTGTACAATGAGTTCAACTGCGAAAAGATTGTAAAAAGAATTTCAAAGAGCAATACAACTTTTCTTGATGCAAATAACGTGATCATGAGATTCATGAGTTGAAAGAACTTTGACTTTTTGAGTGAAGAAATTCGCGAAATTCGCAAATTCTTTTGAAACATTTAAGAATTGATCGACTATCATACTTTCAATTTATATGAGTTGAAAGTTTTCTTCTGTCATTAAGAAACTCAAAGAGTCGTACAGAGCATTTAGAAGTGATCAAATATGTATTATGATGCTCTGTTGCTTGAGATTTTGAGTCAATCAAGCGCTTAAAACTTCTCGTTTCTTCTGATGATTACATTAATAAAAGAACTTGAAAGTGACTTTTCTTGCAAAACTAAATTGATAAATATTGCATGCAAAGAGACTTGACGCAAGTCTTGCTTCATCAAACATCACATAAGATGATTCTGAAACTGTTTTTTAATGAGATAGTTTCTTTCTTTTATTCTGAGCACACAAGATTCTTCAGCATAAACGTCATTGAACAAAATCATGAATGAGATTATGCTTCTCAAAGAATGAAAGATTTAACATGAGATTCTTTGAAGCATAATCAACAACGATAAAGATCTTCAAGATGCATAAATTACTCTCATTGAAGTTCTGAATGTTCAGATCAAGCAGTATTGTTTCATATAGTTGCATTGATTTATCATCAAAGAAAATTCTTGTGAACTTTTAAGAGTGAATATTCTCGATCTTATTTAAATGTTTCATGAGACTGTAATGAATCACGTTTAGCATACATTCAATGTTCATCATGATTTAAGTTTCAAAAAGATTGAGACATTCTGACTTGATCTTAACTATGAAAATGAATGATGTTGTGACTGAGTTCAAGTTCTTTGATATTGTCAACGCGTTCAATTCAACAGACAGTTGACTGATCAAGTTGACTCATTAAGTTTCATACTCTTCAGTTGCTTTCTTTTCTTGAGCGATCAATAGATGAGAGAAATTTATTGAGCTAAGTCTTTTTTCAAGATGTTGATAATGAGAATGTTGTTAGAAGCAGAAGAAGCTTCTGAGAAGAAAGATTCTGAAAAGATGAATCATAAGTTTAAACAATTCAATTCTGCGTGATCTTTAGATTTGCATCTGATGCACGCTTTCTCACTGACTCTGTGATATTTTTTCTTTCAAAAGACTGTTTTTCTCAGTTCTGATTCTCATTGCTCTTGTTAATCATTAAAGTATTCTTCTTTTTCTTAACTATTAATTTTCTGCAAAAAACTTTACAAACTCTTCTTGTGTAATTGATTCTTGAGAAGTGAGTTCATTTTTGATTGTCAACTCTGCTGAGCATAGTTCGAAGCATGTTACATGTTGATATACTTCATTAATTCTTGACAAAACATCTTGCTTCGTTGAGTGAAAGTTAGTACAATTAGCTTGATCTTGTTCAAAGAAAGTAGCTCACTCAGAAATTTAAACAATAGCACTTTCTCAAACTTCATGATTTTAACATGATTTTGAAAATGTGTCTTGTTGAGTTTCAGAAAGAACAACACGCATGTTTAATCGCTTCTTTTTATAATGATATTTCATAAATTGTTCATTTGATTCTGAAGTGACTTCGCGTTGAGCAAGCATTGCTGAAGAGTTTCAAGAAACTTCGCTCATGTGATTTTACAATCTCTCTTCTCAACAGTCTTCTCAATCTGTTAAAGATAGTGCATTGCTGTGATCTTTACATATTTCGTGACATAATCAAGCTTGTCATCATCTTTGATGTAGTTCATCTTGATGAAGTCTAACTTTAGTTTTCTGAGAAACAACTTCAGATTCTCATCAACAATGAACTTAAACTTCTTCTCTTTTAAGAACTTATTCAAGAGAATGATCTTAAAAGTAATTGCTTTCTTCTTAAAAGAATCATCATCAACGAAAGAATTCTTTATAACTTTAGCAATGACTCTTTTGCGAAACTTCAATTCAAAGCAATCAGATGCACAACTTTGTCATGTTAAAAAATAATCAGAGTTTGATGTGCAAAATGCTTGATTCAGATCTTCTAGCAGAGTGACATTTTCAATGAACAACATTTTACGTCAAGCATACATCTTCAAATAATTCTGTTGTCTCTGCAAAATCTTCACGTCGTCAATAATGCTTTGAATTTCGTTAAGAATGATGAATGAAAATTCATGCTCAACAACTTTCATTCTTGTCTGAAGCAGTGTGCACTGTCTCTTTTTTCTTTCTACATTGACGTAAATGCTTCTGATGTCTTTGTTTAATGCTGCATGATGACAAGTCTCTAATAGATTCTTTAAACTAACGCTTGCAAAATTAGAAGATGATTGAGTTGATAAGATTATGATGTCAATGATAATTGCTTGACGTTGCACAAGATTCTTCATCAAATTCAATTGAGACTTTTCTTTATTGTTACAAAAGATTTAATCAAGCAGAGCGAGTGCAAGTTCTGTAAAGATGATGAAAGTAGATGAAACAACACTCTTGAAAAACATGTGAATATTGCTTTCAAAAGATGAAATCGCAGCATCAAGAAGAGTTGTATCTTGATCATGATGCTTGAAGAGTATGTCTACGATGTCAGTGATGATGATTGCTTGAGTCAGAGATGCAGAAGTCTTGAGAATAAGAAGAAATTGAGATTCATTACAAAGATTGAGTGTCATATTTGAAGAATTGCTGTTTAAGTTGACAATTTTTTTTTGATCATACAAACTATCATCTCTGCAATAGAGTAAAGTGTTAAAATTGTGAGTAGCTTGAGAAACATGCAGTCACACTAGAGAATATATGCATAGATAATATGATCAAATTTGATAGTAGCTTAGTAATATTTATTCATATAAAAAGTTAATACTAAATTATGAAATACAGAAGTGAACTCTTCTTTATATATTCAGAAGATTAAGCTCAAGCATTGTTGATGAGATCAGCAAGATTACATGCAACTCATGCAAAGTCTTTCAAAGATTGTATGTGACTTGAATTCTTATCATTGATGAAATGTCAAGATTTGTATGTGACTTGAACTTTTGTAGATTCAAAGTCTCTGAGAATCGATGATAAAAATTCTCATAGACTCAGTGTCTCTGAGAATCAACTGTGAAATTTCTCGTAGATTCAGTGTCTTAATTCTCATAGACTCAGATTCTCATCTGAGAGCTTAATGATAACGTTGAAGAATAATTCTTGTGTCTGTTTTCTATTCTTTAAAGAACTCTGATTCTCATAGATCTGAGTTCTGACAGCATTCATTTATTTAAAAGATAATGCATTTACATGATTTCATCACTATCTAACGAATTATCTGCAGAAGAAATCAGAGAAATGAGAAGAGAAAATCAACATGATATTTCGTGATTCTCAGATGTTGAAGCTATGTTTAAGAAGAGTATTTGAAGACATTGACAAGAAATGTACAGCAGAACGACAGTTGTACAATCTGCGACAGAAAATCTTCGCAGCGACTTATTCAATCAGCTTTCAGCATATTGCAATGAAAATAAAATAAGACGATGCAGTTCTCATCAGTCAGTTCTATCAAAAACTGCAAAAGAAAGTCAAGAATGAAATCATCAGAATTGATAAACTCATTGACTTGCAGAAGATGATATTCAGAGCGATGATCATCAATAACAGATAGTACAAGAGACATTTGAAAAAAGGTAAAAGATTGACTACGTCAGTAGTATTAAGTCGAAAGTTCAAGAAGAAATGATGACAGTCATACTATGATTCTCAATCTATGAAGCTAAATGCAATTCAAAAGATATTGATGAACACTTGTGATAAAACAGTTCAACAAAGCAAGACATGTTACATATGCAAAAAGCTAGATCATTACTTCAAAGATTGTACTCAGAACAAGTACAAGAACAAGTTAAAGCTTTATGATAAGTAAGACAGATCTTTTGCAGCAACAAAAAAAGATCAGAAAGATAAACATCAAGCATTGTCATGAACAATGTGTTACAAGAACAACTGTCACATTCATCTGAGTGATAAGAAAGATTCTGAATGATATTCAAAATTCTCATGAAAGAATCGTTTCTACACAGCAACTCATCATCAATCGAAAGTGCATGATGAGAATAGTGACGAGAGTTCATTCACTATGATCGCGAAATCAGAGATTCTCAACAACGAAGCATATGACTTGAATAGATTGAATGACATCGAAGAAGCTATTCATTAAGCAGTTGAGAAAGAAAGTCAACTTAGCGAAACTTTATGAGCATTCACTATTGCAGCAAAAGATGCTCTTAAGCAAGAAAAAGATCATCTTGAAGTAAAGAAAGATTTTAGAAAGTTTACAAGTCAAGTAAGCTTTATAAGCATGTACAACAAATTGTACACTCTCTTTAAACAGAAAGAGAAAGATTTTTCACAGCGAATGCAACAGATCAAGAATAATATACATCAAGCTATTTATGACACTATGCAAGATGAGTTGATCACATCACGCAAAGACATTTGATATCATGACATAGTCATGAAGAAGTTATTCACAGAAGTCAAGTTCATTAAGCAAGAAGAATATGTACTTCTTGATGAAAATTACATATTCAGAAAACTTAGATAAATGACAAAAGTCATCAGAAAAAGATTTGATCTGTGTGATTCAAAGAAATATTCACTTAAAAGAATCAATTCAAATTGATTTCAGTACATAGAACAAGTACTAGAGAAGTGAGCTTTTAGTTCAAAAAACTAGAAGATTTTTTGATTAATAAATCATTGAAGAAGTCTAGTTGAAGATCAAAAATCGAAAGCACATTTGTTTTCATCAATGACTCGTCGCAATTATGAGTCTGAGTCAAAGTTAATGATCACGCAGCACGACTATTTATAAACAGTGACTGCATTGAGAATTATATGTTCTCAGAATTTGCTAGAAAAGCGCAAATATTTATGCAGAAGAAGAAAGAATCTTACAATCTGCAAAACTTTAATGAAACACTCATAAAGTACAATAATGAACTAATGTCAGAATCATGTTTAAATGAGTCAATCAGCGAAAGTCAGAGTTGAATAGTGCTTGATCTTTAAAGATAGCTATAACTGAATATTAAAAATACAGAAGAAGATGAGTACAAAAGCTTTTATTTAAGTAATATTCAAAGACTGTGCTAAGCTTGAAGAAAATGTGTTTGTGACATGAGTAGAATGTGATGTAGAAAGAAAGATGATGTTGAACAAAAAGATGTTGATGAAAGAAAATAGAGACTGAGTCAGATCTGAGCTAAAGACACTGACTAACTTTATTCAATCTTGATACGCTTGTAACATTACTTTCTTCTTTGAAAATTCATGTTCACATGAATGTTACTCATTTGCTTGCTTTTTTATTGAGTTATTTCAATACTAGCGTAACTTTCTTGAGTATAGCACATGAAATTTATTCAAAACTTTCTCGAAGTTATTGAATTCATCTTTATCAACATAGTATCATTCATCATCTTTATCTAGATCTTTTCATTTAATCTTGTACTGTATTCAATCTTGATAGCATCTGAAGTTCAGAATGTCATCTATCTTTCAGTATTCATCGTTATCATCATTAATAATGATGAGTCTAAGAGATTCTGCATGCTGTTCTGATAGAAAGTCTTTTGAATACAATCGCAGTAGCTTCAAGCTGAACATTGAATGCAGATGCTTCATGCTGACTGATAAATGAAGATGATAAAAGACTTTTGCTTTGACAATGATTTGATACAATTCTAGTTGTTTGTCTTTTAAATTTTTGCAGAGTCTCGTTGTCTTGATGTTTCTGAAAGATAGTCAAATTCAGTCATTTACTTCATAGATAATGTTTCATCTATGTTTATTGATCTGAACTTCAATGATCAACTTCGTCTTTTTCAATTGTTAATGATTGAAGCTCAGTAACTCTTTCATTTAAATGACAATATCATCTGCTTTTCTAGCTTCAAGTTGTTCATGAGTTGTTTCATAGTCAGTTGTATCTGAATTGAAACTCATTCGAGAGTGAAATTCTTTATTAAAGTAGAAGAAGATCATTGAAGTGATTGAGAAGATATTGAAATTGTCGCTGAATTTCATCATAGATATTTATTTGACTCAGTCGTTCTGCATGTAATTGTAGTAAATTCTAAGTTTGCATTCAACATCTTGATTGACTCATTTCAATTGATCATCAATCTCAGAATGATAGACTGTGAATAAACTAGCTGTGATTCTCAGTCGCTTGCAAAGACTCTTTCACATAGTTGATATAAATTAAGAGTTTCTGTTCGAAACAATAGAACTGAGTAAATCATGCAGTCGATAGACGTTTCATAGCATGATTCAAATCATTTCTTCAACTGAAATGTCATCATCTTTTCAATGATAGAAAACATAGTAACATTCTTTGATGAAACAACATATGATTGTGCAAATGACGTTATAGTCTTCTGATAGAGATAGCTCAGTAATGAAGTTCATAACTATATCTTTTCAGCGTTCTTGTAAAATGAGTAGAAGATGATGAAGTTCATTGATGCTATTTCTAGAAGCTTTGCTTCGCTGATAAGCATGACAGTTTCAAATATATCATTGAATAGTAGCTTAATGATCTGATCAATAGTAGAAACATTGAACTAGATTAATGATTCATTTATTGTCGAGATGAGAGATTGAAGATTGATCATGCACTTCTTGTAGTAATTTCGTGTGCATGTTCTTAAAGATTCACAGTAGATCTTTTCTAAATAGAACATCATCAATGATTTCACAGTCTTTCAATTTAGTGATATGAAATTTAAGCTTGTTTTCGTTCATAGCTTGTTTATATTCGCTGCAGAACTCATCAGTTTAATTGATCATACATACTTGTTGATAGAGATTTGCTTTCGATTTAACAGATAGAACATCAACTTTATTGAAAGTTAGAATAGTCTGAAAACAATCTTCAAGACGCTGAGCTGATTCAGAGACGTTCACTAGAAACATTCTAATTAAAGCATCGACTTTAGTGTTCATTTTGCCTGATCTGAAAATGATCTGAAAGTTGAACTTTAATAGAACGTTCAGATAGTTGACTTGTCGTTGACTCAACTGTTTGTTTTTCATGAAGATCTTCAAAGTCTGATGATTGATGAACATCTGAATGAGTAGTTTAATGCATTTCAGCTCAAGTCATCAGTGTTCAAAACATTGAATAATGATTAGTAATTTCTTGTCATAAATGTGATAATTAATTTCAGCAAAGATCATGCTTTTGCTGTAGAAGATCATTGAATGAAGAACTCTCTCGTCATTGTACTGAGATAGTATTTCACCTTTTACATAGTTTAAAGCATCAATCTTCAGAATAGCTTGTCATTTAAAGTTGAAGTGACGAAGTACTGAGATTGAGCTGACTTGTTTCTTTAGATTGTCAAAGACTTAAACACAGACATTGTTTCAAACAAAAGATGTATTCTTTCTCGTCAGCTGAGTGAATGATTTAACTAGCTTCGAGAAGTTCTTAATGAAACGACGATAGAAGTTAACAAATCTCACGAAGCTTTGAATTTCTTTTAGCTTGGTTGAAGTGATTCAGCTGACTATGACTGTCACTTTGCTGAGATTCATACAAAGATTTAGTTCTGATACAATAACTTCTAGAAAAACAGTCTCTTTTACATTGAATTTGCACTTTCGAATATTCATCTGCAGTTCAGCTTCGCGTAGTCGATTTAATACTAGTTTGACGTGATCTTTATATTTCTTTTTCGTTTTGCTATAAATAAGAATGTCATCTAGATAAACTTGACAAAAGTTGTTCAGAAAGTTTCATAAAACATCATTCATATATTGCTGAAATGAGATTGATTCATTAGTCAGTTTGAAAAGTAGCATCTTATATTTATATGCTTCTAAAGCAGTGATAAAAGTGATGTAATTCTTGCTATCAAAATGCATTCAAAGTTTGTTAAACATTGATGTGATATTCAATCTCATCAGATGCTTGCAATTCACTATTTTATCAATGATCTCATTTATTAACAATAGAGAATATTTATTTCTTTTGAAAATGACATTTAGCTTTTGATAGTTCACGCAGAATCGAAGATCTTCATTTACTTTAAGAGCAAATAGAACGGAAAAGAAATAGAGAGTCTGACTAGAAGTGATAAATCTTTTTAACAGATTCTCATTTAAGTACTTCTTTATCTTCAGAAGTTTGACAGAAAACATTCAATAAACTCGACAGTGAGAAAGCATTAAATCACTGATAAGCTCAATTTTATGATTGTAGAAGCGATGAAAGAACAGTTTATTTGATTGAGTTCAATCAAAAACATCTAGAAACTCATGATATTTCAATGACAGCTTTGCTTTAATATCTTTCAAATTCTGAGTCGTTTCATTGATTAAAGAAACGTTTAAAGCGTTCAAATTGCATTGAGTATTGTACGCGATTTTTTTATTGATGTTCATCATGAATAGAGCAAAGACTTCAATCTTGTTTCTCTTTGAATGATTCAACAATGTTTTGAACGAAGCTGCGTTTATGCTTTGAATTGAGAATGACTCTTTCTGAGCAGAAGATGAAATGAGTCGTTTAAGCATCATAGAGATTTTAGTCTGAGTGATTGAAGAAGATGAAGTTGATTGTGATCAACTTGAATGCTTTGAATTGAGAGAAATTGAAATAGAAGTATTCAATTGATTCGAAAAAACAATGACGTCATTTCACATATTCAATAATATTTCGTTTTTATTCATTTAAAGCTTACTTAATATGACTTCATGATGATCAATATCAGCTATCAGCATTGATACAGTCAATTTCTTATGACTTTCAATGATGAGATTGAGTAGAATTTTATGAGTGATGATCTTCTTAAATATCTTTTCATCATAATCTCTTATTAGCTTCTCTTTTGTCAATGATATAGATTGAATTCTCAGTTTCTTGCATACTTTATTAACTAGATTAGAATGTATGATCATGTAAATGACTGAATCACTGTCTATTAAAGAACAAAGGCTGAAAGATTGATTCTGAGAGATGAGATGAGCATCAATTAGAAACGACTTTTCAAAGTAATTTTCTTTCAATAGAATTTCATCTAGTTTGCACAAAAATATAATCTCTATTTCTTCAATGACTTTTGAAGAGATGATTAGTTTTTTGAATCGAAATTCGAATTAAAATTGAAGCGATCATATTTATCGTTCACTGCATTAATTCTAGTAGGTCGATCAAAGCATTCTTTAGAGCTATGATTTGATTTATGACATATAAAACAGATTTTGACTAGAACGTTTGCTTCTTTGACGCTAGTTAAAATCGCGTCACACGACTTTAGATGATCAGATTTTGAATGATTAACTGACTGAGTAACAACAGCTTAATAAAAGATGATCTTTGACAAATCATTGATGTGTTTAATGAGATTGACTTTGTTCTTGATTTTCTGAATAACTTGCTGATCATTATTCAAATGAATCAAATAGAAACAAATCTTTTTGAGAAAATCAGATTGAACTAATTGATTTATTTAAATGAATCAAAGACAAGAGTTTATTTTATCTTTCAAATCAATGATCAGTTGCTTTTCGTAATACTTCAGATAGAAAGATAATCATTGAAACTGAGTGTAAAACTCGTTGAACTTCTTTGATTCTTGAATTAAGTTGTAGTATTTTCTACGAAAGTTGACTTTCTTATTTAAATTATTGAACAATTCAGCTAGTTTTTTCAAAAGATCATTAACGATCTTATAAAGATTAACACAGTCACGTTCGCGTCTAGATTGAATGATATCAGCTGCATCATTAAATAATCTGAAATGTACATAGCTCAGTTTGACTCATTCATTTGAAAAAAGATCAACGTTGATCTTTAGTTTATTCTGAATTTTGTTGTATCAGTTTTTCTAAGTAGAATTCTTTTCATCAGTAAATCAGAAAGAATCAAATATTTTCTAAGATTTAAAACGCTTAAAGTAAATGAAATCAGAAGAAGTGATTTCTTTAGTTTGAAGTCTAGTTTTCAACTCTTTGATTTCAACGTCTCATTGATTACTCAACTTGTTGAGTTGATCTGTTTCTCTGTCAAGAATCATGCATTGAGTCTTTCAGTTTTCGATAGAAACAGAAAATATTACTGTTTCAGTGAATGACTCGTCATCTTCATTGATGAATGATTCAGCACTAGAGAATTTCAATGAATCAGTCTCAGAAGTTTGAGAAAAGTGACTTTGAAATTTTTTGAAACATTCTTTGATAAATGAATGTTTTGACATGATGAAATTTGAAGAAAGAACGAGATTGAGCGAATGATGATGCTTGACAGTATTAATGAAGATGTATGATCAAGTGTTTAATCTTCAGAAAAGAATGTTGTTGATTAGAAGAGTATTTTTGATTTGTGAGTTTTTGAATAATTCTCAAGCAATTCACGAAGATTCTTTATCGTTGATTCTTTTAATCAAGTTGAACAGCTTATTTTCACTCGTCTGTTTCATGAGAATGAATTGATTCTCTTGATCAAGTAAACTTTGCATACTTAGTGAGTGATAAGTTGTCTAGCAATTTAAATAGTCTTGTCGTTGATTCTATTAAACTCTTTAATGTTGTTCAATCTTTCAATTGCATCAATCATCAGATAAATGAATTTCTTTAGACTTGTTCTGTCTGTATGAGTATGTTGAATGAATAATGAGATCAGTATCATGTGATTAACGAATTCTTAATATAATGTTAGAATCATGTTTAGATAAGTCAATCAGCGAAAGTCAGAGTTGAATAGTGCTTGATCTTTAGAGATAGCTATAACTGAATATTAAGAATACAGAAGAAGATGAGTACAAAAGCTTTTATTTAAGTAATATTCAGAGACTGCGCTAAGCTTGAAGAAAATGTGTTTGTGACATGAGTAGAATGTGATGTAGAAAGAAAGATGATGTTGAACAAAGAGATGTTGATGAAAGAAAATAGAGACTGAGTCAGATCTGAGCTAGAAACATTAACTAGCTTTATTCAGTCTTGATATGCTCATAACAACTAATAGATCAAGAAACTTAACTCATTTATTTGAGACTTAAACAACATTGAAAGAAGTTATGTTTAAATGTTACAAAGCAGTCAGACAGTAATATAGTTTTAAACATATCATGACTTTGTATGATCAATTCTATGATTAATTAAGTCAACGAGACAATTGCATTTCTGAGTACAGAAACAACGCGATTATACTCAATATTAAAGTCATCATAAAATGTGAAGATATTTCTTATGATGAGCGAAGAAATACGCGAAGAGTTCAGAGAAATCAATGACACACAGATGTTATGAAGCAGAGAGATTCAGAATGATCATTCAAAGAATCTCATTATCACTATTATTTCTAAAGAATATCAGAAATATAAGATTTTGTTTGAGAAAGAAAGTGATCAGAAGACACTACTTAAACATCAATCATGAAATCACAAGATTATGCTTGTTGACGACAAGAAATTCATAAAACAGTTCATTTACTCATTGTCAGCAGAAAAGCTCAATGCTTTGTGATAATATCTGAAAATGAACATGTAAAAAAATTCATTAGAGAATTGCAGTCATCAGCAGAATATTTAATTCTGTTCATTTCAAAATTGAATGAAAGTTTAAAACTATGTGTTAACTACAAAGCATTGAATAACATCATGATTAAAAACAGCTATTTATTATCACTCATAGCAGAACTGCAGAACAGACTGCAAAGTGCACAATAATTTACAAAATTCAATATATTTAAAGCATTCAATTGAATATGAATTAAAAAAGAAGATGAGTGAAAGACAGTCTTTTGCACTTAACTAGAACATTACAAGTATTTGATCATGTCTTTCAACTTAATCAATGCTTCAGTCACGTTTCAGATCTTTGTGAATAATGTGTTATGACATTATCTGAATCAATTCATCATAGTATATCTGAATGATATACTTGTCTACTCAAAGATGAAGAAAGAACATATGTAACATGTTAAGAAAGTTTTACAGACTTTGAAGAAAGTCGATTTGCGCATTAGGTCAGAAAAAAGTGAATTTCATGTACAGAGTGTGAGACGACGAGATCTCTTTACATGAAACTGCGTAGTAGAAGATAATAAGATAGCATTTTATTAATGATAGAATTAATTGCTAAGAAACGAAAGTGAAAGCTTGCAGAGTTTTCATCTTCTGTCAAGTCATTATTTTTATTCACTTGTTAGTTTCTTTGATCTAATCTTGCAAGCTAGTCTTGCAGATATGCATCATTCATAGTCGATGAGATGCATTCTCACAACTGCATTTCTTCTTAAAGACTCGATCTCTGAATCTTCATAGCATCGTATTGTCTTTCTATAGCTGATAGTGTAGTCATGACTTCTTCAGCGCTTTAACATCTGTGTAGAAGTGTCATGAGCTGATCATGTTAACAAGCATAAACAGAGCTAGTGCAAGATTGTTAATATCAACTCTTCAGCTTTGCTTTCTTTCTTTCTTTCTTTTCTTCTTGCCTCGTCTCAGCATATTCTTTCGTGAGTACTGCTTTTTCGAACTGATGAAGCATGAGATCTGCTATGCGTATCTTGCATAGCTTGCAGCTTATGATATAAGCTTCTTTCGTTGCAGCGTTGTTGTGATGCAAGTCAACTCATGAGTTAACATGAATGACATAGCAATATCAACATCATCATCATCATCATCACTATCATGATAAGTAGCAGCATTCACGCTCACTGAAATCATGCTAACATGCTCATGAAGTTTGCTCATTTTCTTGAAGTGTACATTTTTCTTCGCGTTGTCGTTGCTGCAACGTCTGTCACGTCTGCTTCTTCTGCTCTTCTCGCGTCTGTTGCGTTGATGACTGAACTCATAATTTGTGATAAACATATTTATTTCTGTGTGTTTTAATAAATGCTGACGTATGTTAAATCATCATGATCAGAAGATCTGATGCTGTTGCTGCGTTCATCATCTGAGCGTAGTGATGACTCACATGTGTCGTGCTCTCATCGAGCGTGCTTGTAAATGTGAGCACTGCTTTAAAAAGAAGCATGATTGCGTGATGAATCTAGTCTTGCGCCTTCTTCAGCTGATGATGCATCACACTGCGCAAGCGATAATTCAACACTTCATCATTCATGCTTGAAATCATCTCGTTCTTCGTCTTTGACAATGAAAGAGTGAGTAGTTTTTTCTCTCAGCATGTGAGATTGTATTTAACAGTTGAGTAAAGACTCTCGTCTCTCTCGTTTTCGTCACTTCTCATCTTCGTCACGTCACTTCGTCTTCGTCTCGTAAGTATCGACTGAAGCAAGCAATGCATGACGAGATTCACTGATGAATAAATAACTTCTTTCTTCACTTCAACATTCTTGCTTGCGATCGTTGATCACTTCTTTTCTTCACTCTTTCGTGATGTTCATCATCTTCTTTTTTAAAAGATATATGTTGCATGAGATTTTGTAATTTTAGTTTAGTATCAACTTCTTAAACTTGCGTCTTTGCGCTTTTGATATTCTCTCAATCATGATTCTTACATGATCTGTCTCTCTTTTTTCTCTTTGACTTCTTTGCAGTTGACTGATGTACTTGTCTTTCTGCCTCATAGTTCTCAATGATTTTCTTCACATTGCTAAGATTTTTCATTGATTCTCAGAAGTTTTCGTAGAGAGACAAATCAACTCATTAAACTAAATACTCAATCTTTTCTTTCTTGATTCGCTGATCAAGTATCTTCTCTATCTTTCATTTCTCTTTTTCTTTCACAAGAATGATTTGCAACTTCAAATTCTCATTACGCAAGTATCAGAGTTTCAATAAAGAGACATGAAAGATTGAGTGAATTGCATCATATTTCTCAGATAGTTCAAGCTTATATGCTTGCATGTTGATCTTCTTCAATATTCTGAATGATTTCAATTATCTGTGATCAATCTTCTTCTTTGATCAAAGCGTACAAATGTTTATACTTTGCAAAAGCACTTTATCTTTCATTTGAAAGCTTGCAGCTTTATGATGAGCATTATAATACTTTGCTTGCTGCTTTGCTACTCACTTTCATAGTTTCATTAAATGTTCTCTGATACTTTGTAGTCATTTTGCTTACTTCATAGTCATGAATGTCTCTTTCTTTAAAGTTCTGTTCTCAAATGTCTCTGCAAAGCTTGCAGTGTATTTTTTTAAAAGCTCATGTGAAGTTTTTTTGATACTAGTGTGTACGCTGTTGTTATATGCAAACGTCATCATTGACAAAAGCTTTGATCAGTTATTCATCTTGTAATTGAAATACACTTGCAGATAGTGCTCAAGCATCTGATTCTGTCTTTCTGTTTGATCATTGATTTGCAAATGAAATGCAATGCTTAGCTTTCACTTTGCTTCAAGATGTCAACATAAAGTGATTCAGAAATGATTGATAAACAGTGAGTCTTGATTCAATATAATGCTTTGCATCATTTCATGCTGAGATACGAATTTTTGTCATAGCAGATTTGCAAGCTTCTTGATGCTCAGATCTTTGATCGTCGAAATATAAATTATGTGCTTAATCAATTTATTTATCATTATCAATATAGTATTGCTTGTTTTTTCGATGTACGAATTCTTCGCAGAGAGCATGTTGATTATGAAATTCATGATCATCATGTGAAATAAATTCACATTCTCTGAAGATATAGACGTCAGCTTCTCATATAGCTTATGATGATGCACTTGCACTCGCTGACAGTTTGAACAGATGCAAACATATTTCATCATCTCTTTGAGCATTTTCAATCAGTAATATTTTCTTCTTATTGCAGTCTTAATATGAGCGTGTGCGAAATGATCTGCTTCAAAATCATCATGATTCATACGCAGAATCTCATTTCTTGTAGCAGAGTTATTAAGTACATAGACTGCAAGATCACGACGTAGCAGTTCATCATTTCTCATACTTCATTTTGAAAGCTCATTCTTTCTAGATGCAAATTGTTGATGTCACTTCTCATTTGCAACAAAGATGTTTCTTTGTTATAACTTCAGCAGTTATGCAGTCATTAATTCACTCATCTTCAAATAAAATCTCTTCGACTTCATAATCTGATGAATCAGAAGTTGAGACAACGCAGTGTCTAAAATTCTGCAAGATCTAGCGAGTACTTTCTTATTTAAGCACATGACTTGAGTATCTGCAATGACTATGTCATTCAGTTGCATCATCAATGCTGCAAGTTTGATTGCTGTTGAAACTTCTTCATTCTTTAGCAGCTCAGATTGACATTTCTGATTGCAAAGTTTGTTTCGTAGAGTAGATAGAAAATAATCATTATTCTTCTTGCTATTATTTAATTTCATGATGTTGAGTCTTCTTGATGACGCATTCGCAAAGTTTAATTTGTCTCTGTGATATTCTATATGAAAGTCAAACGCAGCTAATTTCTCAGCTCAGCGCATCTGTTATGTGTTGAGCTTCTTCATCATCATAAAGTAACGAAGATTATTGTGATCTGTTATTACACATATGAATCACTTGCTACTCTGAAGATAGTGTTATCAGTTCTTAAAATCAAGAACTATAGCATACAGCTCTTTGTCATGCATGTCTCATTGTACTTCAGCTTCTTTGAACTTATAACTATAGTATACAATGAAATATCATTGATCAGTCTTGCTCTTCTGACTAAGCACGTCTTCAACTTCATGATTGAATGCATCAATCTTTATGCGAAAATCTGCATCTTAATCATAATGTTTCAAAATGAAAGCATTGACAAAGATTGCTTTCAATCTTTCAAAAGCTTCTCTTGCTTTTGATGTCATTACAAAGAGCAAACATGTCACTCTCTTCTTTGCATTCTTAATTAAATCTGTTAAGAGCGTGATGATTTGAGAGAATTCTTTTATAAATTGTTGATAAAATCTTGCAAATCTCAAGAATATGAGAATGTTCTTTGCAGACTTAAGCTCAGATCAGCTAGTGATTGCATCAATACAAGACTGTTTCATCTGAATACTTTTTCACTTTATCATGAATCTCAGAAAAATAACTTTACTATGATTGAAAGTGCATTTTGACAACTTAACATACAGTCAATATTTCAGTAGCGTGCAAAGAATCTTGTGCATATACTTTCAATGCTGCTCTTTCGTCTCAGAGTATACTAAGACATCATTCAAATATATCACGCAGCAAATATTCATAAATAACTTAAGTGTGTAATTTACATAGAACTAAAAGATTGCAGAAGCATTTATCAGTTCAAAGAGCATCATCTAATACTTAAACTGATTGTAATGTGTATGAAAAATCGTTTTTCATTCATTGCTCTTGCAAATTCAAATGCAATGATAAATGTTGCAAATATCAATTTTGATAAAGTATTTTGCATGAGCAAAGTGATTCAGCGTCTCAGACAGTAGAGACAATGAGTAATTGTTCTTTACTGTTATTTCATTGAGATCACAATAGTTTATGCATAGATAAAGACTTTCGTTCGACTTCTTTATAAACAACACAGATGCTTCTGCAGAACTACTTGACAAATGAATTTATTTCTTCTCTAGCGCGCTGTTTAGATAGTCTCATATCACAGCGAGCTCATCTCATGTCATCTTATAAATAGACTCGATGAGAGACATTTTGCTCTTTATCAGATCAATGAAATGTTTCATCTGATCATGCGTGTTCAAACTATCAGAAAGAATCTCAGAAAACACTTTCTTGAGATCTTGAATAGCAGAGAGTATCTCTGATTTTTCGCTTGAAGCGCATTGCATCTTGCAGTCTGATGATCTGCATTCTGCAAGAAGTCATCTGTAGATAGCAGCTAATAGAACAAAGCTACATAAGTCTCTCTTCTTTTCTTAGCTGCAAGCATTATCAGCTCGACAAATTTTGATGTCTTGCACAGACTAACTTGTATTTACTTTGCACGCTGAGTGCTGTTTCTTCAATATGATCAGCAATGCTTGCGTTAGTGAATATTCAAGTTGATCTCATCTAATCATGAATAGTCAAGAATCATATCATATTCTTGCATGTTCACAGCATGAAACTCAGTGTTTCAGCTCTTGCAAACTTTCTTATGATTGATCAACTCAATATCAATCTGATGCATATCATAGCAGAGAATTCAACGATCATTAATCGTCTGAATCTGTTTCAGAGTTGCATGATTCTTTGATAACTCATGCTCTTTTACTCATGATTGCAATATAAAGTTTCGCTCGATCTCAGAGTCAATAAGACAGTGAGCTTCACGCATCTTTTCAGAGACATTTGTCAATACTGATATCATCAATGCATGTGACAATCGTCTTTTCGTAGTTATATTTAATGATTTAATGATGAACATCAGACTTTCTCTTTTTTCATCTCTTCGTCATGATTGCAAGTCTCTTATCTGAATGCATAGTTGAAACACATCAAATTATTAATCTTGTGTCTCAGCTTCTTGCATGATCAGCATGTAAGATTGAATAAAGCAGCATTTTGCTTGAACTCACTGAACTTGAATGTTGCATCGTCTTTAAACTGCGTGCTTGAAGCAAAGAACTTTGAATTCTTCGTTGCAGTGACAGACTTCGTCTTCTCATGCAAGAATTGAAAACTCTTCTGAGACATTGCACTCTCATCTTGCTGCGAATGTAGTCTCGACAATGTGTCAGTGTCTCGCAGATGCAAGTCAATGTTTATAAGATGCTTTAGCAGACTGACATAATTGATAGAGATGTATAAGATGCAAAGAGACTCGTTCATGATGATCTTGTTAATCTTTATTTGCAATTACATCATGTAAGTCTTATTGAATATATGATAGTTCAGATCTGCATACAGTCTGATGAGATACTGTTTGAAATTCGCGATGCTTTGATTAACTCGCTGCTTTGCAGTCTCAAGTCAACATTCTGTTTGAAAGTTGCGAATTTCAAAATTGCTAAGTTTAGCACGCAAGTATTCAGTGTAGTACTTTCAGTTGAATTTCTCATCATGATTGCACATGCTCATCATATGATCTCATCATTGATTGCAAGACTTCTCTGACAAGTATGATGCAGATCATCGCAGCTTCTCTTGTTTTGTAATGAAATCAGATGATGTCATGACTATGAAGTCTTTGCAGTCTTGCAGTCAGAACATCAAAGAGTTGTAGTTCATGATGCTCTGCTCTCTAAACTTGTGAGATCAATTAGCACGCTTGCGTGCATCACTTCAATAGTGATCATCACTATGTTGACATCAATGATCAGAGATTGATCAAGTCTCTTGCTCAAGTTTCAATATGCAAAGTTGCAAGGCAAGCAGTACATTCTGCGTCTTCAAATTCTTTAACTGCTTACGTACTTTGCTTGTTGATCGTCAAGAGACATGATCTGTCTGTTCATTAAATTCTTGCAATTTAAACTTCTCATCTGCATGTTTAAATGCGTGATTCTCAAATCTGTTCTGATGAAACGATGAATTCTCAGTGTAAGAGAAGTTATTACTTCTTTTGATTGTGCAACTTCTGATGAGTCGCTGCGTGTTTGACATCTTTTACTGAGCAGCTTCGTGCGAATGAAGCAATTAAAACTGTGAGATAATGAGATCTTTTTACGTGAAACTGCGTAGTAGAAGATAATAAGATAGCACTTTATTGATGATAGAACTAATTGCTAAGAAATGAAAGCAAGAGCTTGCAGAGTTTTCATCTTCTGTCAAGTTATTATCTTTATTCACTTGTTAGCTTCTTTGATCTAATCTCGCAAGCTAGTCTTGCAGACATGCATCATTCATAGTCAATGAGATGCATTCTCACACAGAGTGTACAGTTTTTGAAATTCATAATCACATCTCAGAATCTAAGAATAAATTCAAAGAAGATAGAAGCTGTTACAACTTAATCAATATTAAAGTTAAAGATTGAAGTTCAATTCTTTCTAGAATTCGCGAACTTTTATAAATGCTTTATAGAGAAATACTTCAGAATCATCTTGTCACTTATGAATCTTACAAGAAAGAACATATTGTTCATGTAAACTGAGAAAGCAGAAGAAGCTTTCAAGAAGCTGAAGAAATTGTTCATCTTTCAGTCAATACTGATCATGTTTGAATCAGGAAAACTCATTACACTTAAGATAAACGTGTCAGACGAAGCTATTAAAGCATGTATCAATCAATCGAATGATAAGAGACATCTGTATCTCATTGCATTTCACAGTAGAAAGCTTACAAACGCTGAATTGAACTACAAGATACATAACAAGAAGCTGTTAGTTATTGTTGATTCTTTCAAACAATGAAGAGTGTATCTGAAAGAATTTAGACATCAGATTCAGATATATACAAATCATAAAAATCTGCTATACTTTATGATCACGAAAGTTCTAAATCGAAGACAAATTAAATGATTGAAAAAGTTATCATCATACAACTTTCAAATTCAATATTGAAAGAAATTTGAAAACTTGAAGATCAACGTCTTGAGTAGAAGAGCAGATCACATGACAGATAGATCACAGATAAATCAGACTATTCTGCAAGAAAACTCAAATGATTCAATTGTTTATAATAAACAAAATGCAGCTACTTTACGAATCAACAACAGAGATCTTGAGAAACGAGTAAAGCTAAAGCTAGCAAAGAACTCAGTCGCGCAGAATATTATAGAAAATATCAAGAACAACGTGAACTTTGAGATTATCAATGAAATACTGACATTTCAAGATTTCATCTATGTTTCAACAAGATGCAGACAGAAGATAATAAATGATCATTACAAGTCAATGATACATGAACATCAAGATTTAAATAAAATCATTGAAAGAATATCTAAAATCTACTATTTTTCAAAGATGAGAAAACAGATAGAAGATATTATCAGAAAGTGCAACGTGTGTATTTGTATGAAACACAATCAACATAAACTTTATGAACTTTTGAAAAGTCTCGGCACATCAGATTGTGCATGAAAGAGCATAGCTTTGAACTTCATAGTCAAGCTATTTAAGTCAAAAGAAAGAATCATTGAGACATTGTATGATTCTATCTTGATTATAACAGACAGATTAATCAAGTACAAATACTTCTTGTCATACAAGAAAGCAACATTTGCAGAAGATTTAATTTACACATTTCTGAGAATGATTGTAGCAAATCATGAATTATCAGATGAGATAATTTCAAATAGAAATAAGCTCTTCACATTGAAATTCTGGAAATTCTTGATGAATCAGCTAGAAATTCATTATAAGCTGTTAACAGCTTATCATTTGCAAATAGATGAACAAATGAAAAGAATAAATCAGACACTGAAACAGTATCTCAGATGCTATATTAACTATAGGCAGAACGATTGAATACAGCTACTGTCAATAGCATAGTTGACTTTCAATAGCACAACAACAGAAGTAATCAGCATGTCGTTATTTTTTGCAAACTACGAATTCAAGTCAGAAACTTTTAAGAAACTGTGTAAATTTGCACAATTAACTCAGAAAGCTACATTACAAATAAAACAATTGCAGCTGCTACAGAAAGAATTACAGAAGAACATACAGTTTCTCAGCAAGTGCATGATTCTGTACGCGAATAAGAAAAGAGATAGAGAATCTACTTTTAAAGAGAAGAACAAAGCATATCTACTAAGACAAAATATTAAGATGAAAAGATCAAGTAACAAACTGAATCACACAAAGTTAGAATCTTATAAAATTCTAAAGATCAAAGAATCAATTAACTACAAGTTAGATTTGTCAGCATTTATGAAAATACATTCAATATTTCATATCTGTCTATTGAAGTTTGCAAACTTGAATACATTAATTCAAATAGAATCTTCAGAAATTGATTCAAAAAGTTAGAACATTGAGTACGAAGTAAAGAATATACTGAATTGATAGAATATCAAAGATCAGTCTTATTGATTAGTCAAGTGAAAAGATTATGATCATATCAAGAACACTTGAAAATTGAAGAAAAATCTCAAGAACTGTCAGATGCTTCTGTAACAGTTTCAGTTGAGAAATTCAGTCAGTCAAAGTCTGATGAAATCTTAATCTGATTGAAAGACACATCAAAGAAAAGATTGTTCAGTGATAATTCACTAGTCTTTCTTTCATCTTTCTTGAGCTTAATGATGTTTTGAAACTCTCGTTCAATCATCATCTGTTTCTTATTCTTCAGAAACACAAATTAATTTTGCAAATGAGTAACTTTTGCGAAGATTTCTTGCATCTGCTTGTGAGCATTCAGCAGCTTATGAAAAACGTGATCACATTCTGTCTTTATTCTTTTTCACTTCATCATCAAGAAAATAAGATTGCATTTGCGATTGAGATGCACACACTCAATGCAATGATCAATTTCGTTGTCAACATGACATTTCTTTTGCAAGTGATTGCAGTGTTCACAGAGATGCATGACAGCATGCTCAGAACTTGTACACTCAAGAAGATTTTTGTGACACAAGATAAAGTTTTTGATTGTGCAATGAGAAAACATGAAGAAAAAGTGATTTTCAAGATGAAAATCTTAGAAGAGAATCTAGTATTAAAACTTTCTTGCATGAAATTATGTAACAGCAATGATTAAATAATCATTGAGTAATCAGAATCTCAAAATGATTACTCTGATCACTTGAATCAGAAGTGATCACAGTGAGCATGATGAGCATGATGCTTATCTCGCTCATCTTGCTCAAAAATGATCAAAATGATCATTCAGAGCAGAAATAACTTAACATGATTCTTTTATATCTATATAACAATAATTGTTTTCTTAGATAGAAGCTTCATGCTCAACTCATGTAAGTAGTCAATACATATTATTGTCTCAACTATCTTCAGATCTCAAGTTTAGTAATAGTGATTACTGTTTGATCTTTGTATATATCTTGTGTTGTTAAAGAGACAATCATTACATGAATGTTAGTGAGTTCTTTGTGTAATGATTAGAACTAATCAGCGAGCTAGTCAAATTTGACTCAGATATAACTCAGATATGACTCAACACTTTTTTTCTTTCTTAACACTCTTTTCTTTTATCAACATCTTGTTTATCTACATCACATTCTTTTCATGTCACAAACACATTTCTTTTAAGTTTAGCACAGTCTCTGAACATTACATAAATAGAAGCTTTTGTATCAATCTTTCTCTGTATTCTTAATATTCAGTTATAGTTATCTTTAAAGATCAAGCATTATCAACTCTGATCTTCATTGATTGTATCATTTAAACATGATTCTGACATTATATTAAGAATTCGTTAATCACATGATACTGATCTCATTACTCATTCAACATACTCATCTAGATAAAACGAGTCTAAAGAAATTTGTTTATTCGATGATCGATGATAATTGAAAGATAGAACAACACTAGAAAGTTGAATAGAATCAACGACAAGATTGTTTGAATTGCTAGACTACTTATCACTCATTAAGTATGCAAAGTTCACTCAATTATGAGAATCATGATAAGAAATCTTCGTGAATTGCTCAAGAATCAAATCGATCGATAGATTCAATGATAAAGAATTTTCGTTGTTTGCTAAAGAATTAATCAAATCAATCAACAAATAAATCTCATCTTCTTTGTTGAAGATTAAACATCATTTTATACATCTTTCTTCTTCAATCATCAAGCATCATCACTCATTCAACCTCTTTCTTTTTCAAACAAATCTCATCATGTCTAGTCATTCATCTACTGAAGAGCATTTCAAAGAATTTCAAAATCGTTTCTCTCAGACTTCTGATGCTGATTCATTGAAATCACGAATGAAATCATCAAGTGCTGCATCATTCATTCATGAAGATGATGAATCATTTGCTGAAATGATGATACTTCTTATGTTTTACAAAATTTGAAAGACTTGAAGTTTAGCTCTTGATGAAGAAACAGATTGACTCTACGAGTTAAATAAACAACAAGAAGACGAAATTAAAGAGTTAAAAACTAAACTTCAAGCTAAAGAAAACATTTCTTCTGATTTCATTTACTCTGAGTGTTCTAAGTCTCAAAAAATACCTGATTCTTCGCTGTTTACTGATGAAAAGAATTCTACTTGAGAGAACTGATACGGAAAAATTTAGAATAAACTAAAGATCAACGTTGATCTCTTTTCTAATGAATGAGTCAAACTGAGTTATGTACATTTTAGATTATTTGATGATGTAGCTGAAATCACTTGTTATGAATGTGTCAGAATTGAATAAGATCAAAGCTTTAACTTTAATTAATTCATAGTAAATGCTAGCGAGTTCACTGTGTATTAATTAAAACTAGTCAACAATCTAGTTGAAATCTGATCTAAATCTGACTTAAATTTAACTCAGATATGACTCAGCATCTTTTTTCTTCTCTAGCATCTTCTAACTCACTTCTATTGTCTTCTATGACAAACACACTTCTTTGTGTTACGAATAATTAACAGATGTTTATGACAAACACATTTCTTTGTGTCACAAACATCTTTCAAATCAACATCTTTCTTGTGTTTCAACACGTTCTCTTTGAGACTAGCGTCAATCTGAGTAACTACTATATAAAGTGTGTTCTTCTTGCTTTTGTATCTTTTTTCTTCTGTATTCTTAAAGTCTTAGTTATAGCTATCTTTATAGATCAAACATTCTAGTCACACATGCACTCTGATTAGTTTCTAGACACGATTTCAACATTACTTTAAGAATTCATTAATCACATGATACTGATCTCATTACTCATTCAAATCAACTTGACTGACAATGAAACAAGTATAAAGAAATTTGTGTATCTGATGATTGATGACATCAAAAGACAAAACAACATCAAGAAATTAATAAAATCAACGAAAATATACAATCATGTGATTGCTAGAGAATTTATCGCTCAGTCAGTAGCATCAGTTCAGATCAATTGATAGAATCAAGAAATTAAGATCTTGATTGCTTGAGAATCATCAAAAAATTTCTCAAATCAGCAACATTCTTTTCTGAAGACTAAACACTTTAACAAATAATCTCACTACATACTATCAAGCATCATTCTTCGCTCGATTGATAACTATTCGCTATGACTCAATCATCTGTGAACAATTTCTTCAAGAATAATCAAAGCTTTATTTCTTGTGACATTACAGATTCAGTTATTTATTCTGAGTTATCATTTTGCATATTGAAATATCTTAGAATCAATGTTGTATGAAAACATCGATACTCTTTGTCTCATTCTCAAACTTTCAATGAATCTTGTGAAGCTTCTATGTTACGAGCGTATCAAGGCTGAAAAAGGCTGAAGCTCTAATCAATTTGCAGAGTATGTTAGCGAGTACTCTGCGTATTGATTAAAGCTAGTCAGTGTCTCTAGCTCAGATCTGACTCAGTCTCTATTTTCTTTCTTCAACATCTCTTTGTTCAACATCATTTTTCTTTCTACATCACATTCTACTCATGTCACAAACACATTCTCTTCAAGCTTAGCACAGTCTCTGAATATTACTTAAATAGAAGTTCTTGTACTCATTTTCTTCTGTATTCTTAATATTCAGTTATAGCTATCTTTAAAGATCAAGCACTATTCAACTCTGACTTTCGTTGATTGACTCATCTAGACACGATTCTGACATTATATTAAGAATTCGTTAATCACACGATACTGATCTCATTATTCATTCAACATACTCATACAGACAGAACAAGTTTAAAGAAATTCGTTTATCTGATGATCAATGTAATCAAAAGACTGAACAACATTAGAGAGTTTGATAGAATCAACAACAAGACTGTTTGAATCGCTAAATAACTTATCACTCACTAAGTATGCAAAGTTTACTTGATCAAGAGAATCAACTCATTCTTGTGAAACAAATAAGTGAAAATAAGCTGTTCAACTCAATTAAGAGAATCAACGATAAAGAATCTTCGTGAATTGCTTGAGAATTACTCAAAAACTCACAAATCAAAAATATCTTTCTAATCAACAACATTCTTTTCTGAAGATTAAACACTTGATCATACATCTTCATTAATACTGTTGAGCATCATCATTCACTTGATCTCATTCTTTCTTCAAATTTCATTATGTCAAAACATTCATTTATCGAAGAACATTTTGAAGAATTTCAAAGTTGCTTTTCTCAAATTTCTGAGACTGATTCATCGAAATTCTCTAGTGCTGAATCATTTATCAATGAAGATGACAAGTTATTCGCTGAAACAGTAATATTCTCTGTTTCTATTGAAAACTGAAAGACTCAATGCATGATTCTCAACAGAGAAACAGATCAACTCAACGAGTTGAGTAATCAACGAAACGTTGAAATTAAAAAGTTGAAGACTAGACTTCAAACTAAAGAAATCACTTCTTCTGATTTCATTTACTTTAAGCGTTTTAAATCTTAGAAAATATTTGATTCTTTCTGATTTACTGATGAAAAGAATTCTACTTGAAAAAACTGATACGACAAAATTCAGAATAAACTGAAGATCAACGTCAATCTCTTTTCAAATAAATGAGTCAAACTTAGTTATATACATTTCAGATTATTTAATGATGCAGCTGATGTCACTCAATCTAGACATGAACATGACTATGTCAATCTTTATAAGATCGTTGATGATCTTTTGAAAGAACTAGCTGAATTGTTCAATGATTCAAATAAGAAAGTCAACTTTCGTAGAAAATACTACAACTTGATTCAAGAATCAAAGAAGTTCAGCGAGTTTTACACTCAGTTTCAATGATTATCTTTCTATTTGAAGTATCATGAAAAGCAACTGATTGTTGATCTGAAAGATAAAATAAATTCTCGTCTTTAATTCATTTGAATAGATCAATTAGTTCAATCTGATTTTCTCAAAGAGATTCATTTCTATCTGATTCATTTGAATAATGATCAGCGAGTCATTCAAGAAATTAAGAACAAAGTTAATCTCATCAAATGCATCAACAATCTGTCAAAGATCATCTTTTATAAAGTTGTTGTTACTCAGTCAGTTGATCATTCAAAATCTGATCATCTAAAGTCGTGTAATGCGATTTTAACTAACGTCAAAGAAGCAGACGTGCTAGTTAAAATCTGTTTTATATGTCATAAATTAGATCATAACTTTAGAGAATGCTTTGATCAATTTACTAGAATTAATGCAGTGAACAATGAATACAATTGTTTTGAGTTCAATTTCAATTTGAATTTCAATTCAAAAAACTAGTCATCTCTTCAAAAGTCATTAAAGAAATAAAGATTATATCTTTGTGCAAATTAAACGAAATTCTATCAGAAGAGAATTACTTTGAAAAGTCGTTTTTAATTGATATCTTTCTCAACTCTCAGAATCGATTTTTTAGTCTTCGTTCTCTGATAAACAGTGATTCAGTCATTCATACGCTCATACATGCTAATCTAGTCAATAAAGTATGCAAGAATCTAGAAATTCAATTTATATCATTGATAAAAAAGAAGTTAATAAGAGACTATGATGAAAAGATATCTAAAAAGATCATCACTCATAAAATTCTATTCAATCTCATCATTGAAAGTCATAAGAAATTGACTGTATCAATGCTGATAGCTGATATTAATCATCATGAAGTCATATTGAGTAAGCTCTGAATGAACAAAAATGAAATATTATTAAATATGCAAAATGACGTCATTGTTTTTTCAAATCAATTAAATACTTCTATTTCGATTTTTTCAATTCTTCTCAATTCAAAGCACTTAAGTTGATCACAGTCAACTTCGCTCTCTTCTATCATTCAGACTAAGACTTCTATTATGCTCAAATGATCTGTTTCAACTATGACTAAGAAAGAATCATTCTCAATTTGAAGCATAGATGCAGCTTCGTTCAAAACTTTACTGAATTAATCAAAGAAGAATCAGACTGAAGTCTTTGCTTTATTCATGACTGATATTGATAGAGAAATCACGTACAATACTCAGTGCAATTTGAACATTTTAAACATTTTTTCAATCAATGAAATGACACAGAATTTGAAAGATATTAAAGTCAAGCTGTCATCAAAATATCATGAGTTTTTAAATGTTTTTGATCAAGCTCAATTGAATAAACTATTCTCTCATCACTTCTACGATCATAAAATCGAACTCATCAGTGATTCAATGCTTTCTCACTGTTGAGTCTATTAAATGTTTTCTATCAAACTTCTGAAAGTAAAGAAGTACTTAAATGAGAATCTGTTGAAGAAATTCATCACTTTTAGTCAGACTTTTTATTTCTTTCTCATTTTATTTATTCTTAAAGCAAATGAAGATCTTCAATTCTGCATGAACTATTGAAAGCTAAATGTCATTTTCAAAAGAAATAAATATTCTCTATCATTGATAAAATAGTGAGTTGCAAACATTTGATCAGATTGAACATCATATCAGCGTTCAACAAACTTCAAATGCTTTTCAATAATGAGAATTACATCACTTTTATCACTGCTTTAGAAGCATATAAATACAAGATGTTATCATTCAAACTGATTAATGAATCGATCTTCTTTCAGCAATATATGAATGATGTTTTATGAAACTTTCTGAAAGACTTTTGTCAAGTCTATCTAAATGACATTCTCATTTATAGCAAAATGAGAAAGAAACATAAAGATCACGTCAAACTAGTATTGAGTTGATTACGCAAAGCTGAACTGCAGATGAATATTCAAAAGTGCAAATTTGATGTAAAAGAGACTATTTTTTTAAAAGTCATTGTATCAGAACTAAATCTTCATATGAATCTCAGCAAAGTGACAGTCATAGTCAGTTGAATCACTTTGATCAATCTAAAAGAAATTCAGAACTTCGTGAGATTTATTAACTTTTATCATCGTTTCATTAAGAACTTCTCGAAGCTAGTCAAATCATTCACTCAGCTGACTAGAAAGAATACATCTTTTGTTTGAAATGAGATTTGTGTTTAAGTCTTTGACAATCTAAAGAAACAAGTCAGCTTAATCTCAGTACTTCGTCACTTCAATCTTAAATGACAAGCTATTCTGAAGATCAATGCTTTGAACTATGTAAAAGATGAAATACTATCTCAGTATAATGACAAGAGAGTTTTTCATTTGATGATCTTCTACAGTAAAAGCATGATTCTCGCTGAAATCAATTATCACATTTATGACAAGAAATTACTAGTCATTATTTGATGCTTCAAACATTGATGATTCAAGCTGAAGTGCATTGAACTACTCATTCAGATATTCATCGATTATCAAGCTTTGAAGATCTTCATGAAAAATAAACAGTTGAGTCGATGACAAGTCAACTATCTGAACATTCTGTCGAAGTTCAACTTTCAGATCATCTTTAGATCAGGCAAAATGAATACTAAAGTCAATGCTTTAACTCGAATGTCTCTAGCGAACGTCTCTGAATCAGCTCAATGACTTAAAGATTGTTTTCAGACTATTCTGACTCTTGATAGAGTTGATGTTCTACTCGTTGAATCGGAAGCAAATCTCTATCAGCGAGTGTGTATGATCAATCAAATGAATGAGCTCTGCGATGAATATAGACAAGCTATGAACGAGAACAAGCTCAAATTTCATATTACTAAATTGAAGAACTGCGAAATCATTGACAGCATTCTCTTTAGAAAAGACTTACTGTGAGTCTTTAAAAATATGCATATGAAACTGTTACAGAAAATTCATGATCAGTTCTTAATTTCTCATCTTGACAATAAACAAACTATTGATCTAATTCAATGATTTTACTATTGATCAGATCATCAAGTCACAGTCAGACAGTACATTTGAAACTGTCATGTCTGTCAGCGAAGCAAAGTCTCTAGAAATAGCATCAATGAACTTCATCATCTTCTACTCATTTTACAAGAACGCTGAAAAGATATAGTTATGAACTTCATTACTGAGCTATCTCTATCAGAAGACTATAACGTCATTTGCACAATCATATGTTGTTTCATCAAAGAATGTTACTATGTTTTCTATTATTGAAAAGATGATAACATTTCAGTTGAAGAAATGATTTGAATCATGCTATGAAACGTCTATCAACTGCATGATTTACTCAGTTCTATTGTTTCGAACAGAAACTCTTAATTTATATTAACTATGTGAAAGAGTCTTTGCAAGCGACTGAGAATCACAGTTAGTTTATTCACAGTTTATCATTCAAAGATTGATGATCAGACAAAATGAGTTAATCAAGACGTTGAATGCAAACTTAGAATCTATTGCAATTACATGCAGAACGACTGAGTCAAATGAATATCTATGATGAAATTCAGCGACAATTTCAATATCTTCTCAATCATCTCAATGACTTCTTTCTACTTCAATAAAGATTTTCACTCTTGAATGAGTTTCAATTCAGATACGACTGACTACAAAATCATTCATGAACAACTGAAAGCTAGAAAAGCAAATGATATTATCATTCAAATGAAAGAGTTACTGAGCTTCAATCATCAACAATTGAAAAAGACGAAGCTGATCATTGAAGCACAGATCAATAAACATAAACGAGACGTCATTTATGAAGTAGAGAACTGAGTTTGACTATTCTTCAGAAACATCAAAATCATAAGATCATGCAAAGATTTGAAAGATAAACAACTAGAATCATATCAGATCACTGTCAAAGCGAAGATCTTCTATCATCTTCATTTATCAGTCAGCATGAAGCATTTGCATTTGATGTTCAACTTGAAGTTACTGCAATCATATTCAGAAAATTCTCTATCAAAACAGCATGCAAAACTTCTCAGACTCATCATTATTAATGAAGACATTAATGAACATTAAAAGATAGATGACATTCTGAACTTCAGACGCTATCAAGATTGAATACAGTACAAGATTAAATGAAAAGATCTAGATAGAAACAATGAATGATACTATGTTGATAAAGATGAATTCAATGACTTTAAGAAAGTTTTGAACGAATTTCATGTGCTATACTCAAGAAAGTCACGCTAGTATTGAAATAACTCAATAAGAAAGTAAGCAAATGAGCTACATTCATACAAACATGAATTTTCGAAGAAAGAAGTAATGTTACGAGCGTATCAAGACTGAAAAAGACTAAAGTTTTAATCAATTCGCAGAATATGCTAGTGAGTACTCTGCGTATTAATTAGAACTAGTCAGTGTCTTTAGCTCAGATCTGACTCAGTCTCTATTTTCTTTTCTCAACATTTTTTTGTTCAACATCATCTTTCTTTCTACATCACATTCTACTTATGTCATAAACATATTTTCTTCAAACTTAATGCAGTCTTTGAATATTACTTAAATAAAAGCTTTTGTACTCATTTTTTTCTGTATTCTTAATATTCAGTTATAGCTATCTTTAAAGATCAAGCACTATTCAACTCTGACTTTCGCTGATAAACTCATTTAGACATGATTCTGACATTTTACTTCATGAAATATAAAAAATGTAAAGCAGCTACAACATTGAGTTAAACAAGACTCAGAAGTTTTTCTAGAAGATTTGAACAGTCTTCAAACTCAACGAGATTTAAATGTGAAAGCTTGTGAGCTATTTGACAAGATATCAAGTGAACAAATATGAAAGACTCGTTTCAAGAAAATGAATAAAGTCAAAGAATGCTTGAATTAATTAAATCAGATGTTTCAAAATCAAGTGACTGAATTACAACATCAACTGCAATCATTTAAAGAAGTCACTTCTTTTTCTTCTATTTTGTTCAATTTCTTCAAATGATTTCAAAAGCTTTTGAATTCATCTCTGTTTACTGATGAAAAAGAATCTATCTGAAATGATTAACAAGAAAAGATTCGTGATAAGCTAGAAATCAACGTTGATCATTTTGATATCAATAAAGTTATTTTGATCTACGTTCACTTCAGAATTGAAGAAAACGCAGTTAAAGCTACTTTAGCTTGACATCAACAAGATTTATTAAATCTCTATGTCACAGCAGATGATCTGTTAAATGAACTTACTCAGCTTTATGATGATTTCAACAAAGAGACAAACTTTTGAAGAAAATATGCTAATCTCTCTTGTCAGAAACTAGGTTTGAAGAACTATCAATATAATGTATGATAGCTATGATAGAGTCAGATCTAGATACAAGTAGTGTACAGAACGAAAGACAAGAAGAAAAGAAAGCAAGATGAGTTCAAAGCGACTATATTACATGAGAAATTAGATCTGCTAGCGCAGTCGCGAAAGAAGCATGTAGTCACATGACTCTCATGCGGCTCGACCGAGCTTTCAGCCTAGCATCATGACAGTAGCTTTTCTCTTAAAGGCTGAGCTTCTGCGAAGCGACTGATCGATCGAAGAACGAGACGAGATAACGATAACGAGAATGTCGAAGAACAAAAGAAAACTGAAGCAGTTTACTGTCATGCTGAACGATCGA
>JAABUR0100001156.1_pt1 | contig 49491 bp, 43 predicted proteins | sample 5560091 | NCBI WGS metagenome assembly JAABUR01 (sample SAMN10711879, study PRJNA513375) | rock metagenome | isolation source: Antarctica rocks | place: Antarctica: Victoria Land, University Valley sud | reverse complement strand
ACCGCTTGACGGCAGAGACCGTGGAGAGCCCGTTGCGGTGAGAGTCGCACGGCGGGTTCGGCGAGAGGCCTGGGGAAACGGGCCGGTAGCAATACCAGTACCGCGCCCCAGGCCTACTCAGCGACAGTTGCGGTCAGTTGATTTGCGGTTCGAGCTCGGGCTGGTTGAACTGGGTCGGCATGAGCGGCGGGTGTGGTCGCGGCGGAACCGCCGGGGTGGGCCTGGTAGGCGGCGGTCAGGGTGTTCTCCCGCCCTTGATCGATCGCGTCGCCGGGCCGAAGTGCACCGATACTGTGCCAGGCGATGCCGGACGCGCCTTATCGACCCGGGCGACCGGGACCAACCGTGGTGGGAACGTAGATCCGGCGTGGGGGGGACTCGGCGTAATCCCGGGTGGTGTCAAGTCGGTCGAGCAGCAGCCGGCCTGCCTGACGGCCGATCTCGTCGGCATCGAATCCGACGGTGATCGGCGGGCGGGGCAGCAGGAGCGCGTACTCGACAGCATCGAATCCGGCGAAATCGGGCGTAGCGGATCTCGAATTCGCGGCCAGCAGCGCTCCGAGGGTCAGCCTGTTGGTGGCCGTGAAGAACGCGGTCGGGGGTCGGCGCATGGCCATTAGGCGGGTGGTGGCCTTTTGGGCGTCGTCAACATCGAGGCAACCCTGGACGACCAAGCGCCGATTCAGCGGAATGCCGGCGCTTTCCAAGGCGGCGCAAAATCCCCGAAATCGCTCGGCACCCGTGTACACGCTGGGCGGCACCCCGACATAGCCGATCCGTCGGTGCCCCAATTCGATCAGTTGTCGAGTGGCCTCGCGGGCACCGCCGAAATCGTCGATCAGCACCGAGTCGGCCTGGACGCCGTGCGGCGGCCTGGAGGCGAAGACCACCGCCGGCCCACCGGCTCGACCGGCGAGATACTCGTGCTCGGAGCCGGCGGGGACCACGATGATTCCCTCGACCTGGCGGTCGATCAGATCCTCGACCAGAAGCCGTTCCCGGGATGCGTTCTCGGCCGTATTGCTGAGCAGGACCTTGAGTCCGCGGCTCTCGATCACGGATTCCACCCCCAGGGCGAGCCGCGAATAGAACGGGTTGGCCAGGTTCGTCACGATCAGGCCGATCAATCCGGTCTTCCCGCCCAGCCGCAGGTTGCGGGCGGCCTCGTTGCGTCGATAGCCGAGCCGCTGCGCCGTTTCGACGACGCGTTCACGGGTGGTCGGGGCGACCCCTGCGCCGTCCCTCAGCGCACGGGACACGGTCATCGGGCTCAGCTCCAGATGACCGGCGAGGTCCCGGATGGTTAGCATGCCCGACACCGAGGCAGTTTCCGGCTGGTTCACCAAGTCACTCTCGTCTCCGGGGCGCCCGAAAGCTACTGATGCTCCGGGCCGTGCCCCATTCTGTCCGGCCAGGGCCTTCAGTTTCCCACTGGGACGACCAGGCCCGCTGAGCCAGATCCGGTCGGCGCCGGTCACGCAGAATCATGGTCGCGCAAGATCGTTGCCCGAGCGGCGCCGAGAAGGGCCGCAGACTCGGAGTTCCGCGATTTCCGAACCTGCACAGCGCCGCCTGGCGCCGGGTTGAGCCCGTCGTGCAGGGCGGGGCCGATCAGATCCCAGGCGGTGGTCATCGATCCGCCGACAACCAGTACCTGCGCCTCGAATCGGTCGAGCCACGGGGCGAAGGCCCGGCCGAGCGCGGTGAAGGCCTCGTTGATGACCGCACGGGCCACCGGATCGCCGGATCTGGCCAGCTCGGCGACGGCTCGCACCCCGTCCGGAGGCACGGCGTCGGGACGGGCCCACTGATACTGCCTGATGATCGCCCTGGTGGAGACCACGTCCTCCAACGGCCGGCCGTAGATGTGCAGTCGGTACGCGTGCCCGGCGGGGGGGACGCTGGGGCCGCAATCGATCACAGTCCCGTCCCGGAGAAACGCGGACCCGACTCCGGTCCCCAGGGTCAGGCCGACGCAGCGCTCGAACCCGGAGGCCGCACCTGCCCACCACTCGCCGAGCAGGAACGCCTCGGCGTCGTTAACGAAGGTCAGCGATCGGGGCGGTGGATCCATCTGACGCGCCAAGGCGCGGCCAAGCGCTACTCCGTGAAGGTTCTCGAACTTGCCGACCCCGGTGAACTTGCCGATACCCGACGCATAGTCGAAGGGGCCCGGGATCGCGATGCCCCAGGAAATGAGAGACGAGACCGCCAGGGTCTCGTTGAGCACTCTGCGGGCGGCTGCCGCCATGCTCGACACGATCTGGACGGCCGGCGATGTGGGATCCAGGGCGGCCCGGAAAACCGGACCGATCGTTGGCGGGACCGGATCGACGATCGCCGCGGTCAGATGGCTGCCGCCGATTTCCAGCACTCCGACCGACCGAGCCGAATCCATGGTCACCGGACTAGCGATTTCACTATCCGAACCGGCGCTGTTCCGATCGGCACCAGCCGATACGGCCCGACCGCGGCGGGCACGACGAGCGTCTCCGCATAGGAGAGCTGATGAGTTCCGGCGGAACTGAGCACCGCCACTCCGCCACCCTCCACCACGTTGAGGATGTGGAAGCGGCCATCGGTGTCGCACTGGGCGTCCGCACCCGGATCCAGCTCGAATCGCCTGACCTCGAAGAACATGTCGGCCAAGGTACCGATGACATTCTCGGTCCAACCCGTCCCGCTTCGCACCGGCCGAGCCGGTTGCACCAGCTCGTCCAGCACCCGCTGCCCGGTCCGGTCCGGATTGAGATTGTCGAAGGCGTGCCCCACGTGGACCGCACGTTGCCGACCATTCTGATCATGCCGAAGCCAGTCGTAGAACCGCAACGAGTAGAGGTAGGGCGTGGCGCTCACCTCCAGCACGACATTCCCGTGCCCGCTGCCGTGCGGAGTTCCGGCCGGGATCAGGTAAAGCTGATGGGTCTGCGCCGGCAGCGTCTGCACGTAGTCGCGGATCTCGAACGGGCGGCCATCCTCGTGGGCCAGCTCCGCGGCCTTGCGGAACAGTTCGATGTCGACGTCCTGGCGTAGACCCAGGAATACTTCGGATTTCTCGCCTGCGACCATCAGGTAATAACTCTCATGCTGGGTGTACGGCCAGCCGAACACGTCCCGCATGTAGTCGCTCTGCGGATGGCAGTGCACCGAGAGGTCGCCCCCGCCAACGGTATCCAGATAGTCGAATCTGATCGGGAAGGACGTTCCGAAGACCTGGTGGACGTCTGATCCCATGATGCGTTCGGCGTGCCGGGCCACCAGCAGGGCGAACGGCACCTCCGCGGCACGGTCGGCATCTGGACCGATGAGGATTCCGCTTTCCGGGGCAATCAGCTCGTAGCCCAGCGCGGTGTTGGCCGCGTCCTGGTTCATTTGTAGCTGGCGCTGCGCCCAGTGGCCGCCCCAGGGGGTGGTGTTGAACGTCGGCCGGGTCCGAAACGGTTGGCCCGCCAATGTCTCCAGTGAGGCACGAAGTGCGCTCCCTTCCAGGGCAACCGGTTCCTCCGGTCGTCCCGCGTCGACCCAGAGGGCGATGTCGTCCGCGATGTCGTCCCGGTGACGATCCAATAGCGGCCAGTCGACGTAGAAGAGGCGTTTCGTGGTGGCCGCACCGTCCTCCGGCCGCTGCCCGAGGTTCGTGCCTTCGCCGCTGGTCACGGCGGCCTCGGCGAATCGCTTGGGTAGGTCGACGTAGCAGAGAAGGTCGTGATCGGCCAGCGCCGCCCCGGGCCCGAAGATCACTGTCACCCGGTCACTGTTCCGGGGGACCACGGGTGCGGTGGGGAACAGGCCTGACAGGGACCCGGTCGCCAGGATCTCGAAGTGCGGATCGTCGGCGAGTTCGGGCGACGACGTCAGCGCGCAGACGGTCGACCATGGAGCCATCTGGTCACGGACGTCTACTGCTCGCACCAGGCTTCCCGGGGTGCTGGACTCGAGGGCGGCGAGGATGTCGATCCATGGAAGGATCTGCGGCCCGTCGACTGCGATCACCACGCCGGCCCGAGCCTGGTCGAGCATCCGAGCGAAGATCGCCGGCCAGCCGACCATCGGCGCCGCGCCCACCTGCGGGTAACAGGGCTGAGGCTGGTACGGACGGACTTTCATCTCGATCATCGCAGATCTCCTCACCTCCCGCCGCGCCGCCGTGATGGCTGCCTGAACTTGCTCGATGGTAGCGATACCAATGGACTTCGGCAACCAACGAATCACGGATTGCTCGTTATCACCGAGTGAAACACAAGGCGTAAGCGCGGGTTGCCGAAATTGGCGAGCACAAGGGGTTGCCTTCTGGGTGATGGTATCGCTACCATTCACCAGACTCGTTTGTGGCGGGCGTCACGCTCGGCCGATTGGAACGTCGACCGCCGCCGGCCCGCCGTCGAGGGACCGATACTCGCCCTCAGGCGGCCCGCCGGTACCCGCTCCTCGCGTTGCGAGCTGTTCCGAGCCGTGTGTGTAGCCAGATAGCAATAACTCGACATCGAAGCCGGAGGGCAACCATGAACTCCTCATCCCACCCGTACAGTCGGCGCCAGTTCTTGGCGACCGGGACCTCGATCGTGGCCGGCGCCGGAGCGGCCGCCCTGCTCGCGGGCTGCTCGAACTCCCGAGCAGTCACTGGTTCGAGCAGCAGTTCTGCAAGCTCCTCCGCGGCGCTCACCCCCGCGGCGCTCGCCTCCGCGACGGCCAGCTCTGCTGCCCCCGACATCTCCGGCCAGTTCAGCTCGGCGAAAATCGATTGGAAGCAGTTCGCCGGCACCACGATCACCGTCTCGGCCGAGCAACACCCGTGGTACACCGCGATCTCGCCGCTGCTGGGTCAGTTCACCGAACTGACCGGAATCAAGGTCACGCCGTCGGTACTCGGCGAGGACCAGTACGTCTCCAAGATCGCGGTGCAACTCTCCGGGGGTTCGAGCACGCCGGACATTTTCATGGTGAACCAGTTCGGTCAGGCCACCGGTTCCGGTTGGCTGGAGCAGCTCGACAGCTACCTGACGAATCCCAAGCTGACCGATCCGGCCTGGTATGCGAAGGACGATTTCTTTCCCGGTGCGCTGGCCTTCGCCAAGTCTGGCGGCAAGACGATGGCAATGCCCATCACGGCGGAAGCGCAGATGCTCTTCCTGCGCAGCGATTTGGTGAAGGTACCCCCGGCGACCCTGGATGACCTCGTCACCGCGGCCGCCGCGGCGAACAAGGGCGGGGTGGCCGGATTCGGTTCCCGGGCGGTGGCCAGCGCCAACCAGACGCCGTGGCCGTTCGGCGGATTCGCCTTCACCGAAGGGGGCTTCTTCATTGATCCCTCGGGCAAAGCGGTTTTCGACAGTGCAGCGAACGTCACCGCGCTCCGGCTTTACGCCAAGCTCCTGCGGGAGACCGGGCCCAAGGGCGCCAGCAGCTGGGGTTTCCTGGAGAACGAGCAGGCTATGCAGCAGGGTCGGCTGGCGATGTGGGTGGATTCGTCGACCTTCCTGGGTGATCTCAAGGACGCTAGCAAGTCGAAGGTCGCCACGTCGATTGATGCCTATCCGTTCCCGGCCAAGAACGGCAAGAGCGTCCCCAACGTTTGGTACTGGGTCGTCGGGATCAACTCCAAGAGTGCCCAGAAGGACGCCGCCTGGCTGTTCCTGCAGTGGTCGACGAGCAAGCCGGTCAGCCAGGCCGCCGGGCTGGTCGGAGCTTCCCCGGCGCGGGCCAGTTCCTGGCAAACAGCCGACGCCTCGGCCAAGATCGGAAAGGACAATGCCGACCGGATTCTGAAAGCGTTGCAGAACGCGGACTCTCAGCCGATGGCGCTGGCCTGGCAGAACACCAAGTGGTCGCAGGCCTCCGACGGATTGGCCCGGGCGATCAACTCCGCGGTCACCGGGGCCGACGCGAAGCAGGCGCTGAGCGCCGCCCAATCGCAGGCGGCGAGCATTATTGGCTGAGCACGGGACGCTGGTCGGGGCTCCAACCACCCCAGCACCCGAAACGGCGGTCGGCACGCGTCTTGACCTGTCGGCTCATCGGAACCGATCCCGACGAGGCTTTCTCGCGCCGCTGACCATCATCCTGATCGCCTTGACGGTGGCGCCGTTCGTTTACAACCTGGTCATCAGCCTGACCGACAAGGCTTCCACGAACCCGTCCACTAAGTTTATCGGGTTCTCCAACTACACACATCTGTTTTCCGACAGTCTGTTCTGGGAAAGCATCCGCACCACCCTCTTGTTCACCGTCGTGGCCGTCAGCATCGAACTGATCATCGCGCTCACCGTGGCCATGGCGTTGGACCGGATCTCCCGGGGCGCTCCGATCCTGCGGGCGCTGTTCCTGATCCCGATGGCGGCAGCGCCAGTAGCGGTGCTCTTCAACTGGCGGGTGATCCTGAACGTCTCCTACGGCGTTATCGACTACGTCCTGGGACTGCTGCACCTGCCCCAACCAGACTGGACCGGCGAGCCAGGCACCGCGCTGATCACCCTGATGATCGTCGATATCTGGCAGTGGACGCCGTTCGTCCTGATCATCGTGGCCGGGGGGATCGCCTCCATCCCCAAGGACGTGTCCGAGTCCTCCGCGGTGGACGGCGCTTCGAGTTTGCAGAACTTCCGGTACATCACCCTGCCATTGCTGCGGCCGTACATCACGGTTGCTGTCCTGTTCCGGAGCATCGACGCGCTCAAGACCTTTGACAGCATCCAGATTCTCACGTCCGGCGGACCGGGCACCTCAACAGTGATGTTGAACTACTACATCTTTCAACAAGGCATCAGCTACCTCAGCTTCGGTCGCGCTGCCGCAGCCGCCACCATTCTTTTGGTGCTCGCCACGCTGCTCGCCCGGCTCCTGCTGGGCGGCCTCACCCGACAGCGGGGGGAACGATGATCACCGCGAGCGCTCTACCACCGAAGCCCACCGACCAGCCGATCGCCCGTGCCAACCGGCAAACCCGCAGAAGACCCAAGTACGGCACTTGGAGCACCCTCATCCTGTTCGGGCTGTGGTCGCTGCTGCCGATCTATTGGCTGCTGAACATGTCATTGCAGTCCGCGACCGAAACCACCAGCCTGCCGCCGACCTGGTTCCCCAGCCTGGATTTCAGCGCCTATTCCACCGCCCTGCGACAGCCCGGACTGCGCTTGGGTCTGTTCAACAGCCTGCTCACCGCCGTCGGCTCGACCGTCATCTCGGTGGCCTGCGGTACCTGTGCCGGTTACGCCCTGAGCCATCTTGCGGTCGGCCGGACCGACCGATACGAATTCTGGGTGCTGTCCTCCCGGATGGCCCCGCCAATCGCCGTCGCTCTGCCGTTCTTCCTGCTATACCGGCAGTTCGGACTGCAGGACACCACCATCGGCCTGATCCTGGCGCACGTCGTTGTGTCGGCCGGCATCGTCACCTGGATCCTCATCGAATCATTCCGGGCCATACCGAGAGAGCTGCTGGAGGCTGCCCTGGTCGACGGATGCGGCTACGGCGGTGCGTTCCGCCGCATCCTGCTTCCGCTGGCGATACCCGGCATCGTCGGCGCGGCCAGCATCGCATTTCTATTGTCCTGGAACGACTTTTTCCTCTCCCTCATCCTGACCGACACGAAAGCGATCACGGCACCGCTGGCGGTCTACCAGGCCGTCGGCTTCCAGAGCATCGATCTAGGTCAGTTGGCCGCCACTTCCACCCTGGTCCTCATTCCCACCGCCCTGGTGGTCGGATTCTTCCAGCGGCAGCTGGTCTCGGGGTTGACCATGGGAGCAGTCAAGGGTTGAGCCTGCCCAGTCTCGTCAGTCGGCGAACAACAACGAAAGGACCGAGCATGCGAGCGGTGTTACTTCCCGGCGACCGCCGGGTGTCGATCGTCGACCGGGCCAAGCCGGAACCGGGGCCCGACGAAGTCCTGCTGGAGATGCGGGCGGCCGGGCTCTGCGGCAGCGACCTGCACATGCATTACCGGATTCCAGCCGCCGACCGCCGGGGCGAGGTGTTCGGGTTACGCACCAACCCCGACATCGTGCCCAGCCATGAGGCCGCCGGTGTCGTCGCCGCGGCCGGCGCCGGTGTCGATCACCTGGCCGTGGGTGACCGGGTGGTGGTGCACCACATGGCCGGCTGCGGCCACTGCCAGCAGTGTCGCCGCGGATGGGACATCAACTGCCAGCAACGCTGGGGCGTCTACGGTCTTGACCGGCCGGGAGCCCTGCAAGACTTCATGACCGTCCGGGCTCGAGACTGCGTCATCGTGCCGGACAACGTCACCCTGGCCGAGGCGGCCTACTACTCCTGCGGAGCCGGAACCGGCTATCTGGCCCTGCGCCGCGCCGGCTTCAGCCTCGGCGACACGGTGGTCGTGGTCGGTCTGGGCCCGGTCGGGCTGGCCGCGGCATATTTCGCCCGGCTGGCCGGTGCAGTGGTAATCGGCATCGACACCATCGACGAGCGTTGCGCTTTCGCGCGCGCGCGGGGCGTCCGGGTGACCGCGAATCCTCGCGTCGAAGACGTCGGAGAGGTCATCGCAGCGGCCACCGGCCGACATGGGGCCGATGTGGTCGTGGAGAGTTCCGGTTCCTCGTCCGGCCGCATCCTGGGTCTTGACTCAGCGGCCATTCATGGACGCATGGTGCTGGTCGGCTTCGCCGACGATGACACCACAATCGACGTGCAGCGCTACATCATCCAGAAGCAGCTCGACGTCCGGGGCGCCTGGATGTTTCCCCTACCCGATCTCGACCTGTTGCTGCAGGACGTCAGCCGCCGCGGGATATCCATCGCGCCATTGATCCCGGCCCGGTTTCCCATCACCCAAGCGGAACAGGCCTGGCGGACCTTCGACGCCGGCTCGCTCGGCAAGACCATCATCAGCTGGGAGGACGGCTCCGAGAAGTCGTGATCACCGACTGCGAGGTTGCCTTGTAACAAGTCGCTGATCAATCGCGATACCGGCTCATCATTGACCTGCTCAGAGCACTGAGCAGAGAGCACGCGCCGTCGTCATCGAGATCCAGCGTCAACACCTCGGCCAGCGGCGTCTGGTCATACCAGCGGCGCGGCGCCTTCCCTGGCTTGAGTGGGAAGCGCCGCACCTGCAGCCGGATGACGGGATACTCATGGCGCCATTGTGCGGCGCGGCGTGCAGGCACTCGAGCCATCGACCTTGGAGGCGATAAAGTGCGCAATTGTCCGACTCAACGCGCGGGGGGAACGTATGACGCGCGTTGAGGCAGGCCGATGTCGCCGCAGATGCCACGCTTGGCGATGGCACCGTCGTCTGGCACCTCGCCCAGGTGCGCGAGGGCGCCGTGCTCGGCCGCAACTGCACGATCGGCCGGGGCGCCTACGTCGGAGTCGGCGTCGTGATGGGTGACAACCGCAAGCTGCAGAACTATGCGTTGGTCTACGAGCCCGCCACGCTGGACGACGGCGTTTTCGTCGGCCCAGCAGCGGTTTTGACCAACGACCAGTACCCGCGATCCATCACCCCCGACGGTCGGCTCAAGAGCGGCCACGACTGGGATGCCGTCGGGGTCACCATTCGCCGTGGGGCTTCGATCGGCGCGCGTGCGGTGTGTGGCGCCGGTGTCGATCGGAGCCTGGGCGCTGGTCGCTGCCGGATCCGTGGTGGTCAAGGACGTTCCCGACTTCGCGTTGGTCGCAGGGGTTCCGGCTCGGCGACTGGCTTGGGTGGGCCGGGCAGGTGTTCCGTTGGAGCAGACGGGCCCCGGGGCATGGAGATGTCCGCGCTCGGGGGAAGCCTATGCCGAGAACGAGGGTGGACTCGTGTTGAATCACGAGAGCCGTCCGCGGTGGCCAGGACGGTCACGGGGCACTCGAACGGTGGCGCCAGGGCAAACCCGGACTTCGCGTCGGTGAAGCTGATGGAGGCCGCGCCAACGACCGTCGATCTGGTCTGCAAGCTCTGGCCGCCGTCCTTCGTGGCCCGGAGCACGCCGTCGGCGCTCAGGAGATAGGCCGCCTGGGCGTCGATCGGCTCGAGCCCGATCGGGACGCATCCGCTGTCGACGGGTCCGCCAGGCGCCTTCACGGTCGTGCTTGCCGCGTCGGTCGACAGACACCAAACTCCATCATCGCCTCCGGACGGCCGAGATACCGCATGGTCCTTGGCTTCGTGCATGGCTGGGTGCAGTCGGCGCCGGCGCGGACGAACCAGACGTTTCCGTCCCTGCGAGCAGAGACCCGCAGGACTTGCCGAACGTCGACGCTTGCCGGCTTCCAGGAGTTGCCCCAGTCGGCAGACAGCTCAATGGGGGTTGGTTTCGATCCTCTGCAGTCGCCCAGGGCGGGCCCTGATCACTGAGCCGTCACTGCTCATGTCCAGCAGCATGCGGCCCTTTTGAGTGGAGGCTCCATTGGCACTGGCGACCGCCGTGCTGGTGCCCATCTCGGAGTCTTGGCCACGGTGGTTGACGCCGCAGTGGTGGTTGGCGCACGGGTACTTGGCGCTGTTCCTGCGGGAGGTGTCGTGCTGGAAGGGACCGGCGGTGACTCGCTCTGGGCCCAGGCGGTATCGGACCGCACCATCGCCGAGGGGGGCGACGCCCCGACGGTTCGGGTGACCAGTACCGTCGAGCCGCCCGGTGCGGCACCGGCGCGATTCATCGCGAAGCCGATGAGTGTTGCATCGATCAACACACACGCCGCGACGCCGAGCGACGCGAGGTTTCGCCGCATCTGTTCCCATCACTTCGCGGCAGGGCACCGTCAAGCACAAACCCTACTGATCGCGCCCGTAACCTTGGCCCCGTGCGTCGGACGGACGTCCTGGTGATCGGGGCAGGGCAGGCCGGGTTGTCCGCTGCCCATCATCTGGCGCGAACCGACACCGACCATCTGGTGGTCGACGCCGAAGGCGGACCTGGTGGTGCGTGGCGTCATCGGTGGGAGTCGCTCACCATGGCAACGGTCAACGGGATTCATGAGCTGCCTGGATCTGTCGTCCCCGAGATTTCGGCCGCGACGCCGGCCAAGGTGGCGATCCCGGCCTACTTCGCCGACTACGAGCAGCGGAACTCACTGCGGGTGCAGCGCCCGGTGACCGTTCGCAGGGTGGAATCCGCCGGCCGTGGGCTGCGGGCGGTCAGTACCTCAGGCGAGGAATACTCCGCTCGGGCACTGATCAACGCGACCGGCACCTGGAACCGGCCGTTCTGGCCGTTCTACCCCGGCCGGGAGTTGTTCGCCGGGCGGCAGTGGCACACCCGGGACTACCCGGGGCCCGGTGCGTTGGCCGGCATGCGCGTGGTGGTGATCGGCGGCGGCATCTCGGCGGTGCAGTTGCTGATGGAGTTCGTGCCGGTGGCTGCCGCGTGTCGATGGGTCACCAGACGACCCCCGGTCTGGATCGAGCGAGAGTTCAACTCCGAGTTGGGCCGGGCGGCGGTGGCCATGGTGGAGGAACGCGTACGGCGCGGGTTGCCGCCGGGGTCCGTGGTCTCGATCACCGGCCTGCCGTTGACGCCGGCAATCCGTGCCGCGCGGGATTCCGGCGTGCTGCAACGGTTTCCGATCTTCGCTGCGATCGACGCCGGGGGAGTCAGCTGGACGGACGGACAGCGATTCGATGCCGACGTGCTGCTGTGGTGCACCGGTTTCCGCGCCGCGCTCGGCCATCTGGCGCCGCTTCGGCTGCGCGGGCCGGGCGGCGGGATCGCGATGGACGGCACCCGGACGGTGGCGGATCCGCGGGTGCATCTGATCGGTTATGGTCCCAGCGCCTCGACGATCGGGGCGAACAGGGCGGGGCGGGTGGCCGTCCGTGAGATCCGCGGGATGTTGGGAATGGCCGACGGTGCGGGGCACACGAGCAGTCGTCATTCCGTTGTTGAGTGAACACGGCTACCGGGGCCGGAACCGCGCTCGCGGAGGCAGGGCCGACAGCGGACCGGATTGGATCAGAACGGAGCCTTGAGCCCTCGGAACATGGGAAAGTGCTTGACGTTGGTCGCCAACTCCGCGTCCATCACCTACCGGACCACCCGCTCATCGGACACCACCGCACCCTGTGATGCCGGCCGGGCCGCCACCTTCAACGGCACCCCCCAGCTGGTGAGTCCCACCGCGGCCACCACTGCCGCCGGCTCCAACACGTTCACCGTGGAATCGTGGTTCAAGACCTCGACGACCAGTGGCGGCAAGATCGTCGGATACGGCAATGCGCAAACCGGATTGTCCAGTTCGTTCGACAAGCACATCTACATGACGAACACCGGAACCCTGGTCTTCGGTGTCTACCCGACCGCCGCCAAGACGATCACGTCGCCGGGGTCCTACAACAACGGCAGCTGGCACTACGTCGCCGCAACCCTGTCGACTGCCAGCATGAAGCTGTACGTGGATGGCGCCCAGGTGGCAGCCGATCCTGTAACCACAACCGCCGAGGGCTCAGCCGGCTTCTGGCGAGTGGGTGGCGACAACCTCGCCGGCTGGCCCAGCCTCCCAATGAGTCAGTATTTTGCCGCAGTATCGACAACGTTGCGGTGTATTCCACTGCGCTGTCCGCCGCGTCGATCGGTGCTCACTACGCCGCCAAGAAGTGAGCCAGTGGTTGCTGCCCATCCGCGCGTGCACCGGCCGACAGTGGCGTCATCCCGGTCAAAGTAGGTCAGTGTAGAATTGGCTGGATAGGGGCCGGCCGCTGCAAAGTCCGCTGGAATCCCGCCACCCGAAACTAGACGACGGCGTACTTCCCAGCGTTTAGCACCGCGGTCGATAGCGCGGTTTGCCAGGATTGATGCGTAGGGCGACGGAGCGGATCCACGCGCGAAGGCGGGAGTATGCCGCGCGTTCAGGAAGGGCCGATTTCGCAACACATGTGTGACTTGGTGATAGCACTTCCAGGGCAGCGACCTTCCGTGATTATGAAGCGATCCGAGGCGCTCGACTCGTGCCCGACTCTGATGACCGGTCTGTAGGTAACGATTCGTCTGCCGTTCGAGCTACAGCCGAGATAGAATCTCCCTCCAACTCTCTACATCTGTCACGGCGAGGCTGGATTCCCTGTCAATCAGACTTCTTGCCTGGCGAAGCCTCTCAGGCGAAATGCCTGCGCTGTTCCAGCACACGCCGACTTGCGGCGTAAATGTCGAAAAAATGAATCTTCGCGAGAACCCCCGTGCGGCGACACGATAGCACCGTTGCTCATAGTCGTGAACTACCACGATCCCCGATGGGGATGCCCGGAAAACGCTCGCGATCGTCGCCGACCGCTCAGCAGACGTACGCGAGTCGTCAACGAAGATGAGGTCAAAGCCGCTCAAATCCTTAGGAACGGCCTCGCGTACCGCCGACACCATGCGTAGATCCAGGCGCGCGTCCTCCCCCACAGCATCCAGAACCACCCGCCCCCAGTCGAAATCGTCCTCCAAGGAAACAAGCACTTCAAGATCGGGAAACACACGTCGGTCCAGATACAACGACGTGCTGTAGGGACCTGATCCCAGCTCCAACACTCGGCGGATACTGTAGATTCTCGCCAGAGCGGCGAGGATAGGGAGGTGGGTGGCGTAGGGGGTCTGGCTCATTGGGCGAACCCGAAGTAAGTGCTTGCGAAGGGTATGGGCAGCTGCCCGCGCCTCAGATATCATCAGTGCCACCTGTCCATTGGTTCCACGGTCCATGGTAAGAGTGCCACGCACATTGCTCGAGGCCCATAGCTGTAAGTGTAGTCCTACAAGCCCCACCGATTAGGCAAGCATTGCATTAAGGAAGCGCTCCAGGCTATCGTCGCCTTCCGGTTCGGGTCGGGGCCGATCAAACGCCCCAATGATCAGATTCGAGAGGGCACCCGGAGTCAACGACGTGACCGTGCTCCCGCCACAGGACTCAATGTACCTGCAGAAGTCGCCGCTACCGGCACCGAGAACTCGCGTCCCAAGTGCCCTCGCTTTGGCGGCAGTAGAGTTAGGTACGTGAGTGGTGTAGGCGAGCATAACCGCATCGACGGCAGCAACTGCCTGGTTCATCTCACCGTTGGTCAGTACTCGATCTTCACGCCAATAGGCTACCCCCGCGCGCTCTAAGCGCTCTCTCATTGCTGGCTCTTCGGTCACCCATTCTCCCGATCCCGGACCGATCATTGCAAGTCCCAACGGACCGACGAACTCGGAAGCGCGCGCAACCGCTTCCATGACGACGACCGGGCACTTGCGCTCGCTGATCCCACCGAGGAGTCCAACATAATAGGCAGCGGGACCGGGGAACGTGCTCCGGAGCGCCTGACCGGCACTGACTGTACTTTCCACCGATGCGTCGAGGATTACCGGGTCAGGAACGGACCTTATGTCGCTCACAGCCATCGGCGAGCCAAGCACGACTACACGGGCGCCGCGACGCCGTCGTAGGACCGCCAGCGCCGCGGCCTTGACCAACCTCCTGATCACCTCCTTGCTGGGCGGCGCCCATGGGCCGAGCATCGGATCTCGGTTCACAAGGACAGTTAGGTTGACCGCAAACCGCCATGTCCGACGGACCATGTTGACCACAAACCCGTCACCCTCCGGAACTATTAGACTGCCCAATGACATGCTTTGCGCGCGGACCCCCAGATCCCACAGAGCGCGAGGCCGCTCGGGCAAGACGTACAGTTCCACCGATACCCCGGAAAAATGGGTGTGGAACTCGATTGACGAAGGCACATCCTGGAGGGTTAGCAGAACAGGAACTTCCCCGCGCTCGTGAACAGCGTCTACCAGCAGGCGCGCATACACGAGTCGGTGTCCTCCGGCATCTGGAGCATAGATCCCAACCCTCATTGATAGGGCCTCTCTAATTAGACCGAAGAATCATCGCGCCCGTCGCGCGATTCGTCGAAGTCTGCTCTTGTAGCCGGGGAACGGGCGTTCCTATTTCGCTGCAATCCAAGCATCACCCAGGTCAGGCCCTGCAACACAAGCGGATAGACCCATAGCCACCCTAAACTTCCCGTGGCTCCTATCAGGATCAGAGTACTGGTCCCCACCATGTAGGCGCAACCCAAAGCCGTCGCCGCCACCCCCTCGCGGTTCATGGAAAACAATTCCGCGAGCGTTATCTGACTCAGAAGCGACAGAGCTGACCCGAGCATGAGGGCCAGCAAAATCCAGCGCCCCGGCGCATAGTCTTGTCCTAGAGCAAGTAGCCCTAACCAGCACATCAAGGGGGCAAGCAGCGCAAGACTGAATGCGGTCCATCTTCCATACCGTCGCCACTCCGAGAAGATCCGCGCCCTCTCTCCCTGGTAATGGCGACTCGCCTCAGGCACGATGATGTATATGATCGAGCTTGTTAGAATCGACAACGGGGCGACTAAGCGGACGGTAGCCCCATAGATGCCGGCTGCATACTCGCCAAGAAACAGACCCACAATCAAGACGTCGAGATATGCCAGTGTGGATACCGCCGACACTCCCCAGAACCCCTTTGCACGAGAGAGGACAGCGCGAATTGTCGGAAGAGCGCCGACGTTTCGATAAATTGGAGCGGCCACAACGATGAAAAGAATCAATCCGCCCAACCCATACCCAGCAATCTGGTGCCCGCCGATAAAGCCCCCGAACAGCAGTCCACAAAGGGGGAGTGCCCGTTGGGCGATCAACAATCGCGCGGCGTCGCGGTGCCTAGTCTGTCCAGCCAGAACCCCTTGCGCGACCCCCACAAGCTGGTCGACGGCAACCATGACCGACGGCGCGGCGACCAAGAGCCACCCAGCGCTCGAAAGACAGACGCCGACCGCAGCCGCAACAAGTCCGATCTGCACGCTGACAACGACGGCGAGCCGAAGCAACTGCACACCCCACCCTTGCTCGCCGCCTACGCGCAAAGCGAGCGTCCCTAGACCTCCGCCCAGGAGACAGGCGCAAGCTGCACCGACAGTCGGAATGAGCGCAAACGGAGCAAATTCTGATGGCGACAAGATGCGCGCGAGTACAACGAGTGTGATGGCCTGAAGTGCGGCGCCAACAGCACGGGCGAAAACTCGACCGCCGAGCGCGCCAATTATGCCTCGTGCCCGCATTTTCGCCGTCACTATACTGCGGCGTTCGGAGCAGTGTGCGCGTACATTATTTAGCCGTAGTCCACGGGCGTCTCTCCCGTACGCGACGCGCAGCATCCATCTTGTTCGGCCTTAACACTTTGTTCTCGCAACCCTCATTCTTCGGCCGCACAGATATACCCAAAGCAAGAACCAGGCACAAGCCAAGGACGTAGCCCTTATCTTCGAGTACAGCGCTCAATGGCAAAGCAGCGACCGTACCCGCCATGAAGCCCAGTATAGCAAGCTGGTCAACGGATACTTCATTATGGCTACACCAGCCCAGCGAAACGTGCGCCAGTACGAATACGCACACGGCCAGTGCGACCGTCCCGACAATACCGAATTTAGCTGGAACGAGCAGAGGGGTGTCGAGATAGAAGCTGACGGCCTGTGTTTCGTCCAAACGTTCGTACGCTGTGATCGTGCCAAACCCTTTCCCCAGAACAGGCTGCCCCTTGAAGTATGACAATGCGCGATAATAACGCTCTACACGCAACTGCGCGGATCGGTCGGCGACGAAAGCGTCGATACTAAAGTCGACCAGGAATCCCAGACGTTTCGCGATGAAGTCAGGGTCCACGAGCCGCGAGAAGACCGTCACCAAGGATACGTATATTCCGGCAATACTCGCCATAAGAAGAGCAATGGCTGTACTCCGCCGTGCATGGTGGGTGGCGGGCACAACAGACACTACCGCCGCAGGGGCAAGCAAGATGAGCCCGGTCCTCGTACCCGAGGCAAGTACCAATCCGGTTACGAATAGAAAGCACGACCACCACAAAGCTCTAGAAAGTCCGCGTGAGTATACGGCGCGCGCAAAGGCCATTGAAGCCACGGGGATCGCCAACAGTAGAGATCCGAGCCAAGGGGTAAACGCGCTGAACTGGTTCACGCCTCGGGCCGATGTGTTCGTGACAAAGAACGACAAAGCAGACAGCAACCCGCATGCAACGATTAGGCGAACAAGCGTCTGGCGCCGCAGAACGAGACCCGCCTCGACTGCGACGGGAATCGTTACTGCGAATAGCAAGTATGCAGCCGAGTCCCGACTCGCATCTACAGGGTTCGCACCACCAATGACCCCGACCACCCAGGCCAGCAGGCAGACCACCCCGATCGCGCCGGCAACAGTCATTGCCGCGCGAATGAAGCCCCTAGGGGTACCCGCAGAGAACCGATAACACTCCAACGTGGACAGTCCCGCGACGACGACGCAGAATCCGATAAAAGCGAACTTGACGGCAGACAGTTCTGCTGAGTACCCGAACGTTGCCATCCACCCAAGCACGACCAACGGGAGTCGATTGCGCGGTTCGACCGCGAGAACCATACCGAGCAGGCCGACACCGAGGATGACTCCGAGAAAGGGGTCAATCACGAATACTGCGCTCAAGAACGCGCCGACTAGGATGAAGACGCTCAGCACACCGCTGGTGCCGCGCCTCGAGCACGCCATTGGCTTCAGTAGATTCATCGCATGAGCCGCCATCCTGGCCATTCCGCGGGATGGCGCAAATGTAAGAGGTCCGCTCGATTCATGTCCAGATCGGTGTAGTCGAGCTCTTCGAACTTGCGCATCTCGTCGTCGAGGGGCTCCTCCGCTAAACGAGGACTCCACCGCAGGATTCCGACGCCATGGTCGGCGTCGACCGTTATGGCATCGCGTTTGCCGACATGCTCAACAAAGTACGCCATAGCTCTCCAGACATCGCCGTTCCAGTCACCCGGACACTGCTCCGGGCTTGCCGCTTGCGCCGACCGAGGGTTGCAGTCATCCAGCACTATGAATCCGCCCCGTGTTAGGTACCGCGCGGTGTTCACCACGTCCCGCACCACCTGCCGGAAGGCATGTAAGCCATCTATCAGCGCTACATCGATTCGGAGGTTTTGTAGAAGGTCGCACTGCTGGGCAAAGAATTGGTCCGACGTCATCTCGTAGAACTGATCGCCGGACTTCAACCGTCTCATTCTCTTGTCTCTGAGAGGATCAATGCCGATTCGCTTGAGCGCCTTGACTGACCTCAAGGAGTCGCCTGCCCGCACGCCGATCTCCAAGTACGTGCCGGTCCTACCTGGCAAGCAGTCCTGTACGTAGTACTCCTTGAACGCCGCCGGACTGAGCCAACGATTGAAAGCGCGCTTCACGGGACCGACTTGCCTGACCACGGCCGACCTCAACCCTGCGTGCGATTTCCGAGCGCCCAGCATCTCCAGTTCCTCCTCCACGGCTTTGATCAACTCCTTTGCGTGAGCTTCTGCTGTCCAACAGCGCGCGAACTCCGCGCGACACGCGTCGAATGATTCGGAGGGGTTCACACTTTCGACGAAAGTCCAGGTTCGCTCCGCCAAACTGCGGACATCGCCTCTCGTGAAACGTACGCCAGTCTGTGCTGTGATCGCTACATGCTCAGGATTCTGATTGTCAAAATCGTCGTGCGTTGAGACCGGGCATCCATTTGACAGTGCGTGTATGGCTGCGAGCCCGACGTTGCCAGGCGAGACGAGAATATCGCTCACCTGAAGCAATGCATCGACGTCCGCCGCCACGTAACTGGCGCCAACGAATCGCACACCACCCAGTTGGCGGTCGGAAGCGAAACGCTCGAGAAATTCCCGCTGGGGGCCATCCCCAACGATGGTAAGTGCGACCTCGCGGTCAGTACCTTTCAGGTACGCAACTGCATCGATTACTTGTTCGATGCGACGATTTTTGATCAATCTGGAGACTACACACCATCGTTGAGGACGCCCAGTCGTGGTGGTCTGAGTTCGGGGCCTGCGGTAACTGGACAAGCTCATGCTGTTGTGGATGACGTGTATAGGCTTGCGATATCCCATTTCCCGGCCGATACGTCGCCCTTCGTCTGCGTAAATGAGAAGCGCATCTGCCAGGTTGTAGAACGCTATGCGAACTAGGCGTCTCAATCCGCTGTCGCGGTGCGTCCAGCCATGTGTCCACATAAGTACTCTGACCCCCCGGATTCGCGAGATCAGTGCGGCTATCCACGTCGAGATGAATACCGGATCGCCGGTGTAAACGACGCAATCCGCATTGCCAAGAGCGGCTCGAAGTACGATGCTATGCTGCCATCTAAGCCTGGGTGTGACAGACATGGTTTCCGCGCGTACGACTGAGGCGAAGTGCGACATGTCGGCGTGCGGGATGCCATCAATCTGGCGTGAGCCGCCTATCCACGTGATCGCAAATGGAGATCTCCGTTCACACTCGCGCATGACTGCAGCCCGATAGTGCGCAAAGAAGTAATTGACAAACTCTACTCGACGGTCCGATTTCGCCGACTCGCCGGGAATTATCGCAGATGCAGCATGGCTGAACGGAGCTCGGCGAGGGAGCCGGCCGATCGCCACTACGATCTGCGCCATCATAATGAAGCGGGTCTTGACGACATGGATCATGGACCTTGGTTGAGGTCGAGTCAGATTCCTCTCGTGCTCGCGGCGGAATGTCACTACTTCGTGCAGGTGCTCGCACTGACCAGCAATATTCGCAACGATTGCGATCCAATGGTCATGGGCCTCGATCCATCGAGGGAAAGGCAGCACCATCGACTTCATTTCGATCTTGAAGCCAAGCGCGGAGCCGTAGTACGGGCACCGTCCGAGAAGGATCCCTATGATGTTGCACCACGATCGCGGTTTTCCGGAGGGGAGGCGGATGAATCGAGCGCTACGGCCGTCGCGGAACACTTCCAGATCACCCGCCACTAACACCGAGGTTCCGGAAAGAGCTTCGCGCATGCGCGAGACCCGCCCGTCGGGCCAACTGTCGTCTTGGTCGGAGAGAATGATGATGTCTCCAGTCGCCAACGTAATGGCACGTTCAAATGATCCTATCGGACCGTTGTTGGCGGGGCTTTCAACTATGCGTATTCGAGGGTCATAGAAACTGCGAGCAATGGCTCGCGTGTTATCGGTTGATGCGTCATCAACGATGACAAGTTCATCCGTCGAATCGAGTTGGGGCAGGATAGATTCGATCTGCTCGGCGACATACTGTTCGCCGTTGTAGGTCGCCATACAGACGGAAATTCGAGCATTGCTGGATTCGGGACCTGTCTCCCGGAAATATGCAACGGAGCTCATGTCATTCACCCCTTAGGGATGCAGACGTCGACGCGGGAATGGCGGTTCTCCGGGAGGCTCTGTAGCATAACCACGGTGCCCTCGACAGCAAGTCGCCGGGTGTCCTCCGACGCGTAGTCCTGATCGCGGGCGATCTGCAGATGAACCTCTTCTAGGTACCCCCCGTGTTGCACCGCCCGCGCATCGGGCGGAACTCGGAAGTACTCGCCCTGGTCGTCCGCCTTGCTCATCTTTTCGCGGCTCACCAAGATCTCGTCCATCTTCACCCCGAGCCGACTCCAAGTCGTGCGGATCCTAGGGTCCGTTTGTCCAAGCACGCACCCGATCGCCTTTCCCAGGACCTTGATCATCGATGCTGGGCTTCCTCGGCCAACAGTTCGCCGGATTGCGCATGCGGGAACCCGCGCTCCTGCGCATCCATCCACTCCACAATCGACATCAGGAAGCGCTTCATGGACGGTTCGGTAACCGTCAGTGGGTTTCGGGGCTCAGGAATGATCATTGCAAACCCGACCACGATCGATGCCGTGCAGCGGTCGAGAGGATGAACTTGACGACCCGCCCCGAGACGTTCGCTATCGCATACTCGCTCGGCAATTGAGACTGGGTCAATTCGGGAATGCGATCCTCGCCCATGACGAGTCGGATCGTCTGCACCACGTCCTCAACATCCAGCCCGGTCATCATGATGGCTCCGGTTTCCAGCGCCTCCGGCCGTTCGATCGACTCCCGAAGGGTCAATGAGGGAAACGCCAGGATTGACGATTCCTCAGCGATCGTTCCAGAGTCGGATAGCACACAGGCCGCGCTGAGCTGGAGTCGGTTGTAGTCGTGAAACCCGAACGGTTCTTGGAAGACGATGCCGTCAGGCTCCGTCCAACTTGGGAGGGCCCGCAGTCGCTTGCGGGTCCGCGGATGCGTAGAGACCAATATCGGTAGCTGCCACTCGGTGTGCACCGCCGCCAGACAATCCAGCAGCGTCCTGAGCCTATCGGGAGAGTCGACGGTTTCTTCGCGATGCGCGCTGACCAAGAAATAGGAACGCTCGGTCAGGCCGAGCCGCGTGAGCACATCGGATGCCTGTATCTGTGGCAGATAGGCATCGAGCACCTCCCCCATTGGGGAACCCGTTAGCATGATGCGGCTGGGATGTAGCCCCTCCGCCAGCAGGTTGCGGCGCGCATGCTCGGTGTACACCAGGTTGAAGTCCGCAACGTGGTCTACCAGCCGCCGATTGGTCTCCTCCGGGACCCGCTCGTCGAAGCATCGGTTTCCCGCCTCCATGTGGTAGACGGGAATGCGCATCCGCTTCGCCATCACCGCCGCGATCGAACTGTTGGTATCGCCGAGAATCAGCACCGCGTCGGGCCGTTCAGCGAGCAGGACCTCCTCGGTCCGGATCAGCGTTTCACCGAGCACGTGACCGAGCGAGGACGTGTCGACACCCAGCAAATGATCCGGTTCCCTGATGCCCAGATCCCGGAAGAACACACCGTTGAGGGTGTAGTCGTAGTTCTGCCCGGTGTGCACAAGGACATGGTCGACGGTCTCGTCCAACCGCGCGATCACCCTCGACAACCGGATCATCTCGGGCCGCGTGCCCACGATGGTCATGACCTTGAGCATCAGCAACCCGCCAGGAAGGTGATGCAGTGGTCATCGCTGTCGCCATCGGCATGGGTCGTCAGAACCTTCGTGTGGGCGCCGCGTTCGCGCAAATCCCACGTCGGGTCGGTCGCGGGTACCAAGGCGCTGAATGTCTCGGCTCGGTTCACGCTCTTGTCTCCGACAATTCGACCCGTTCCGGGAAGGTGTCCGGCGCCTGTGAGTCGAAGAGTTCGTTGGTCCAGAACACCGTGACCAGTTCGCCTTCGCCGATATTGGTGATGTTGTGTGCCCACATCGTGGGCATGTCGACGGCAACGGGAGTTGCACCATCGACCTCGAAGGAGACCACATCGTCGCTGAACAGTCTGCGCAGCGAGATCCGGGCGTGACCGCTGAGCACCACGAATCGCTCGATCTTGTGCAGGTGGAAATGTTCACCCCGGGTGATCCCCGGCTTGGTGGTGGAGACGAAGGTCTGGCCCTGTCCGCCATGGCTGCGGACCACCTCGACCAGTCGCCCTCGATCGTCGGCGCGGGGCGTCATCGGGATGGGGCCGCCGTCCGGGAAGCGTGCGGACCGCAGTGTGTTGAACAGGTCGACGTCGAGATCGCTCAGCAACGGCGGGATGTCCCCGGAGGCATACAGCCGGTCGAACTCGACCAGGATGTCGAAGACACCCCGGACCGTAGCCGGTGTCCCGGCTGGGTCCAGCCGTTTTTCCTGCGTCGTCAAGCCGTCGGCCAGCGAGTTGGCCGCGGCCTGCACGTGGAGCAGGTCGACCGGCCGGTCGGCGATCTGCGGTACCCGCCGGTCGAGGATAGCGTCGACAAACGTTGCCACGAAAGAGTTGTATTGCGGACGGCCATGTTCGCCGAACAGGTTGGGTAGCTGCACATCCACGTAGCTGGCACCGATGTTGTCCGCTGCGGCTGCAAGGAGCTCGGATGCGACCGCCTTGCCGCTGCCGTAGGCAGAATCGTTGCCCGCCTGGATGGAATTGGCGAAGACGATTCTGGGCGCGCCACCACTTACCCGTACCGAGTCGATCAGACCCCGGGCCAGGTCGATGTTTCCTTGCTCGACCCTCTGGTCGGTGCCGCGATTGACGCCCGCCAGGTGGATCACGGCGTCGGCGCCGTCGACAAGATCGGCGAGGTCGGGCCACTGCCGACGACCGACAGCCACCACGTGGTGATCGGTTAAAGCCTGCAGCCGTGTGCGGGTATGCCAGCCGAGGAACCCATCGGCGCCGGTCAGCAGAACCTTCATCGCGAACGCGCCGAGTCCAGTAGGCGACCGATCTCCGGCAAGGTCAACAGCAGCTGCTGGGTCTCCTCGATCCCCATCCGCTCCGTGTTCTGCGAGGTGAAGTCGTCCAACTCCGCCTCCCGCGGCTCGCCCTGCTCGTAGTACAGCTCGTAGGCTAGCGATCTCGCGTCCAGCGGGACCCGGAAGTAGTCGCCCTCATCGTAGGCCTTGATCCGTTCCTCGCGGCTCAGCAGCGTCTCGTGCAGCTTCTCGCCGTGCCGAATTCCAATTATCCTCAATTCCGGGTTCTCGACACCCAGCATGCCGGCCACGGCTCGGGCCAGCACCTCCACCGTGCAGGCAGGTGCCTTGCGGACGAACAGGTCGCCGGGTTCGGCATGGGTGAACGCGTACTCCACCAGGTCAACCGATTCCCTCAGGGAGATCAAGAATCTGGTCATCTTCGGTTCGGTCAGTGTCAACGGCTCGCCCCGTTGTAGCTGGCCCACGAACATCGGGATCACAGATCCCCGCGAGTACATGACGTTGCCGTAGCGCGTCACCGACACCGTGGTCGAAGACCGCGGATTGTTGCGGGCGAAGGCCTGCGCCGTCTTCTCCATCAGTGCCTTGGACATTCCCATGGCGTTGACCGGGTAGACCGCCTTGTCGGTACTCAGGAAGACGACTGATCGCACGCCCCTGGCGTGCGCCGCCTCAACCACGTTATGGCTACCCACCACGTTGGTTTTCACTGCTTGCTGCGGGAAGAACTCGCACGAGGGCACCTGCTTCAGCGCGGCCGCGTGGAACACAAAATCGGTGTTAACGAAGGCTTCGCCAACACTTTCGGCGTCCCGCACGTCGCCGAGAAAGAAGCGCAAACGCGAGTCCGAGAACCGACGACGCATGTCGTCTTGTTTGGCCTCGTCCCGGCTGAGGATATGTATCGCCTTGACACCACGGCCCAGCAGATGAAACACCATCGTCGATCCGAAGGAACCGGTGCCGCCGGTAATGGCCACCGTTGCACCGTTCATCGCGTCCACATCGCTCACCGGTGCCCCCTCGTCGCCGCTGCTCGCTCCAAGAGCGCTTCTGTCCGCTGCAAGCCCTGATCCACCGAGAACGTCCGCTCGTAATATGCCCTGGCTGCGACACCCATCCTATGTAGACCGTCGCGCCCGACTGTGCACGCCACACCGATCGCGGTGGCGATGGCCGGAGCATCTCCGGACGGAACGGACCAACCCGCGCCGCTATCGCTGACCACCCGAGCAACGTCGCCGTCCGACGCCACCAGCAGCGCACGACCAGACGCGAGCGCTGCCTGGGTCTTGCTGGGCATGGTGATTGCCGACAGCGGGTGCGGCCGCAGACCGATGTAGTTGAGATCGCCCGTGGCCATCAATTCCGTCATCCTCGATTGGGGCAGGCGACCGAGGAAGTGAATGTTGTTGGCCCCCAGTCGCTGTGCACGCTGTCGCAGTTCGGTCTCCGCGGTGCCGGAACCCGCGATTAGGCAGACGAAGCGCGGGTCAATGATGCGCGCGCAGGCGTCGACCAGCACATCCAGACCTTGCGCCTCACCGAGTGCCCCTGCATAGAGCAGCACGACGGCGTCCGACGCCAGCCCGAGTTCCGCACGCATATCCGTATCCGAGGGCCGAAAGATCGTCTCATCCGCCCACATCGGAACGTAAACCAGCTTGTGGGCAGCAACACCGCGGTCGCTGAGTATGGCTCCCACGCCCGGCGAGATGTAGGCCACCGAATCCGCGGCTCGATACATTGCACTGCACCACATGTCGAGCACTTTCTTGGCAACACCGTGGCCGGGGCCCGCCAAGAAACCGCTTGCCAGCACGGTGTCCGGCCACAGGTCGAGGACGTGCGCCACTACAGGAACGCGGAATCCGTAGCGCGCCGCCCACATCGGCCAAGCCACAGTGATCGGCGAGCAGTACACCCACATCGCATCCAGCCCGCGCAACGCGCCTAGACCTGATGCCAGCGCTGACACTCCAAACGACGCGTAGTTAGCAAACCGGCGGCCCGCCGACGCGCCATGGTTGGGATACAGCGCGACTCGGCGGACCGCTACACCATGAAGATCCTCGTCACATCGCCGTCGAATTCGGTATCCCGGAGCGATGACACCTGTTGGATAGTTGGGAAAACCGGTGAGGACTTGAACATGGTGTCCCCTGCTCAAGAGTCCGCGCGCGAGAACACCCGGCAGACTTGCGGGCCCGGGTTCGGGATCGAACCACTGGGAAAGGATGCCTATTCTCATCCTTCAACTCCGTCTCGATGGTGCCGCGGACTGTTGAGAGCCCGCCAGCCTTCCCGCCCAACCGGAGGATGGAAGCCACTCCGCGAGAGCCACGTCGCCCGGCATTCTTGACCGAACCACAGAACGCGGCCGCGCCGCGCCACGCCGGCCGACCTCGGCCACCACCTGCCGAGTGCAGTTCCCGCTTTCACGAGGGTGCGGGCCACGGGTAGAGGAACTGTACGAATCCGGCGGGCCCCCAGTTCTGACAAGACCTCACGTACCGTGAGCCCATCTCCTTGCTGGAGCACCACTGCAGGTATGTCGCCAGCAAACGCGCCACAGAAAACTATTGCGGCTGCAGTGTCTTCGATCAACGCCAAAGTTGTGGGCGTATCAAGAGCAACTGACGCTATCGGCGAATGCGCGAATTTAACGAGACGTTGAGTAGTCTTGCGTGCAGACCCTTGCACGGAGCCTGCCCGGAAAACGACGGTCGACGCGACCTGATCGTCTTTCAGCAGCAATTGTTCGCCCAAAGCCTTCGATAACGAGTATGGGGAGAACGGGTTGACGCTGGAGTCCTCGGTCAAGACTGGAAGGTCGCCTTGAACTGATTGCGAACTGATGTGGACGCATCTATCGGCACCCGCGCGGTGTGCGGCACGGCCGATCACCGCTGGCAGCAGAGCGTTGGCTCCGAACAGTTGATCCGACGGTGACACGTCCGGCTCAGCCATTCCGGCAGCGTTGATGATGACTGAGCAGTCTTGAAGTTGGTGGCACAGTTGATCAATCTCGGACTCCGATTGTTCCAAAGCGTCCAGGAGTCCTGCGATCGAACGCACGGCCGTGCGAAGGCGTGGCGCAGAAATAGAGAGATGGTCTATCTGGGTTACCTGTAGACGGTTTACCACGGCAGAACCCACAAAGCCGCTCCCTCCGACGACGGCCCAACGGCTCACGTCTCGTTCCCTGACTCAACGAACCTCTGTCGCGCAGGTGCTGCCAATATCCGAGGAAGTAAGAGATACCCGGTGATGATCGAGGTTGTCACGGATGCACCTAAGAATAGGTCTCCAGGGATCCACGAAACAGCGATGACTGTGGCCAACAACGTGACCAGACCCGATACTAGAACATGAGAGAATCCGCTGTCGATGACAAGCCTTTGATACACATGATCTCTGTGCGCCTCGAAGAGGCGCTCGCCGTGCGCGAATCTCTTGGCAAGTGTAGTGATCGTGTCGGCAAGGTATAGCGCCATCGGCGCTACCAGCAGTGCTGACGAAATGCCCTCATGGACTCCTATCAGGAAGCCGAATCCTACGAGAGCACCAAGAAGATAGCTGCCTGTGTCGCCCAAGAACAGCCGGGCGTTGGGTGCGTTCCAGGGGAGGAAGCCGAGTGAGCTACCCGCAGTAACTGCGCCGACGACGACCAACTCTTGGGTTTTGGTTGTTAGTCCGAGCCCGAACGCTGCTATGCCCCACAAGCCAATATTGAGGCCAGTGATCCCGTTGATTCCGTCCATGAAATTGACGACATTGACCGCAAGCGGTGCTGCTATGGCGCCTGCGACGACCCACCACACCCCACCGAAACCAATCATCGCCAGGGCGCCGATGCACACCTGTGCCACCAGCCTAGGAGTGGCAGGAAGTCGTCGCCGGTCGTCAACGAATCCAAGAATGCCAAGAGCGAACGCGGCGCACAACGGTGGCCAAGGGACACTATGATGCAGGAGCGAACTCGTACACACTGCGATCACGATTCCACCCATACACGCAAGGCCACCGCCACGAGGCGTTGGAACGGAGTGGGACGAGCGAGCATTCGGGACATCCATTGTCCCTGCCCGGCGCATGATCAACCCCACCACAGGGGCCAGCGCTAGCGTGCAAAATAAACTGATGAAGAACTCGGTCATTGGTGACTGGGCCACCCAAGTTCAGACGTCACATCGCCAGCGGCAACGCTCCGGCAACCATTCATTGCCATTTGTCGACAGGCCTCGCGAAGTTCGGCGATCACGACCGAGCGGCCCACGCTGGCACCCGCGGACCTCTCGGAGAATCCGTCCAGGGCCGGAACTTCGACGTGTGAGACCAGAGGATGGGTCGGACGATGGTCGGGCTCGCCCTCGCCGAAGAGATCCTCGTGCATCTTCTCGCCCTCACGGAGGCCGGTGTACTGGATCTCGATCCGCTTGCCCGAGAGTTCAATCAGATGATGGGCGACATCGTCGATCTTCACCGGTTCGCCCATGTCCAGCACCAATGCCTCGCCGTCGCGTCCGATGGCCGCGGCCTGGATCACCAGCTGGACCGCCTCTTCGATCGTCATGAAATACCTGCTGACGTCGGGATGCGTCACGGTGATCGGCCCGCCGGCGGCCACCTGCGCGGCAAATGCCGTCAGCACCGAACCGCGGCTGCCGAGGACGTTCCCGAATCGAACACTCAGATACGTGCCGGCGGCTCCGGCGGCTACCGAGGCCGTCAGGCCCTCGGCGATGCGCTTGGAGTAGCCGAGCACACTGATCGGGTTGGCGGCCTTGTCGGTGGAGATGTTGACGAACCGCCGGACACCCGACGCTTTCGCGGCATGTAGCACCGCGAGGGTGCCGGTGATGTTGGTCTTCACCGCCTCGCCGGGATACTGCTCCAGCATCGGCAGGTGCTTCAACGCCGCCGCGTGGAACACCACGTCCGGCCGGCGCTCGGTGAAGATCTCGCGGATGCGGGCCTGGTCCCGGATGTCCGCGAGTACCACGTCCGGTGAGTCCAGCATGGCCCTGCCCTGAATGGACAGCTGTACCGCGTGCAGCGCGGATTCGTCCCGGTCCAGCATGATCAACTCGGCCGGGTTCCAACGAGATATCTGCCGGCACAACTCGGAGCCGATGGAGCCGCCGGCGCCGGTCACCAGGACCCGTTGCCCGGACAGGTAGCCGGCGACGGACGCCAGGTCGGTGTCGATCTGGTGTCGGCCGAGCAGATCCGGCAGGTCGATGTCCCGGATGTCGCGGATGCCGACCCGACCGTCCAGCAGCTCGTTGACCCCCGGGAGCACCTTGACCGCGATGCCCACCTCCGTCGCCGCGTGGCTGATCTCCCGCAGGAAGGTGGCGTCCACGCTCGGGATTGCCACCACCACGGTCGCCGCGCCGGTTTCGCCGGCCACCCGGGCCAGGTCTCCGGTTCTGCCCAGTACCGGCACCCCGTCGATCCGCAGATATCGCTTGTTCGGATTGTCGTCCAGCAGGCCGACCGGATTCCAGTGGGAGCTGCCGTCACGGTGCATGGAGCGGATCAGCTGCTGACCGCCGTTGCCGGCCCCGACCACCAGCACCGAGCTGCGTTCCAGCCGCCGGCTGCTGGCCGGGGACATCTCCCTGATCAGCCGCACGGTGGCCCGGCCCCAGGCCATCACCACGACCGCACCGAAGGTGGCCACCAGCGGTATCGACCGCGGGACGAACGAGGGCACGGTGAACAGATTGAACAGAAAGATCGGCGCGCCGGCGCTAAGGCTGGCCACACCGACCCACATCATCTCGTCCAGAGTGCCGAGCGGCGCTCTGCCCTGATGCAGCCGCAAGATCCAGCCGATCAGGGTGAACACGGCGGCCATCACCACGCCGGCGATCAACGTTCGCCCCCACGGCACCGCATCCGTCCTGAAGTCCAGCCGGGCGAGCGTCGCCGCCATCACCGCCGCTATCCAGATCACGGCATCGAACAGGGACAGCAACAGGCGGCGACGCGAAGACAGCCGTTCGAACAGAGTCTGGCCGGATGGCTGTGACACCAGACTCCCTCCTTACCTCGATCAGCCCATCCGAGAACTCCGAACATGCCGAAACGAAGGCCGGACAACACGCAGATGTGTTGTAAGACGCATCATAGGTTTACTCCGGTACCATCAGCACGCCGGGAGGCGTCTTTGGGGTGTCGAGGAGCCTCCGACCACCGCGGGGTTGTTCCCGCCTCATCGACGCGAGGGAACAATACGTGGACTTGCGTGATCAGCTTCGGATCCTCCGCCGTCAATGGCTGCTGATCGTCTGCTGCCTGCTGCTCGGAGTCGCTGTCGCCGCGGCGGTGACCATCACCACCACGCCCGTGTACTCGTCGACGGCTCGACTGTTCGTCTCCACCCCGACGTCCGCGGACGCCAACTCGAATGCCTATCAGGGCAGCCTGTTCTCCCAGCAACGGGTGGCCTCCTACGCCGACCTGATCCAGGGCACCACGATCGCCCAGAAGGTGATCGACAAGCTGCAGCTGGACGAGTCCGCCACCGCGCTGACGCAGCAGATCACCGCCAAGGCCGTCACCGACACGGTGATCTTGCAGATCACCGTTGCCGATCCCAGCGCGGAACGGGCCCACCTGCTCGCCCAGACGCTGGCAGAGGTGTTCACCGAGTACGTCCCGCAACTGGAAAGCGCGGCCGACCCCGCAGCGGCGCCGATCAAGGCTGTGATCTCCGATGCGGCGATTATGCCGACCAGCCCGATATCGCCGCGGCCGCTGGTGAACGTCGGCCTCGGCGCGGTGCTCGGTCTGCTGGTTGGTCTGGCGTTTGCCGTAGTTCGCGAGAAGCTCGACTCCACCATCAAGTCCGCCGAGACGCTGCACGAGGCCACCGGCGCGGCGCCGCTCGGGGTGGTGCACTACGACCCCGGTGCGGCCAAACGGCCAGTGGTCACCGAGCTGGAGTTGCATTCGGCGCGGCTGGAGTCGTTCCGGGTGATTCGCACCAACCTGCAGTTCCTGGACGTCGATGCGCAGTCGAAGGTCTTCGCCGTCACCAGCCCGCTGCCGGGCGACGGCAAATCCACCACCGCGGTGAACCTGTCGATCACCCTGGCCCAGGCCGGCCAACGGACGCTGCTGCTGGAGGCGGACCTGCGGCGGCCGAAGATCGCCGAGTACCTGCATCTGGAGTCGACTGTCGGGCTCACCACGCTGCTGATCGGCGCGGCCGGCGTCGACGACGTGATCCAGCCGTTCGCCCAGGCGCCCGGGCTGGACGTGATCACCAGTGGGGCGTTGCCGCCCAATCCGGCCGAGCTGTTGCAGTCCAAGACGATGAAGACGCTGCTGCTGGACTTGCGGCAGCGCTACGACATCGTGATCGTCGATGCCCCACCGATCCTGCCGGTCACCGACGCTGCTCTGCTGGCCGCCGCAACCGACGGCGCGATCGTCGTCGCGCACCATGGAAAGACCACCAAGGACCAGACGATCCAGGCTCGGCAGCGGCTGGAATCCGTCGACGCCCGGCTGCTCGGCACGGTGTTGAACTTCGTGCCCAACAAGGGCGCCGGCCGCTACGGGTACGGCTATGGCTACGGATATGCCTACGAGGCCAACTCGACCACCGCGAAGGGAGTCGGAAAGGATCTGCGACCACCGGTCGAGCCGGTGCAGACCACCGATCGGGTGCTGGACCCTCCGCTGCCGACTGCGACGCCGGCGGCGACCTCGGCGAATGGCCGTCCGCAGCCGCCCGCCGAAAACTTCGTCGAGCCCCGTCCCGGATCCGTCGACCCGGATCGCGAACCGGGGGCACACGCCCACCCGGACGAGGGCCCGGTCCGCCGCGGGACCATCAGCCGAAACCTGCCGCGCTGAGCCAGCTTTCGCGCTCTGCCCTGGACTGCCGCTGCGACCGATCAGCGCTCCGGCTCTGAGAGCAGCGCCGCCGCAATGGATTCCGTCGTCTGCCGGATCGCCTCTGCAACGTGTCGGTGGGTCTCGGTCGGGCCGCCGAAGGGATCCGGCACGTCGTACTCCTGGTCCGTCAGCAAGACGCGGCCGCGAGCGGCAGCTGCCAGCCGCACCTGCTCGGCCAGGTCGGTGACGCTCGGCTGATCCTGCCGGACGATCGCGGCGGTTGCGGCGAATTCTCGCAGGGTGAAGGTTCGTCGCAGCGCCCGCGGCACCCGCTCCAGGACGAACGAGCGGTGTGCGCGGGTCGCGGTGAGGATCAGGTCCGCCTGCTCGGACAGCCGGTCGATCAACGGGCGCGAACGGAACTCGGTCGGGTCGCCGCCCAGGCGCCGCAGTTGCTCCGCGGCCGGTGGATCCATCGGCGCGCCGTCGAAACCGCGGGTGCCGGCGCTGGTCACCTCGATGCGGCGAGCGGCTCGGTCCCGCCGATCCAGCGCTGTTCGCAGCAGGTGCTCGGCCATCGGGGACCGGCAGATGTTGGCGGTGCAGACGATCAGGATCCGGAAGGCGTTCTCAGGTAGTGCCGGCTGCGTCACGCCGTCATCCGGCCGGATGCCAGCTGGCGCCGGCATCGTCGCTGCGCTGCGCCGCGCCGTCGACCAACGCCAACAACCGGGTGCCGACCGTGGCAATGGCGTGCGGCGCCCGGCCCGGCAGGCAGGCACGCTTCGTCCAGGTCGCGCCCCGGTCGCTGGTGGCCAGCACCCCCGCCGGGCAATCCCGTTGGGAGGCAAGGGCAACGCCGTTGTCGGCGTCGAGGAAACTGATCGACACCGCACCAATCAAGGTGGATCTCGACTGCCAACCGGCGCCGCCGTCCTGAGTGGCCCGGACGGCGCCGTTGGCACAGAGCAGGTAGGCCACCTTGGCGTCGATCGGCGACAGGTTGAGCGGGGCGCAGCCGGTGTCGACCGGTCCGCCGGGCGCCTTGACAGCGTTGCCGGCGGCACCGGCGCCGCCGGGGGAGAGATACCAGGTGCCGTCGTTGCCGCCGGTCGGCGCTGCTGCCGCGAAATTTTTCGCCTCGTGCATGGCCGGTTCGCAGTCGGAGCCGGTAGCCACGAACCAGATGTCGCCGCCCCGGCGAGCGGTCACCCGCAGAACCTGCCGTACCTGCCCACCGACCGGCTTCCAGGAAGCGCCCGCATCGCCGGACACCTCGACGGTGGAGGATTTGGATCCCGTGCAGTCGCCGACGGTGGCTCTGATCGCCGAGCCGTCACTGCTCATGTCCAGCAGCATCCGGCTTTCGGCTGGTTGTGCGTTCGCCGTGGTCGTCCGCGGACTGCTCAGGGTGCTGTTCGCGGTGCTCCACGCCGGGCCGACCGGAGGCGTGGATGCGACGGAGCTGCTGGACGATCGGGACGCCGGGTCGGACCTGGTCGTTGACTGCTGCCGGTCGGTCCGGGCACCCGATGATGACGAACCCGCCGACGGCGACGGCGGTGAGGTAGCCAGAGTGGTGGGTGCGGATCCCACGGTGCGGGTGACCACCACGGTCGAGCCGCCGGGTCCGGTGCCGGCATGCTGCACCGCGAAGCCGACCAGCACGGCATCGACCAGCGCAAATGCGGCGACGCCGATCATCGCCAACCTTCGCTGCATCCGCGCTGTCACCCCCATGCCGCCGGCCGCCGTCTGCGCGATCTTAATGGGCGCTGGTGCACCGGCCTGGGATGTCGGCCGGGGCACGGTATTCCGTTGGGACCGGACAGCTGCCGGCGCGTGGGGGCCCGCCGTGGTCGATACCGTGTCCACCTGCGTTCGACCGGACCCGGCGGCGACTTCTGGACGGGCAGTCACGACAAGTGGTGATGTTCGAGCGGCGTCACTCGGTGCCGCTCCCCGGACACAAGAACGTGCCCGATACCAGCTGTCTCGTCGAGGACGGAACTCGGCTACGACCGGTACGTCGTCTCGGCCGGCGATGTCGGGTGCGATGTCGCGGAGGCGCTCGCCGCCGCCCATCCTGATCGGGTCGCCTCGCTGCACTTGACCGATGTGTGGGTGCGGCCGATCTTGACGACCTTCTCCCACCGATCGGCCTTGGCCTCAATGGCGGTAGCGAGCTCACGGGCCTGCGGCAGCAGATGATCGTCGAGCTGGGTCACGGCGGCGACGTGCATCGCGGTCGGGAAGCTGTCGTTTCTGGAATGACCCATATTGACGTCGTCGTTAGGGGCGACCGGTTCCTGAGTGCCCAGGATCGTTTTACGCTGAAACGCATCGAGGGCGCCGCTCTGGTGAGCGGCGCCCTCGATGCGTGTGTGAGTGCGGTCAGACCGGATTCACAGCGGTGGCCTGCGGGCCCTTGTTGCCCTGGGTCACCTCGAACTCGACCCGCTGGTTCTCTTCCAACGAGCGGTATCCGGAGGACTGGATCTCCGAGTAGTGGACGAAGACGTCCGGGCCGTTGTCATCGGGAGTGATGAACCCATAGCCCTTCTCGGCGTTGAACCACTTGACGGTTCCCTGTGCCATGCAACTTCTCCTGGTGCGTGCGATGAGGCGGTCCCTGCCGTATGCGGAGCCCGGGTCCGCCAACCTCAAACGACTTCTCAGGGAACCGAGACCCGCTGGACATCGACGCTCCCCTCGTCGCCGAGGGAATTGACCGTTGACAAGTGTCGCACGGATTACCCGTGCAGCGGTAACCCGGATACCCAATTGCGAGGCGCACCCGGCGAGGATCCACTTCGGCGGCGAGGATCGACTTCGAAGATCCTGTGGCTGGAGTGACAGAAGCTGCTATTCAAAGCCTCGTAGCCGAAGTCGATCCTCGCCACGGGGGAGACTCGGGCCGGGTCAGGGGAGATTCTGCCGGGTGAGGGGCAGGGGCAGACTCGGCCGGTCAGAGGCGGCGGGTCAGAGGCGGCCGGCGTCGATGATCCGGCGGAGGAACTTCTGGGTACGGGGATCCACCGGATCGCCGAGGACCTGGGCGGGCGGGCCGGCCTCCGCGACCACACCGTCGGCCAGGAACACCACCTCGTCGGCGACCTGCCGGGCGAAGCTCATCTCGTGGGTGGCCACCAGCATCGTCATCCCCTCGGCTTTCAGCTCGGCGAGCAGCGACAGGACCTCCCCGACGAGTTCCGGATCCAGGGCAGAGGTGACCTCGTCGAAGAGCATCAGCACCGGCGTGTTCACCAGCGCCCTGGCGATCGCCACCCGCTGTTGCTGGCCCCCGGACAACTCGTCCGGGCGGGCGCCTGCCCGGTCAGCCAGACCCACCCGGTCCAGCATCTGCATTGCCCGCGTCTCCGCATCGGCGCGGCGCACGCCGTGCACCCGGCGCGGGGCCAGGGTGATGTTGTCCAGCACCGTCATGTGCGGGAAGAGGTTGAACGCCTGGAAGACGATTCCGACCTGGCTGCGAATCGCATCGGCGTTCACCCGTGGGTCGGTGATGTCCTTGCCCTGCAACAGTATCGTGCCGTCGTCGACCTCCTCCAGCAGGTTGACGCAGCGCAGCAGCGTCGACTTGCCGGAGCCCGACGCCCCGATCAGGGCCAGGCAGCGATGCTCGGGCACCGAAAGACTCAGATCGCTGAGCACCACGTTCTCGCCGTACGCCTTGCGCAGGCCCGAGATCTCCAACAGCGCAGCACCTTCCGACCGCCCGTCCGGCGGGAGCGGGCTCCGCCAGGACGCGGCGGTCACACCGTCCCTCCGGCTGCTGTCCAGCCCTGCCTACGGGCTACCCAGTCGGTGAGCCGGGTGAGCGGGATGGTGATGACGACGAACAGCAAGCCGGCCACCACATACGGGGTGTAGTTGTACGTCTGCGCCGTCTGGATCTTGGCGTTCAGCACCGCGTCGTAGACCACGCCGAGGATGGAAATCAGGCCGGTGTCCTTGGTCAGCGCGACCAGGTCGTTCAGCAGCGGCGGCATCACCCGGCGCACCGCCTGCGGAACCACCACGAACCGCATGGTCTTCGCATGGTTCAAGCCGAGCGAGCGGGCGGCCGCCCGTTGCGACGGGTGAACCGACTCGATGCCGGCCCGCAGCACCTCAGACACGTAGGCGCCGTAGGTGAGGATCAGCGCCGCGCAACCCCAGAACAGGGCCGACCTCGGCAGCCACCCCAGACGCAATGACGGCATCCCAAAGCCCAGCAGCAACAGCACCAGGATCAGCGGGAGCCCGCGGAACAGGTCCGTGTAGGCGATCGCCAAGGCGCGCAACGGGAACCAGACCGGGCCTCGCAGGGTTCGCAGCAGCGCGACGATCATTGCCAGCACCAGGATGCCGATTTCACAGACCACCATCAGCCGAACGTTGAGCCACAGGCCCTGAGCGATCTTCGGCAGCACCTGCCAGCCGTAAGCCAGGTCGAAGAAGGTCGAGCGCACCCTTGGCCAGCCGGGCGTGTTGATCACCAGCAGCACCAACGCCGCGAGCACCACCACCGTTGAAGCACCGGCGATCAGCACCGCCCGGCGGCCGCGGGTCTGACGAAAAGCCATCCGCCGCAATTGGTTCTGCGACGGTGTCCAGCCGTCCGCCGCCGGTTGCTGGCCGGAACGCTCGGGCTGCGCCACCGCGTCGAGTGCTACTTCAGGACCGGCGCGGCGTCCTTGCCGCCCAGCCACTGCTTCGTCAGCTTGGCGAGGGTTCCGTCGGCCCGGAGCGCGTCGACCGCCTTGGTGGCGCAGGCGGTGACGGGCGAGCCCTTGGCGAGCAACAGGCCGAACTGCTCCTTCTTGTTGGCGGTCCCCGGCAATTGCCCGAGGATCACACCATCCTTCAACTGTGCGTTCGCGATGTAGAAGCCGGTCGGTAGATCGACGACCAGGCCGTCGATCTGGCCGCTCTGCAGGGCCTGGGCGGCCAGCGCGTTGTCGTCGAAGACGCTCGGCTTTTCGGCGGGCTGGATCACCTCGTTCACGGCGTCCAGGCTGGTGGTCCCGTTCATCGCTCCCAGCTTCGCCTTCTTCAGAGCCGCCACCGTGGTGACGCCGTCCAGCGGCGAACCCTTGATGGTGATCACCGTCTGGCTGACGTCGTAGTAGCCGGACGAGAAGTCGACCACCTTCTTGCGCTTGTCGTCGATGGAGAACTGGTTGATGTCGAAGTCCCAGCCCTCCTGCTTGGCGATCGCCTCGTCGAAGCCGACCCGCTTCCAGCTGACCTTGTCCTTCGGATAGCCGAGCCGGTCGGCCACCGCGTAGGCGACGGCGGATTCGAAGCCCTTACCGTTGGTGGGATCGTTGTCGACCATCCACGGCTCGTACGCCGGCTCCGAGGTGGCGATGGTCAACGCATTCGGGGTGGTGGTCTTCAGCTGAGCCGGCGAGCACTCCGCGCCCAGGCCGCCAGCCGAACCCGCTGACGCCGAACCCGCTGACGCCGAACCGGACGATGCCGAACCCGACGAACCCGACGCTGCCGAACCCGGCGCTGCCGCACCCGACGATGCCGAACCCGACGATGCCGAACCCGACGATGCCGAACCCGACGGTGACGCAGTGCCCGAGGTCACCGACCCCAGCGTGTCGCTGCCCGCCGCAGACGTCGACGATCCGCCGGCGGAGGCGTCAGCGGACGGCGCGCTCCCGGCCGAGCCCTGGGCCGTGGGTGAAGAGCCCGGCGCGGCTGTGCTGGGCGAGCTCGAGCCGCAGGCCGCTAGCAGGAGCATCGCGACGCCGGCGGTGACGGCAACGCTCGTGCGGGTAGCGGATCGAAGAACGAGGCGACGGTCGGCCATCACGGCTCCCGGGTCGGATACGGGTGGGTTGACGACGGATTTGTCCGTCCCGGAGAGCATACGGAGGCACCGGATGACCCATTCCCCGGCCGGGTCGGGTGCTGCGGACGTCACCGCAGCGTGGGTTGTGCCACGATCGTCGGGTGGACGCAAGCAAGCGGGTCGAGCATGTGAGGGAGCAGGTCCGGAGGGTGCCGGACGGCCGGGCGGTACCTCCTGCGGACTATGCGGATCTGTGGGGCAGCTGGGAACTCGGCCACACCTGCGCCGCCCCCCGATACCGCGACGCCTACCTGGCACGACGATGAGCAGAGAACTGGTCCCGGGCAATCCGGGTGTCGATCCGCTGCCGTGGCCCGTCCCCGGGCCGTCCAGCCCGGACAGCCCGACCGACGCCAGCCGGCCGTTCGGGAACCCGGTGAACGGATCGGGCAAGGCGCCGGTGCCCGGAGCCGGACCGGCTCCGGACCCGATATCAGCGGATGCTGGCGACGGGTCTGCAGGCAGTGGCCTGCCGGGTGACCTTCAGCAGCAGACGGACCGGGCCCGCTCCGAGGCGAACGCGAAACGCGCGGGTCTGCGGGACACCCTGAGCCAGCTGGTCACCAGGATGACGGCCGCCGAACGATCAATGCGGGCTGCTGAGCAATCGGCGGCGGCCAGCAGCCGGGCAGCCGCCGCCGCCGAGGAGCGGGCCGAGGAACGCCAGTTCGCGCCGTTCAAGGCGGGCTTCTTTGGCGGTGTCGGACTGCTGCTGGCCTACATGACCTACCTGTCGCTGGACACCATCAGATCGACCCTGATCGTCATCGCGGTGGCCGGCCTGCTCGCCATCGGCCTGGATCCGGCCGTGCGCTGGTTCGAGCGCCGCGGAATCCGTCGCGGCGGGGCCGTTGCCGTTGTCTTCCTGGTACTCGTGCTGGTGATCGCCGGCGCCGTCTACGTGATCATCCCGCCGATAGTCACCCAGCTCGCTGCCTTCATCACCAACGTTCCCGATCTGCTGAACAGCCTGCAACAGAATCCGACGATCAAGGACCTGGACGCCAAGTTCGGCCTGATCAAGCAGATCCAGCAATCGAACTTCGTCCAGAACATCGGATCCGGAGCGGCTACCGGGATCATCACCGGGGCGGCCACCGTCGCCGGCGTCATCGTCGACCTGTTCGTGGTGCTGATCCTGACGCTGTACTTCCTGGCCGGCTTCCCGCGGATCAAGGAGGCCGCCTACCGGCTGGCCCCGGCGTCCTCCCGGCTGCGGGCGACCGATCTGGGCGACAAGATCCTCAAGCAGATGGGCGGCTATCTGTCCGGGGCAATGATCATCTCGTTCCAGGCGGGCCTGATTGCGGGCTTGTATTCGACGATCGTCGGCCTGCCGTATCCGTGGGCGATCGCGTTGGGTGCCGCGCTGCTGGACTTCGTGCCGGTGGTCGGGCCGATCACTGTAGGGGTGTCGATCACCCTGCTCGGCTTCACCCACTCGCTCACCATCGGCATCATCTCCGGTGCGTTCTACCTGTGTCAGCACCTGTTCGAGGCGTACTGGCTCTATCCACGGGTGATGCGCCGCACCGTGCATATCTCGACCGGCGCGGTGATCGTGGCCATCGTGGTGGGGGGCGCGCTGCTCGGGGTGACGGGCGCGCTGCTGGCGGTACCGGTAGCGGCGGCGGTGCAGCTCATCGTCCGCGAAGTGGTGATGCCGGTACAGGAACGCCGCTGATCGTGTCCGCCCGATCGAGGGGAGTACCGACCTGATGGAGTCCGGGCGCCGCGCGGTGGTCACCGGGGCCAACACCGGTCTCGGCCTGGCCTCCACCGTCGCACTGGCACAGGCCGGCTGGTCCGTGACACTTGCCGTCCGGAGCACCGACAAGGGCAACGCGGCAGCGGACGCGGTCCGCCGGTTGGTGCCCGCGGCCACGCTGGAGGTCCGGCGGCTGGATCTCGCGGAACTGGCTTCGGTGCGCGAGTTCGCCGCCGGCTGGCAGGAACCGTTGCCGCTGCTGATGAACAACGCCGGAGTGATGCTGGTGCCGACGCTCACCCTGACCGCCGACGGGTTCGAACAGCAGATGGGCGTCAACCACCTCGGTCATCACCTGCTCACCGCGCTGCTGCTGCCGGTCCTCAGCCAGGCGCGGGGACGGATCGTGTCGTTGTCCTCCGTCGTGCACCGATCGGCCGGCCGACTGGATCGGGGCATGGGGCTGACGGGCACATACACCCCGATGGGCGGCTATCGGCAGGCGAAGTTGGCGACCTTGATGTTCGCGCTGGAACTGGACGGACGGCTGCGGCGCAACGGCATTCCGGTGACCTCGGTGGCGGCCCATCCCGGCTGGGTGACGACCGACACCAGGAAGCCCGCCGAGCGCGGCGACGATCCGGGTCCGGCGGTCAGGGCGTCCCGCAGGATCAGTCAGCTGCTGGGCGCCTCCCCGGGGCACGGCGCCCGCTCCCAGGTCTTCGCGGGAACTCGACCGGATCTTCCCGGCGGCATGTTCTACGGCCCACGGTTTCTGCTTTACGGGCCACCGCACGTCGCGGCGCCGGCGCGGGCGGCACTCAACCTCGCCGACGCGACATGGTTGTTCGAGGCATCGGCCGAGATGACCGGAGAACGTCTGCTCAGCTGAGTGCCGGTGCGAGCGTCGCGCCCGTGACGACCTTCGATGCGTGCCCGCCGCATACGGCGGCGCGGGCCGATGATCATTGTCACCGACCCGCGCCGCTGGGGAACCGGCCGCTGGGCCCGTGGGAATGGTGCTACAGAACTGGCCGGTCGCGCGGGGCGGGTGTTCGCGGCTCGCCGTACTGATGCTTGCGGATCCGCGTGCGGGGCACCTGGCGGGAACCGGGGGAGGCGCTGGCTGGCGCGGCGTCTGCGCGCGCCGCACTCTGCTCCTGCCCGGCGGCCACCGGAGTGTCGGCGTTGCCCAGCAGCCCGTCCGAGCCGCCGGTGGCGCTGTCCTGGACGTCGCGGTCTGTGTAGAGGTCACCGGAGCGGTCGGCGCCCGAACCTTCGGACGCGGCAGTTCCGGCCACCGCGGGGGTATCCGCTTTGCCGAGCAGTCCCTGCGACTCGGCGCGGCCGACGCCGACGTCCCCGACAGTGTCCATGTCGGTGTAGGAATCGCCGGAGCGGTCGGCGCCGGCGCCCCTTGCGTCGATGTCGGCCCGGCCCCCGGCATCGATGTCCGTGCCGCCGACCGTTGCGGCGTCGGCGGCATTGTCGGCGGCACCTGCCTGCCCCACATTGGGCTCCCGGGTGCCCGCCATGCCGGTTCCCAGATCGGAGGCGCCCACGTCGGAGGTTCCCAAATCGGAGCCGCTGCCGGCGTGGCTCCGCAGCGAGCCGGAAGTCGCGAGGTCATCGGCGGCCGGGCTGCTGATATGCACCGAATCCTCTCCGTACACCGGAACGCCGTCGGAGGCATCCAGCCGGTAGTACCGGGACAGCTGCTGCTGGTCGTCGTCGTCGAGGTGACTCTCGTCGTCGATGTTCGGAGCGTCCTTGATGAAATCCTTGGTGTAGGGCACCCGGATCTCGCCGACGGCAACGTCGGCGCCGTGCAGCGGGACGAACGTCTCCCGCAGTCCGAACAGGCCGGTCTTGGCCGTCACCCATGCGGGCCTACCCGAATCGTCATCCAGATAGACGTGTCCGACACCGCCGACCCTCTGCCCCTCCGAATCGACGACTTCTGCGTCGTAGAGCGACTGGATGTCCTCTGGTGTCACCGTCATGGCGCCTCCTCGGCTGCTCAGAGCGACTGTCATCGGCGCCGCCTGGGGGCCGGCATGGTGCCGGAGTGCGCCGAAGTTGGCCGATACATGGTGGTCGTTACCCGCCCGGGGGCGTCGGTACACCTGGCCAGTGCCAGTGCCAGTGCCAGTGCCAGTGCGAGTGCCGTGCGCCTGTCCGGGTCCGGCTACCGGTCCTCGTCCACGCCGGGCGCGCGGGAGGGACGCAGGGTCACCACCACCGCCGCGGCCACCACCAGAACGGCCACCCCGATGCCGGCCCACAGCCACCATGCCAATCCCGAGTGACTCTGGACCCCGTCCCGCGGTGCGGCGGGTCCGGCCTCTGGGGCTGGCGCACTGCCGGCGGCGGTGCCGGCCCCACCGCTCGCCACTGTGTAACCGATCTCGCCGTACACCGGGTGCCCATCGGCGGAGACCACGCGGTAGGCGGCGGCGTACCGGCCGGCGGGTCCGGCGCTCACCCCGATGGAGACCATCGACCCGCTCACCACCGGACGTCCGACGGTGAAACTGTTGCCGTTCGGTCCGGTCACCGTCACCGTCGGCTGATAGCTGATCACCGGTTGGTCGAAGGTCATCGTCACGGTCGTTGGCGCCGTCTGGACGGTGCTGCCGTCGGCGGGGCTCGAGCCGATCAGCGTGTTGTGCGCCGCCGCCGGCGGGGCCAACCAGGCACCGGCGGCGATCATCACCAGCAGTAGCCTCAGAGCCCGGCGCGCACCGGGAAGGGCGAGGATGACGACCAGCAATGTGCGCATACATCTCATGACGCAGCGACGCTAACGGCCCACCAGGAACGTCATCAGATCCGCATCGATCTGGTTCAGCTCGCGGTTGACCGCGGCAATGGAGTCGCGCCGTCGACCGGCCGGCATCGATGCGGCCGCCCTGACCGCAGCGGTCAGATCCGTGAGCCGATCCGACGCCACATCGGAGAACCGAGTGATCTGCAAGTCGCCGGTGCGGCGCGCCCGCAGCTCGTCGACATTCCGCTTGAGCCCGACCAGTCGAGCCTCGACGCTGCCTGTCGGACCCCGGAAAGCGCCCACCTCGGCGGCGGCCACCCCGAGCCGACTCGCCTTGCGGGTATCCAAGTACTCGCGGGTGGAGGTAGCGGCTTTCAATGCGAACGGCGCGATGGCAGGTCCGACCACTTTGACGATGGCGAGCAGCCGGCGTGCAGTCTTGGGATCTGTGGCCCGGTCGAACAACGGCTTGGGCGCCTTCTTCGCCGCCGCTGCGATGTTCTTGTCGGCCTTCTTGGTCTGCGCCGCCAGGGCCTTGGCGGCCTTGAGCTCGGCCTTCCGTTGCTTGGCGCTCTCCTTGTTCACCCGAGCCGCCGCCTTCTGCTGCTCTGCGGCTGCTGCCTTGATCGCCTTCTGTTCGGACCGGTCAGCAGCCCTGGCAGCCCGGGCGGCGGCTTCCTGCGCCGCCTTGCTGGCGGATTTCGTCTCCGCCAGCGAACCGGTGATGTCGTCCAGCGACGCTGTCACAGACTTCTTCTTCTTCTTGCCGAACACGAGGCGCTCCCTTCTGGGTCAACCGGAACCGTTGCCGGTTGCGGCAGCGACCCAGCGGCGGGCCGCACCAGCCGGGCACCAGACAGCCTAAGCCGGGAGCCAGGGCGGCGGCCAGGCGAGGCCGTACGCTCGCATCCGATGAACGTCCCGGCGCCAATTCGCCTCGGACCGGCCGCCGCAGGTCGGTGCCGGCGCCGTATCCACCTCGATCACGCCGCCGATGCCCCCCGTGACGAACGATCGACACCCGACGCCGGGGTCCGGATGCGATTCGGCGACATGCAATCGCATGTCGATCGGGTACTGGCCGGGCTACCGGCCGCGGTCATGGGGTGGACTCCGGAATCCGGCGACCGGCCCCGGATCGTCCGCCCGCCGATGCTGCGTTCGGCAACCAGGCTCGGCGCCCCGGACTTCCTGCTCGCCGACGAGACCGGATACCTGCCCGTGATCATCCGGGGTCACCGGACGCTGGAACCGGTGGGGGAGGTCGAGGTGTCGACCGTGGCCGATCCGTTCACTGTGACCACCGACCGGACACGCCGCCGTCGCAAGCATCCGATGGACCTGCTGCAGCTTGCCCATCACCGTGCGCTGCTCACCGAGCTGGGCCTGGCGTCGACGGATGCGCGTGGCGGGGTGATCGGCCGAGGTGGGCCTGCCGGTCCGGAGGCCGGGCCGGCGAACGATGACGGGCAGCTGATCGTCTGGCACGACCTGTCGGTGGTCGCCGCCGAATACGCCGACCGGTTCGCCGATCGGCTCGCGGTGGCCTCCGCGGCCCGAGCCGGAGGCGAGCTGGCCCTTCCGTCCCGCATCGCCGAGTGCCGGCGCTGCCCGTGGTGGCCGGTCTGCTCGGCGGAACTCGAAGCGGCGCACGACATCTCGCTGCTGGCCGCCGGCTCCGATGTCACGACGCTGCAGCAGGCGGGCTTCTTCACCCTCGACGATCTGGCCTCAGGGCCATCGCGTGTGGTGAAGGGGCTCCCGCTCACCTCGATTCCGCCGGCAGAGGCACGGGTGCGGGCCAAGGCACGGTTGCACGGTCTGCCCATGGTCAGGCGCACCGAGGACGCGGCGGCGCCCAGCGCGGACGTCGAGATGGACGTCGACATGGAGTCCTACCTCGACCAGGGCGCCTACCTCTGGGGAACCCTGCTCTCCGGGGCCGACATCGGCTTCGACCGGGTCTACCTGCCGTTCGTGGCCTTCGACGATCCAGCCGGTGAGGAAAGCGCACTGGGGGAGGTCGAAGGAGTCAACTTCGCCGCCTTCTGGCAGTACTTGACCATGGTGCGGAAGGCTTGTGAGGCAAGGGATCTCACCTTCGCCGCCTACTGCTGGTCGCGGACGGCCGAGGAGCGATGGCTGTATTCGACGCCGCGCAGGTTCCCCGGGGTCCCCGGGATGCCGACCGTGGCGGAGATATCGGCGTTCTGCTCGTCGGAACAGTGGGTAGATCTGTACGCCGAGGTCCGGTCCCGGTTCGTGGTCCCGGGTTCGATGCGGCTCAAGGCGATCGCCCCGGTGGCCGGCTTCCGCTGGCGCGACCCGGAACCAGGTGGCGAGAACTCGATGGCCTGGTACCGGGCGGCGGTGGGGGCCGATGAACTCCCGGGCGAGCCCGACCCGGCGGTGCGACTGTCGATGCGGCAGCGATTGCTGGACTACAACGAGGACGATGTCCGGGCGACAGCGGCGATCCGCCACTGGATGCGTGACGGCGCGCTCGCTCTACCCACCATCGGGCAGTTGCTCGCCGGCACCGAGCAGCAGCAGCCCGCGCGCCACGGTGACGTATAGTCCACTGGGAATAGTCCATGTGGAGTGTTAACCGACGCGGGTCGCGAAAGGCCGGCTGTCGGTGCTCGATGAACTACTGCTCGATGAGCTACCGCTCGGTCAACTACTGCACGCAGCGCGAGGAAGGTGCGAATGTCGTCGGTGTTCGGTGGCTCCAAGATCAACGCCCTGGGCATGGCCGCCCTCGGTCTGCTGACCGAAGGGCCGCGGCACCCGTACGACATGTTCCAGGTGCTCATGCAGCGCCGGGAAGACGTCATCGTCAAGATCCGACCCGGTTCGCTGTACCACGCGATCACCCGGCTGGCCGAGGCCGGATTCGTCCGGGCGATCGGCACCGATCGGGAGGGTAACCGGCCCGAACGTACCACCTACGAGATCACCCAGGACGGCCGGCATGTTCTGCGGGGCATCGTCGGGCACCACCTGGCGAACCCTTTGAACGAGTATCCGATCTTCCCGGTGGCCGTTGCTCAGGCGCAGCGGTTGCCAAAAGCGATCGTGCTGCAGCATCTGCGGGACCGTGCCGCGGTCCTGGAACGGGAGACGGCCGTGATGAGGGACACCCATCGTGCACTCCTGGACAGCGGTAGACCGCAGCACGTCGTGCTGGATCTCGACTACCTGATCAGCATGCGGGACAGCGAGATCGCATGGCTCACCACCACTATCGCGGCCCTGGAGAGCGGCCGGCTGAAATGGACGGAACAATGACAACCAGCAGTTCGGCACCAACGGGATCAGCGGGACCGGCTGCACCGGCGGCGGAGTCCCGGCAGCACGGCGCGCCGGACGGCCGCAGTCCCTGGCCTGCGCTGTGGGCGATGGTGATCGGCTTCTTCATGATCCTGGTGGACTCGACCATCGTCTCGGTGGCCACCGACTCGATCCTGGTCGGGCTCAGGACCGATCTCAACAGCGTCGTCTGGGTGACCAGCGCCTACCTGTTGGCGTACGTGGTGCCGCTGCTGGTGAGTGGCCGGCTGGGCGACCAGTTCGGGCCGAAGAACGTTTACCTGACGGGGTTGGTGTTGTTCACCGCGGCCTCGGCCTGGTGCGGGTTCTCCAGTTCGGTCGGCATGCTCATCACCGCGAGGGCCGTCCAGGGTCTGGGCGCCGCATTGATGACGCCGCAGACCATGGCCGTCATCACCCGCACCTTTCCGCCGGCCAAACGCGGTACCGCGATGAGCCTGTGGGGAAGCGTTGCGGGCGTGGCGATCCTGGTCGGGCCGCTGGCCGGCGGCTTCCTGGTGGACACCGCAGGCTGGGAGTGGATCTTTTTCATCAACGTGCCGGTGGGCATCATCGCGCTGCTGCTGGCCGTTCGTCTGGTGCCGCAGTTGCCGACCAACAGCCATCGGTTCGACGTGCTGGGAATCGCACTCAGTGCAATCGGGATGTTCCTGGTGGTGTTCGGCATCCAGGAGGGGCAGAAGTACGACTGGGGAACGATTTCCGGGCCGATCTCGGTGTGGTCGTTGATCATCGCCGGAGTGGTGGTGCTGGGCCTGTTCGTCTTGTGGCAGGCCAGAAACAAGAGCGAACCGTTGATGAGCCTGTCGTTGTTCAAGGACCGGAACTTCTCGCTGGCGAACGTCGGCATCGCTACCATGGGTTTCGCGGTCACCGGAATGGCGATCCCGCTGATGCTGTTCGCGCAGAAGTCGATGGGTCTGACGCCGACCCGCTCGGCACTGCTGATGATCCCGCTGGCCGTCGCATCCGGCGCGCTGGCCGCACCCGTCGGCAGGCTCACCGACCGGATGCACCCGCGCTACCTGGCCGGATTCGGGTTCACCGTTACCGCAATCGCGTTGTACTGGCTGGGCTCGGTTGCCGGTGCGCACACGCCGGTGCTCGGGATCCTCGCCCCGATCACCCTGATGGGCATCGGCAATGCCTTCATCTGGGCCCCCTTGTCGGCAACCGCCACTCGCAACCTCCCGATGAACCTGGCCGGCGCAGGGGCAGGCGTCTACAACATGACGCGTCAGGTCGGCGCGGTGCTCGGCAGCGCATCGGTGGGGGTACTCATGCAGAACCGGATCGGTAGCGAGATCTCTGCGGCCACCGGGGGGCAGGCGCCTAGCGGCGACACGCTGCGGGGGAGCACCGGACCGCTGCCGGACTTTCTCAGGGAGCCGTTCGCCAGTGCCATGGGCCAGAGCATCTACCTGCCGGCTGGCGTGCTGATCCTTGGTCTGATTGCCGTGCTGTGTTTCGCTGCGCCGACCCACGCGGGTATGGGTAGCAAGAAGTCCGCCAGTACGCCGGAAGCTGCGCCCGTCGGCGGACAGTGAGCGAGAAGGCGGTCCTGGTGTCCGGTGTTGCCGCAACCCCGGTGACCGCCACGTAGGGTGACCTGCCACGATCAACGGATGCGCCTGGATCACGTCTCCTACGCCTGTGCACCCGACGGGCTGGACGCCACCGCGGGCCGAATTGCCGACGAGTTGGGTACCGAGCCGTTGGACGGCGGTGTCCATCCGGGCTTCGGCACCCGGAACCGGATCGTCTCGCTCACCGACCATCACTATCTCGAGGTGGTGGAGGCGCTCGACCATCCCGCAGTGGACCAGATGCCCTTCGGCCGCGCGGTACGGGCCCGCAGTGACATGGGTGGCGGCTGGCTCGGCTGGGTGGTAGCCGCGGACGACCTGGCCCCGATCGAGAAGCGGCTCGGACGCGCGCGGACACCGGCACATCGGGTGCTGCCCAACGAGTTCGATCTCACCTGGGAGCAGATCGGGGTATCCGATCTGATTCACGACCCGCAACTACCGTTCTTCGTCAAGTGGACCAGCGAGGACCAGCATCACCCCTCGCACAGCGCCGACACCGGCATCGGACTGAAGAGTCTGCTGATAGCGGGCGATCCGGGACGCATCACTCAATGGCTGGGTGAACCCGAGGATCATCCGCTGGACGACGTGGACGTGCAATGGACAGCGCCCAACGGCCGGCCCGGGCTGCTGTCGGTCACGTTCACCACCCGCAACGGCGACGTCACCGTCTGACGACCGTCCTTCCGGGTCGCGCCGAAACCGGAACTCACATGCGTTCGGGCGACTGCAGTCCCAGCAGATCCAGCCCCTGGACCAGCACCCGCAGGGTGAGAGCACAGAGCGTCAGCCTCGATACCCGGACCGCCGCATCCGGCGCCTTGAGCACCGGGCAGTTCTCGTAGAATGCCGAGAACGCCTGCGCCAGATCGAACAGGTAGCCGCACAACCGGTGCGGCTCCAGTAGTGTGCCAACCTGCTCGATCACAGTGCCGAACTCCAGTAACACCAACGACAATGCCCGTTCGCCGGGCTCGACGACGCTGATCGTTGCGGTGACATCGGCCGGCGCCGGCGCGGCGTTGCGGAATATCGAGCGGATCCTGGCCGCCGCGTACTGCAGGTACGGCCCGGTCTTTCCGGTGAGATTCAGCATCCGGTCCAGATCGAAGACGTACTCGGTGTCGTGCGCCACGGACAGGTCGGCATACTTGATCGCCCCCACGCCGATCTGCGGTGCGATCGCCGCGCGGGTACCGGCGTCGAGGTCGGGGCGTGACTGGTCGATCACTTTCCTTGCCTTGGTGTTGGCCTCCTGCACCAGATCCATCAGCCGCAAAGGATTTCCGGACCTGGTGCGCATCATCTTGCGGTCGGGCCCGAGCACGTTGCCGATCTGCACGTGCACCACGTCAACATCGTCGGGCAGCCAGCCGGCCAGCCGGGCGGTGTCCCACACCATGTTCAGATGCATTGCCTGAGGCGCTCCGATCACATAGAGCACCTGATCGGCATGCAGCTTCTGTACCCGGTACTTGATGGTGGCGAGGTCGGTTGTCCCGTAACCGTAACCACCATCCGACTTGCGGATGATCAGGGGCGCCGGCTTGCCCTCCCGACCGGTGTAGCCGTCGAGGAATACACACAGGGCGCCGTCGCTCATGGTGGCGATGCCTTTCGACTCGAGCTCGTCGCAGATCGGTGCCAAATCGTCGTTGTACATCGATTCGCCGGCCAGATCGTCGTCGGTGAGGGTCACACCGAGCGCGGCGTAGATCCGGTTGAAGTAGAGCTTCGAGAGGTCGACAAGCTCCTGCCAGTACCGCACAGTATCGGGATCACCAGCCTGTAGTGCGACCACCCGGTTGCGCGATCTGGTGGCGAAATCCTCGTCGCTGTCGAACTTCCGTCTGGCTGCCTGGTAGAAGGCGTTGGGGTCGGATTCGACCAGCTCGGCCTGCTCGGATCCTTCGCCGACGTCCAGCAGGTGCTCAATCAGCATGCCGAAAGGCGTGCCCCAGTCGCCGATGTGGTTCTGCCGGATCACCTCATGTCCCAGGTGTTCGAGGGTGTGAGCCAGCGCATCGCCGACGACGGTTGTGCGCAGGTGGCCGGCGTGCATCTCCTTGGCCACATTGGGAGCCGAGTAGTCGATGGCCACGGTGCGCCGGTCCTGGCGCGCTACTCCGAGACGCGAATCGGAGGCCAGCTCTGTGGCCTGCATGCCCACCCACCCATCGGCCATGATGATGTTGAGGAAGCCCGGTCCACTGATCTCGACAGCGCTGCAGATCCCCGCGACGTCCAGCTTCTCGACGATCCTTTCCGCGACCTCACGCGGTTTCATCCCGAGGCGCCAGGCCAGCGCGAGCGCTGCGTTGGCCTGCAGGTCGGCGAACTGGCTGGGGCGCAGCACAGGATCGACGCCGGCGTACTCGTCACCGAACGCCGCCGCGATGGCCGCGGAGATCCGCGGAGTCAGTTCGACTGCTGGAGATGCCACCCGGACAGCCTACGAGGCGACAGGAAAGGAGCATCGCCCGCGATGCACGCCACCTCGCGGCGCGCTCGTTCACCGCCGACGACACAGTGACCCGCAGTGGACCAACCACAACCCGCACTCTCATAGCCGATGGACCACGAAACGGGGCCAGGTCAACTCCACGCTGGGTGGTGAGGCCGCTCCTAGATCTCGCTGCCAGGATCGATGACCCACCTGGACGATCGAGCGAGATGGGTCACCGCCCGGCGGCGATCGGCTGCCCCTAGACTTGGGAGGCCAGTGATTAGGGAATGCGCAGCGTTCCTTGGATGTGCGTCGTCGTCCGTACCGGTCGGCCATGGATCAGCGACAACCCCGAGTCGACAAGACCGAGGTATGTCCACTCCAAGCATCACTACGGCGTTTTGTGGTGCCCGGATGAGATCCTCGGGACCTAGACGGTTCACCCTGAGGACGCTGTTTAGGTAGGTCGACACACCATCGCTATCCGACTTGAAAGCGCCACTGCTGGGCCGCCGCTGGCCAGTTCCCTTGTCCACGGTCACGAGGTCGCCTGAGTTGTAATGCGCAATGCGTCGGAACAAGGAATCGGAATCAGCTATGTCTGGGTCGTTGTCGGCGGACCCAGCAGACAGTTCTTCCACAGGCTATGAACGAGGTCGAACCGACCGCACGGCCCGGGACAGTGTGCCAAGGTGCTTCCTGGCGTTCACCACGAAATCCGGCCGGCTGCCAAGGTCTGGGTAATCGCCCTCCACCAAGACGTTTCCGGGCTCTTCACAATCCACGGTGTAGTCGGGGTCTGAAGCCGCCGGTCTCGAGCAGTGATCTGGCGATGTAGTGGGTGAGGTTTCGGAAGCCGAGGGCGGAGCCCCGGAGGTGCTCCAGGCGGCCGTTG
>JAABUR0100001147.1_pt1 | contig 49656 bp, 44 predicted proteins | sample 5560091 | NCBI WGS metagenome assembly JAABUR01 (sample SAMN10711879, study PRJNA513375) | rock metagenome | isolation source: Antarctica rocks | place: Antarctica: Victoria Land, University Valley sud | reverse complement strand
GTGCGGCCGATCATTATCGTCCGCCGATGTCGCCGGGCCTGCTCACCGGTTGCCTCAATCAGCAGCCTGAGCTCCTGGTCGATCAGGTCGGCGGCCTCGACCACCTGGAGGCCCAGAGCGGTGTCAACGACGTCAGAACTGGTCAGCCCCAGGTGAATGAAGCGCCCCGCCTCGCCGATGGTCTCGGAGGTCGCCCGCAAGAATGCGATGACATCATGATCGGTCTCTCGCTCGATCTCCTTCATCCGCTCCGGGTCGCAGGAGGCATGACGGATCTCGGCGATAGCCCAGTCAGGAATTCGTCCGCGGCGGTGCCATGCTTCGCAGACCGCGAGCTCGACGGAGAGCCAAAGATCGAGCTTTCGACGCTCGCCCCAGACCTCACCCATCGCCTGTCTCGTGTACCGTTCGATCACCGTCTGACCTCGACACCGTGCCGCCGGCACGGGTGTTCGTACATATCTTTCGCAGTATACCAAACCAGTTGAACTGTGCAGCCGCCAGCGGCTAGACTGATCAGCGAGGATCATGCAAAAGGGCGCGGCTCCATCACTTGATCATCAGTTTTTGAGCGCCAGGACTCGCGGTTGGAGGCTGCGAGTCGACGAGGTGGGAGCCAATCGAACCATTCGGCGGGTAGCTCCCCGGCCAGCACGGTCGAGATGACACGAGGAAACCAACCAGGTGACCGGTTCACAATCTCGGGTCAGTGTGCGCCGCCAGATACCTGGTCGCCCCCCATCAATGGTCCAATCCGACAATCAACGGCCGTTGACCACGCCCATATTGTGGGCCCCGGCGACGTGCGACCTTCTCACCCTCACGATGGCCGTTGCGGACGAAGGCCGTGATGCGGTGTCGTTCGGAAAGGATGCGTTTCGTGTGCGGAATCTTCGGTTATGTCGGGCAGAGCAGAGATCTGGGCGCGGATGTCTCCTCCGCGCTCTCCACGCTTGAGTATCGTGGGTACGACTCCTGGGGCATCGGACTCGGTGTCAATGGGCACATTGGTGTTGAGAAGCAGACCGGCAAGATGAGCAGTGCAACGGTCTCGATGCCGCCTTCCGACATCGGCTTCGGACACACCAGGTGGGCCACTCACGGTGGTGTCACCCAGGCGAACGCCCATCCCCATCTCGATTGCACTGGCCGCCTCGCCATCATTCATAACGGGATCATCGAGAACTATCGCCTGCTTCGCGACGACCTGCTTGACCGGGGCCATCAATTCCATTCGGACACCGATAGTGAGGTGGTCGCTCACCTACTGGAGGAGGAACTGAGATCGGCTAAGGACGATCTGGCAACCGCCCTCGCGACCGTGTTCGGTCGTCTTGAGGGGCTGAACGCGATCATCGCGATGGATGTCCGGCGCCGGGAACTGGTCGCGGCCAAGAACACCTCCCCGCTCGTCGTTGGGAACGGCGTTGCGGGATCGGTCATTGCCTCTGACGCGCTCGCACTCAGGGGTCACACCAAGCAGGTCCTTTATCTGGAAGACCATCACCTGGCCCGGTTGACGAAGAGCGGCATCGCGCTCTACGACCGGCGCACGATGACCAAGATGGAACCGGAGTATGTTCCCCTTCATGATACTGAGGGCGATTCCTCCCTCGGCAGCTATGCCCACTTCATGGCGAAGGAGATGGCAGAACAACCCGCCGTCCTGGAGCGAATCGCCCGCGACGGCGACGCCGCCATCCATGACCTGGCCGCGCACATACGAGACGCCTACGGCACCTTTCTGGTCGGCTGCGGGACGGCCTCCTATGCGGCGCTCACTGGCGCCTACCTTTTCAGCCGAATCGCCGCTCGCCACGTCAACTTCGTGGTCGGCTCCGAGTTCAAGTATCACGAGCACTTCATCACGCCACGGAGTTTGGTGATCGCCCTCTCGCAGAGTGGGGAGACCGTCGACGTGATTGAGGCGATGCTGGCGGCGCAGCGCCGGGGTGCCACCCTGGCCGCCATCGTCAATGCTGAACATTCCACCCTTGATCGGATGGTCAACCTCCGGGTTCCGCTCCACGCCGGACCGGAGCAGTGCGTGCTTTCCACCAAGGCCTACACGGCCAAAGTGGCAGTCCTTCTTCTCGCCGCCCACGCCGTGGCTGGCAGCTATGAAACGGGACGTGAGCTGGTTCTGCAAGCCGCCGATGGCTTGAACGCGATGCTTCAACCGGAGTGGACCTCGAAGCTTCAAGAGACGGCGGGGTTCGTCGCAGGTGCTGACCACCTCTTCGTCATCGGCCGCGGTCTTGCCTACCCGACCGCCCTCGAAGCCGCGCTCAAAATCAAGGAGGTGAGTTATATCCACGCCGAAGGGTTCGCCGGTGGCGAGTTAAAGCATGGCGTGATCGCGCTGATCGCCCAGGGCACTCCCTGCATCGTCTACGCCCCTGACGACGAGACGCGCTCCGACATCCTTTCTGGCGCGACCGAGCTCAAGAGCCGCGGTGGCTACATCATCGGCGTTGGACCCGATTCGGACCCGGTATTTGATGTCCACATCTCGACCCCGGCCGTGGGCGATGCCGCTCCGATCGTGAACGCGCTGCCAGCGCAGATGATCGGCTACCATGCTGCGCTGTGCCGTGGCAACGATCCCGACAAACCGCGGAACCTGGCCAAGAGCGTCACCGTCAAGTGACGGAGAACTGGTCGTGAGCTTACCGCTCCAGGTGGTGCCGATGTTCATCGACACCCACACGCATCTTGATGACGACGCCTTTGCGGACGACCGCGCCGAGGTGATTGCGAATGCGGTCAATGCCGGCGTCGACTACATCATCAATGTGGGCTACTCGCCGAGCCGATGGGCGACCACAGCGGCGCTCCAGGATACGAGCGCCCATGTGTCAGTCATGTATGGCCTCCATCCCCAGAACGCTGCGGAATGGTCAGATGCGGTTGAGACTGACCTGATCTGCTATCTCGGGACACAGGGCACGGTCGCCATTGGCGAGATTGGTCTCGATTACTCCCGCCCCTCACCCAATCGGGACCTTCAGCGCGCCGTATTCATGAGTCAGCTCTCCCTTGCCGCGCAGTGGCGGCTGCCAATTGTGATTCACCAGCGCCAGGCAGAGAACGATCTGATGACCGTTCTCTCCGATTATCCCGACTTGCCTCCGGTGGTGCTTCACAGTTTCGATGGAAGCGAGCGCCTTGCACGGTATGCACTGGACCGGGGCTGGTCGTTCGGCATCGGCGGGCTCGCCACCAGGCCATCTTCGGCCGCACTTCGAGATGTCCTCGCCGGCGTTCCGGTCGAGTCACTGCTGCTTGAGACCGATTCGCCCTACCTGATACCGGGCAATAGCAGACAAGGGCGAAATAGTCCCGCCAACATCCCGGTCATCGCACGGCTCCTAGCGCCGCTCTGGCAGGTGTCTGCCGCCGAGCTGGGCCAGGCAACCACCCGACGGGCCGGGCAGATCTTTTCATTGAGGCCATGGCCCGGTGCGGACGCTGCGGAGTCGTGATGGTGGCGGCCCCAACGATCCTGATCGCGACATCGAATGACGGGAAGCGGCAAGAATACGCCGATCTGTTCCCACCAGGAATCACGGTCCTTTCGCTCGCTCACGTCGCGGTGACACTGCCGCCGGAAACAGCGGACACCTTCGCCGGGAACGCTCGTCTCAAGGCGATCACCGCGGCGGAGCAATCCGACCATCTTGTCCTCGCCGACGACTCGGGTCTTGAGGTGGATGCTCTGGCTGGTGCGCCAGGGGTGCTATCGGCCCGTTATGCCGGCGAGCCGTCGGACGATCAGCGCAACATGGCGCTTGTCCTGAAGCAGCTCCGAGGCGTGCCAGCGGCCAGACGGACGGCTCGCTTTCGCTGCGCGATCGCCGTCGTCGACCGGTCAGGTCGTATCATTGAGGGGCACGGCACATGCGATGGTGCGATCGCCGCTGCACCCGCCGGCACGAATGGTTTTGGGTATGACCCCATTTTCGTGCTGCCCGACGGCCGACGCATGGCCGAGCTGGAACCAGGAGAAAAGAACCGGTTAAGCCACCGAGCGGCGGCGTTCCGTTCAATTTTGTCGGAGGTTGTTGCGGTCGTACTGCAGGAAGCATCGGAGGTCGATCAACGATGATCGCGATATCGGAGCGCGCAACGACGCGCGCTGCTGAACGTCCTACATCATTTGAGGCATGGCGGGCAAGGGCCACCACGAGGGGTGCCGTACCGATCGTCGCCGTCGCCGGGTCGCGAGGCAAAACGACCGTCGTCCGGCTCCTTGAGACGATCTGTGCCGAAGCGAAACTGCGCACGGCGTCCTGGACCGATGAGGGTGTCGAGATTACCGGCAAGCGCCAGCGCGGGGAGCTGCTCCCGTGGTCTCGCGCAACGCGTTTGCTCGCCGCTGGTGGGCTCGATCTGGCGATTCAGGAACTTGACTGGGCCACTATCAATGCGGTGGGGCTGCCAGCGGGCGTCTACCCTCTGATCGCCATCACCAATTTCTGTAACAACAGCGAGACATGTCTCGCGTCGGGGGAGATGCTGCGGGCCGCTCGTGCCCTGGCGAGCGTCGCGGCCGCCGTCCACCCAGAGGGGGTAATTGTTTCCAACGGAGATGATTACGCGGCCGCCACGGCCCCCCTGCCCGGCAGTGCCGCTTCGGTGCTCGTGGCAGTCAACAAGGAAACGCCACTGGTCCGCAGACATTTACGAGCAGGTGGCATGGCTGCCTGGATCGATGACGATGAGCTTGTCATCGGCACCGAGACCTCTCAGACCGTTCTTTGCTCGCAGACCCATGTATCAGTCGGTCTCAATGGCGCCGTCTCATTCGAACTGCATAACGCCCTTGAGGCCGCCGCGCTGGCGCTGCAGATGGGTATTCCCGCATGCACGATCGCGCGGGCGCTGAGTCAGTCGTCCCCGGCCCCCGACCTTATGCCTGGTTCGTTTAATGTCTTACCAATCGCCGGGGCGACGGCGATCGTGGACCGCGGCGCACCATCGTGGTTTCTCCGTCCGGTGATGCGAGCGATCGGTCATCTCCCGCATCGACGATTTCTCGCGGTGGTGGGTCGCCTCCACGCGGTCAGCGACCAGGATTTGTTCGAGATCGGCCGGCTGCTCGGCCGCGCCGGTGGCGCCCTGATCCTTCATGACGCCGACCTCCCGGCTCGGGCTCAGACGTTACGCCTCGGCATCGCGCAAAATCAGGTGCCGCCGGTCGTGATTCACACCGGGTCGGAGCGGCAGGCGGTCAATCGCGCACTCCGGATGATTCGACCAGACGATCTCCTGCTCATCCTCGCTGATGAGCCGACCGGCGTTTTGCGAAACCTTCGGCGCGCCGCTCCGGACGGACCTCCCGACCCGTCGGCCAGCGCGCGTTCGGCTGCCTGATCTCCAGCAGGTGCCGTCAGTCGGTCTTATGGAGGCACAAAAGGTGGCATCTGAGACCAATCAGGCTGCGGCGGCCACGCTTGAAACCTACGCCTCGCTGCTCGATCTCTCTGGTGGCAACCCGTTCCGCGTTCGCGCGTTTCGCCGCGCCGCCGAGACGATTCGCGATCTAAAAACGTCATTGATCGACATCAACGCGGCGGGGGGCTTGCAGGCACTCCCCGGCGTCGGCGCCGGCATCGCTGAAGCCCTCGATGAGCTCCTGAGGCAGGGCCGGTTCTCACCCTTAGAGGAACTGAGTCGCGAGTGGCCCGTGGCGCTTCTCGAGCTGCTTGCCATTGAGGGACTGGGTCCCAAGACAGCGGCGAAACTGCACCGCGACTACGGTGTTAACGACCTGGAGTCGCTGCGTGCGGCCGCGGAGTCCGGCCGCCTCTCGGAAGCGGGACGAGGGATCGAAACAACGGTCGCGATGGGTCTCGCATCGCTCCAACGGCGATCCGGTCGGCACCTGCTTGGCGCCGCATTGCCGCTGGCCCGGCAGGCGGCGGCTGACATTCGCGCCGACCGGCCTGGAGCCGAGGTAAGCCTTGCCGGAAGCGTCCGACGGATGGTCGAGACGGTCGCTGACATCGACGTTCTAGTGGTAGATGAGGACATCGAGACGGCGCTGGCGGATATCACCCGGTTGCCGATTATCACCAGCGTGACCGAGCGCTCGTCTGGCCGCCTTCGCGTGCTATTCAGGGGCGGTATCGCGGGTGATATCGTCGTAGTGCCGCCCGCGGAGGCCGGGTCCGCGCTGGTCAGGCTCACGGGCAACGACGCTCACCTTGTTTTGCTCGGCGCGTTGGCTGCCGCCCGAACGGAAGCGGAGGTCTATTGCGAGCGTGGTGTGCCGTTCGTACCACCGGAGCTTCGAGAAGGCCTTGATGAGTTGCAGCCGACCGGGGCATCACGCCTGGCGTCGCTGGTAGAGGCCGTTGACATCCGTGGCGAGTTTCATAGCCACACGACGTGGAGTGACGGCACCGCATCAGTTGCCGAGATGGCGCGGGCCGCCGCTGAACGTGGGTACGCATTCCTCGGAATCTCTGACCACTCCCACAGTCTCGGCGTCGCTCGCGGTCTGACAGGTGAACGGCTGGCCGCCCAGCGACGCGAGATTAGCGAGACTCAACGCGAAACATCGCTGCGCCTCTTTACGTCGTCCGAGGTCGAGGTGAGCCGGGAGGGCGATTTAGATTTTGATGATATCGTCCTTGAGGGGCTCGATGTTGTGATCGCCTCACTGCATGTCGGTCTGCGCCGCCCGCGCCCGGAGCTGATGCAGCGACTTCGAGGCGTGCTGGAGAATCGTCATGTCGATATTGTCGCTCACCCAAGCGGTCGACTCATCGAGCGGCGCGACGGCGGCGACTTCGATTGGAACGAGGCATTTCGGCTGGCTGCCCGAACCGGCACCGCGCTTGAGATCAATGCGGACCCAACTCGGCTCGACCTCAATGGCGAGCTCGCCCGGCAGGCGATTGACGCCGGCTGTCTTCTCACGATCAATTGCGACGCCCATCACCCCGACGGCTTTACGTCCATGGAGTATGGGGTGGCCATGGCGCGGCGGGCCGGTGCCGCGCGAGCGAGCATCGTCAACTGCTGGACGATCGCGGAGATCGAGGCCTGGCTGCGCGACCGACGACGGCCCGGGGCGCCGGGTCGCGGCCCTGTGCCCGCATCTCGACCCCTAGGAGGCAAGCCGCGGTTCCTCCAGCTCGATCCGTTCCTGCCCCAGCAATTGACGAATCTCGCTCGCGAGAATGTCGTTCCACTCCACACTTCGTGAGCGGCTTCTGAGAGCCGCCTCGCCCTCTGCGGTCGGAAGATGCACGACGACCGGATCGTCTCCCTCATGGCGACGAAGAATCGCGTCAAGCTGTTGCATCGTTTCGATGTCACGCCAGACATCGTCGGTGACCGGAAGTCGGAGATGCACGACCCGCTCCGGCGCCACCTCGGTCGACAGCACCGTCAGGTCCGTTGTGACGGTCTCGCAGATCAGCTGAAGCTCCTCGCCCCGGCGTTCCATCTTTGCCGTTACCTCAATGATCGCGCCAGGGTCGAGCAACGGTCCAACCCGGTCGAAGCAGTCGGGGAAGACCACCAGATCGATCGTGCCGGTTAGATCTTCAAGTTGAACCACGGCCATGGACCGGTTGCTCTTTGTGGTGACGCGACGAACACCGGCCACCATGCCGATCAGATGCGCTTTGGACCCGGCTGGGCGGTCGCTCAGCTCTAGCACCTGAACCAGCTGAGCCGTTCGGTCGACTCGCTTCATCACAGCCGATAGCGGATGATCGCTGAGGTAAATTCCAAGCAACTCTTTCTCCCACGCCAGGAGCTCCTGCTGGGTCGTTTCCACTGATGCCGAGGTTGGCCTCATGACCTCAGCGACGGCCGCGAGTCCGCCGTCGAACAGGCCAATCTGTCCCCGTGACGTCGCCTTTTGTCGTTGTTGGCCCGACGCGACCGCCGTCTCCAGCGATGCCAGGAGCATTCCTCGCGGCCCAAAGCCATCCATCGCTCCGCACTTGACAAGGCAGTCCACCAGCCTCCGGTTCACGGTGGACCAATCAACCTCGTCGCAGAAGGTCGTCAGTGACGCAAACGACGCCTGGGGCTGCTCGTTCCGGGTGGCGATAATCGACCGGACCGCACCGTCACCGACATTCTTCACCGCGGACAGCCCGAACCGCACCCCGATCAGGCGGTCCTCCTCCTGTTCCACGGTGAATTCGACGCCGCTCGCATTCACGTCCGGGGGTAATACGGCGATCCCTGAGCGACGACACTCGACCATGTTGAACACCATCTTCTCGGTGTTGCCGATGTCGGCCGACAGCAGCGCCGCCATGAAATCGATCGGGTAATTGGCTTTGAGGTACGCCGTCTGCGCCGCAATCACCGCATAGGCGGCACTGTGCGCTTTATTGAAGCCGTAGCCAGCGAATCGCTCGATCATCGCGAAAATCTGGTCGGCTAATCCTTGAGCGATGCCATGCTCGAGACAACCCGAGAGGAACCGGTCCCGGTACTTCGCCATCTCCGCTGGCAGCTTCTTGCCCATCGCCTTCCGCAGACCATCCCCCTCCGCCATCGAGAAGCCCGCCAGGGCGTTCGCGATGCGAATGATCTGCTCCTGGTACAGCGCGACACCGTAGGTCTCCGCCAGAATATGCTCCATCTCTGGGTGCATATAGGCGATCGGGGTCCGTCCATGTTTACGAGCGATATAGTCGGGCGCCATTACCATCGGCCCTGGTCGGATCAGTGCCATGAGGGCGATCAGATCTTCAAAGCTACGGGGCGCGACGTCGACTGTCATCCGTGTTGTCATATTTCCTTCGAGCTGGAAGACGCCGACCGTCTCTCCGCGGCAAAGCAGATCGAACGCTCGGTCATCGTCCAATGGCAGTGACTCCAGGGATATGTCTTGACCCCGGGAGCGGATCGACTCGACAGCCTTGCCGAGGACCGTGAGGGTCTTGAGTCCCAAAAAATCCATCTTGAGCAGACCGAGCGCCTCAAGCTGCCCCATCGGATACTGGGTCGTCACCTCGCCTTCGCTCTTACCGCCGGCCCGCTGAAGCGGAACATGAGCCACCAGCGGATCACGCGAGATCACCACGCCCGCCGCGTGGGTCGACGCGTGGCGCGCAATACCCTCCAGTTTGCGAGCGGCATCGATCAATTCTCGAATCGCCGCGTCCTGTTCATACAGTGAACGGAACTCGGGGACCTTCGCCAACGCGCTCTCGATCGTCACACCAGGGCCAGTCGGGATGAGCTTCGCGACCCGATCCGTATCGGCGAAGCTATAGCCGAGGGCGCGGCCGACATCCCGCACCGAGGCCTTTGCGGCCATGGTCCCGAAGGTCACAATCTGCGCGACGCGATCATCACCGTATTTTCGAACGACGTAATCAATGACCTCGGCACGGCGATCGTCCGCGAAGTCAATATCGATATCCGGCATCGAGATGCGCGAGGGGTTCAAGAACCGCTCGAAGATGAGGTCGTACTTCAGCGGATCGAGCGCGGTGATGTCCAGCGAGTACGTCACGATACTGCCGGCCGCTGATCCTCGTCCCGGGCCGACGAGAATCCCTTGCTCTTTCGCGAAACGGACGAAGTCCCAGACGACTAAAAAGTAGTTGGTGAAGCCCATCGACTCGATGACGCCAAGCTCGTAGGCCAGCCGCTCGTCAACCTCTCCGCTGTCGTGCCCATACTTCTTCCGGGCCCCTGCTCGGCAGAGCGATTCCAGATAATGGTGCGCTTCCTGCCCGTCCGGGACATCAAAGCTCGGGAGGTGGTATCCCTTAAACTCGAGATCGAGCGAGCACCGCTCGGCGATCCGGATCGTGTTGGAGATCGACTCTGGCACTTCCCCGAAGACGCGAGTCATCTCGTCGGCGCTTTTGAGATAGAGCTGGTCGCTCTCACTCTTGAGCCGCTTCGTGTCATGGATCGTCGTGCCAGTCTGGACGCAGACCAAGACATCCTGGGCCGCGGCATCGGCTTGCTCGCAATAGTGGACATCGTTGGTCGCGACGAGCGGCAGACCAAGCTCTCGGGCCAGCGGGATAAGCTGCCGATTCGTCTCGACCTGCTCCTTGATCCCGTGGTCCTGAATCTCGATGTAGAAATTGTCGGGGCCGAAAATGTCTGAGAGCTTGCTGGCGTAGTCGCGCGCAACATCGGGCCGACCATGGAGGAAATTGTTAGCCACTGGCCCTCCGAGGCAGGCGGAGGTGGCGATGATCCCTTCACCGTGCTCGCTCAACATCTCGAGGTCGACTCTGGGCCGGTAATAGTAGCCTTCAAGGCTTGCCCGGCTCGCCAACCGAAGCAGATTCCGGTAGCCAGCATCGTTCTCAGCGAGCAGCAGCAGGTGGTACGACTTTCGCTCCTTTGCTCGGGCGCTTCCCTCCGCCAGATACGCCTCCATGCCAACAATCGGGTGCAGCCCTGCCTTCGACGCCGCCTTATACCAATCCATCGCGCCGTACATGACCCCATGGTCGGTGACGGCCAGGTGATGGAGACCGCGCTCCTGGGCGCGCGAGACGTATTCATCGATACGTCCCATGCCATCGAGCAGCGAGAACTCAGTGTGTAGATGAAGGTGCGCGAAGTCGGCCACGGTTTTCCCCTTCGTCTGGTCAACTGCCTGATGAGAGCCCGCGTCGCTGGCGTCTCAGTTGTTGTGTACGTACACCACCGTATTCAACGGTAACCCCGGGGGGAAGTCAATGGCGCCAACGCAGCGTCGGCGATGAACAAACTCGTCATTGCCGAAGTTCCGGCACCGGGGGAAAAGACATTTGGGAGAGTGTGGAGGGCCGATCGGGTCGCCCCAGGCCACCGCTCGGTGCCAGGTCCCTCGTCATGACGGGCTCGGAGGTCCACACGATCGGGCCACCGCGTCGACCTCGTCTGGGTCGAGTGACCCCGTATGCCGCGGTTGTCCGGTCCTCACGCACCGATGATTGCCAGACCAATATCCTGGGAATGCCCGTCTGTTGCAGACGGGCCGGAACGAGTGCGGCCTTGGATTCCACATTTGACGGCACCCAGTCGCAAAGCTCCGTGCCCAGGGCCATCGGTCGTCGTTATCTGGTCGGCCCAGTGACCCGCCCGCCCAAACGCCGCGGCCGGCGAGTCATAGCGGTCCAGCTTAGGCGGCGAGCCCCGAAGGAACCAACAGACTTCGCGCCCGAAGGGTCAGGCGGGCCTGCTCGGCAAGCAGGTGCAGCACCTGGCGCATATTCTCACGATATTCCTCGGGCACAGCGTCGTTCTGCAGAAGATCAAGCACCTCGCCGATCACCGGCTCGTTCGACAGCAAGCTGATCACGTCGCGTGGCAGGAAACCGGCTGAGGCGAGCAGCGCGTCGCGCTCCCCCTCAAGGAGGTCTAGCGCCTCTCCCAAACGGTCGACCGCCTCGCGTGTCGGCATCCTGGATGCACTCTCTAACCGGCTGACATAGCTGTGGTCAAAGTCCGCCCGCTCCGCCAACTTGCTTTGAGAGACCCGACGTCCCTCGCGATACCCCTTGAGTAACGCACCGAAGGTCATTGTCATCTGCGCCATGTCGTCCGCACCTCTGCCGACACCCGATCGTCGGCCATTCATGCCACCGAGTCATCGTGCGGGTGACTCATTGACATCAGTGTATACGTACAATGCCTCCCGGTCAACCCCGGAGCGCCAGCTATCCACCGCTGTCCACCGCCGACACCCGTTACCGACACATCCGCGACATTAGCGCCACTACTACTGTCAAGTCATCGATGACGCGGGCTAGCCCGTCATTGGATGGGTTGCCAGGTGTCGTTTACCGGTGATTGGTCGACCGTCCTACGACTCCCCATGTACCGACCGTCGGCGGAGAGGCCATCCTGAGCAGCAGGAGGGTCGTGACACGTGACCAACGAATCGACAGCTCATCTCAGACAGGTTCAACCGTCTGTTGGCATCGACGGCCTTTTTTGATCTCTTATCCTGAGGTCCACTGTCGGTATGGTCACACCCCGGTCACTGGACCGAGGGTCTGCCGAGACCTCGTTATCTTGGGTAATAAGTGGTTCTATTGAGGGGGTCGGTGTTGGCCACTCGACCGCATCAAGGGTACGGTCGCCCGGATGAGGTGACTGACTGGCCGCTGGTGCGGCGATGACGATCGGAGGGATACGTCGTGTCCGCAGCGATGCTCCGAGGAGCTCCTATCGCCAGCCGGCTCCGCGAGGAGATCCGCCTGTCATCGATTCGGCTCAGCGACCGTGGCGGAAGCCGCCCGGTGTTGGCGACCATCCTCGTCGGGAGCCACCCGGCCGCGGAGGCGTACCGAACCAGCATCGAACGGACGATGACCAGAGTCGGCATTACCCACCATCCGGTCGACCTGCCTGAGGAGACCTCCGAGGAGCAGTTCATCGAGCGTCTCGACCGGCTCAATCATGATCGGGAGACGACTGGTATTCTGACGCTGATGCCGCTACCAGCCCACCTGGACCCGCACATCGTGCTCGAACGACTCTCGCCGCTCAAGGACGTGGATGGCATTACGCCGACTAACGCCGGACGTCTCCATCTCGGTTTGCCGTCGCTGCGCCCGAGCACGCCGCAGGGTGGTCTCGAAATTCTGGACTACCACCAGATTGCTCTGCGAGGCCTGGAAGCAGTTGTCATTGGCCGCAGCAATGTCGTGGGTCGTCCCCTTGCGACGATGTTAACCCAACGTGACGCTACCGTCACCCTCTGCCACCGCCAGACTCGCTCGCTGGCCGATGTGACCCGTCGCGCCGACCTGGTTGCCCTGGGTGCCGGGGCGCCCGGTCTGCTTACCGGCGACATGATTCGCCCCGGCGCGATCGTCATCGACTTTGGAGTGAACGTCGTGGACGGTCAGATCGTCGGCGATGTCGACCGCGACTCGGTGGAGCCCTTAGCTGGCTACCTCACACCGGTCCCCGGGGGCACGGGACCGGTGACGACTCTCGTGCTGGCGCGCAACACGATCGCCGCCGGTTTCGCGGCCCTCTCCGGCGATCTCGACCACGTCGAGCTCGCGCGTGACCGCTTCCCACGAGACGCATCCATCATGGAGCGATTCGTCGACGCGACGCGATGACGGACCGTCGTCTTGGTCGCCACGTATGGCCCGTGATAAACTCGCCGTTCATTGGGGTGTCGTCTAACGGTAGGACGCCTGACTCTGAATCAGGTAGTTGGGGTTCGAATCCCTGCACCCCAGCCAGCAGAAAAGTCCGTACTGACGGCGAAAAGATGGAGGCCGGTCGATCATGACACCGGGCTCCCTTCTTCCGTTACAGCCACTCGAACAGCCACGGTGAAAGGGAGGGACTGTGGGGCCGCGGGACGACGCTCCTGATCTCAGGCCCCCGCATCTCCTATCTGGCTCGACCGATCTCGTCGTGGGATATTACGAGACCGAGCGCGCCGAGTGGAATCATGGACTGGGCACGCTCCGGTAATCGGCGTTTGATAGGGTTTACTGGTCCGTCACCGTCGGGCATGCCTCCGCACATCCAGTCTCGACTGCTCCGAGGAGGAGGTCGCGGCGCGTCGACTCCGCATGCAGCTCCCGGTAATGGTCCACCCTCCTCGATAGCAGGCCGCGACCCATTGCTCGCTGGGTTCCACAAGATTGCCTCCGCTGCGGCCCGGCACATGGTCGAGCGTTGGCTGTTTTGCCACTATGCTGAGACTATGCCTCGTTCAATCAGCGACTTCTCCGGTCCGGGACCGGGTCCGGGAGTTCCCGCAAACCGCCGCCTTTGAAGGACCTGATTGAGAAAACGAAAGGGTCGCAACCAGTATGGGCGGCCGCGTTCGATTCTGCCTGGCGATCCTGATGTGCGATGTCAGAGATGTAAGATAGGAGCCACCCGACAGGCTTGGACCTCATCTACATCGCTGGGGACGTAGGTGGTACGTAGGAGTTGGGCCTACATCCCGCATTGAGATGCTTCGTAACAGCATCGCTCAAAGTCTCCCGGCGGTGGCGGCGCTGGTGTGTGAGATTGTCCGGCTCCTGCCCAATCCGCCGAATGGAAAGTCGGACGTCTCCGTGTCGCTCAACAACTCAGAACAACGAACGACCGTGGTCGATAACCGCTCGGCAAGACCTGGCTGACACGATGATGGTCCAACGGGCCTACTCCAGCGCGCGACCTAGGCGCTGCACGTAGCCACCAACACATTTGACCGGCAAGCATTCGCGATCGTATCGCCAATCAGGCGATCGTGCCGTCGACAACGGTCGCGTGTGGGAGGGACCCGATGCCGGGATGCTCAAGGAGTGATTCGTCGGTCGAGGTGATCAGCACCTGGGCACCGGCGCCGGAGACGACGTCCATGAGCTGATCGCGATGGATCGCGTCGAGCTCGGACAGGACATCGTCCAGAAGGAGCACCGGCGACTCCCCGGAGACCAGCTTCATCAGATCGGCCTCGGCGACTTTCAAAGCCACTACCGCCAGGCGCTGCTGGCCCCGTGACCCGTACGCCGCGAGGTCCACACCATCACTGGTGAAGAGCAAGTCGTCGCGGTGGGGACCGGCAACCGTCATGCCGCGCCGGACCTCATCAGATCTCGCCAGGTCGAGCGCGTCGCTAAAATCCCGGGCGACGACGAGTTTGACCTCCTGTTCGGGTGCTACTGCCATGTCGCCTCCCAGGCTCGACGCACCGAACGACGGGTGGTAGGCCAGCTGCAGCGGTGTCCCACCAGTGAGCCACTCATACCTCGCGGACGCGAGTCGCCCTAGCGTCGCCAGCACCTGAAAACGCCGCGTCATGATCGCGGTGCCCGACCGCACGAGCTCATCGTCCCAGAAGGAGAGCTGCTCGGCCGCGACGACGGATCGAGCCGGGACGCCGTCCCGCGACAGCGATTTGAGGAGACTGTTGCGCTGGCCCAGGACCCGTCCATATTGCGACAGCGCGCGGAGATAGCCGCCGTCGAGTTGCGAGAGGGTGACGTCGACGTACCGGCGGCGCTCGGCCGGCGGACCAGAGATTAATGTGACATCTTCCGGCGAAAAGAGAACCGCCTTGAGACGGCCCACCGCATCCATCGCGCGTACCGGTCGACCGTTGAGTTTGATCTGCTTCTTCGCGACATTCGGGCGCTCAGGGTCCGCCTGCAGCGACATCTCGATCTCGTGGACCCCATCCGCGGACTGAATGGTCCCTTCAAGGCGGCAAAACGGCGGGTAATGGACATCCTTCCCACTCGCCCAATTGATGAGCCCGCGCTCCGCCACTCCTCGCGGGGGCCGAGTGGTGGCGAGCATCGCCACGGCGTCGAGCAGCGTCGATTTGCCGGCGGCATTCCGTCCCGACAGACGCAGACCACGGGGATCAAGGGTCAGCGTGAGACGACGGTAGGACCGGAACTCTTCAAGATCGAGGCGGTCAAGAATCATCTCGTCATCGGTTGGATGGCGGCTTAGCTCGCCCCGATGACCATCGGCATGATGACATGCGTATAGTCGTCGGCGACGGTTGAGCGGACAACGCCTGCCTGATTTGAGCCGTTCATGCCAACCACCACCTGCCCGTTCTTGAGAACATTGAGGACGTCGGACAGGTACCGCGCGTTGAAGGCAATCTCGGTCTCGGGGCCGCTCACCGAGGCATCGACAAAACTCTGGCTGTTGCCGCGCTCGGCGGCATTCGCGGAGATCTCGACGTTGCCCGGCATGAACTCTTCTTCGCCGGCATGGACGGCGAGCCGCACGACATCGTTGTTATCCCGTGCAAAATAACTGGCTCGCCGCACGGCGTTCAAGAAGGCGTCGCGGCCGAGCTCGAGCCGAGTGCCGAACTCCCGGGGAACGATCTGCTGGAAATCGGGGAAGGTTCCATCGATCAACCGCGACAGGAACTCAGTCTCACCGACCCGTAATAGCAGCTGGCTCTTGTTCGGCGTAATCGCCAGACGCATCGGCTCCGTCTGATCGCCGATGATTCGCGCGAGCTCCCTGATCGCTCGGGCCGGAACGATCACGTCAAGCCGTTCGGAGACTGGCTCGGAAAGCTCGCCGTGACGCACGGCGAGCCGAAATCCGTCAGCTGCCGCGAGTGTCAACGTCCCCTGCTCAAAGCGAGCCAGCACTCCGGCCAATACCGGCCGGCTCTCGTCGGTGGCAGCCGCGAACTCGACCTGCGAGATCATCTCCCGCAGTACCTGAGCGTCCACCGTGGCGACATAGGCATCGCCGTCAAGGCGTGGGATCACCGGGAAATCTTCTGGATCGATCCCATTGATGGATGCCTTGTCCCGACCACTCTGAACGAGCAGTGAGAAGCGAGGCGACTCGACTGTCAGGGTGACGGGTCCTGGCGGCAGCGTATTGACGAACTCGTTAAGCAGCCGCGCGTCGACCGTCACGGATCCTTCCTCTTCGATCGAGGCGCCGATCCAGGTGGTGATCCCGATTTCTAAGTTCGTGGCCGCGATGCGGAGTCTCCCGTCGTTCGTCGAAAGGAGCACGTTGCTCAGCACCGGCAGCGTCGTTTTCGTGGCGACCGCTCTGCCGACCTGCCCCAGTGCCCGCTGGAGATTCTCTTGGAGGCACGAGACCTTCACGTGAGCGTCCTTCCTGATACGTGTCCGTACACATAGGCCCGGCGATTATAGCATAGCCTTCGACGGCCCCTGGGCAGCTCACCGGGGGCCTGATCGGCGAAATTTGCCGCCCAACTAGATGCGTCCGGATCGGCCGGTTTCAGCCGTTTTCCCGGACCCGTGCCCGGTTGACACTACCCGCCATAAGCCGTATACTCCTTGTAGAACAAAGGTTCTATTCCCGTACACTGAAGGAGGTTCGACGGTGGTTGCTTCTCCCGTATTTGATCCGAGTCGCTACCTCACGACGGTCAATGGCAATGACTACCTCGAGGTGAAATGGCGGCTGGCATGGCTGCGATCGACCCATCCAGACGCGGTTATCTCGACGGAGCTTGTCCGGCATGACGATGGTCTTGCCATCTTTCGCGCCTCCGTGACTCTTGCCGAGGGCGGCGCCGCGACCGGCTACGGGAGCGAGGGGGCCGATGACTTTCGCGATTACATCGAGAAGGCAGAGACGAAGGCGATTGGGCGGGCGCTCGCCGCGCTCGGTTTCGGCACCCAGTTCTGCCCCGATTTCGAGTTTGGGGCCGCGGCCGGAAAGGTCGTCGATGCGCCGATCGACTTTGCGTCGACGAAGGGGCGGCGCCGCGCGTCCGCGGTCGCTGACCCCCCCGCCCGCCCCGACGACAGGAGCCAGGGGGCGACGGATCGCCAATTGAAGTTTATTCAGGCAATCGCGCGAGAGACGGGCCTCGACGAGCACGCCATCGATCGCGAAGCCGAGCTGGCATACGGGGTCCCGGTGCCACAGCTGGGGCGGCGCGATGCGTCGGCGTTCATTGAACGACTGCAGGCCCGTCGCCAGACGGCGGAATTGGCGTCGTAGTGATCTCGTCAAGGGTGACTGAGATGGTAAACAGGCCCGATGACACTCCCATGCCAAATAGTGGGAGCCTGGAGGGTCGCCGCGATGAGCGCATGGCGCGGCGATTGGACGATGGATACCGGCGAATTGGCGACGCGCTTGATCACGGGGTCGATGTGGCGGCCTGGGAAGCATTCTGGTTCGATCTTCTGGCGGAATATGAGGCGCTCTTCGACCTCGGTGACGAGCGGCTGGCAGCGTAAGAACGAGCAGGCTCTCGTCGAGAGCGCGCCCCCGGTTATGTCCCGGGGGCGCGCTCGTTTGCGTCGTTGGTAACGGCTGGTGGGGTCGCTACTTCTCGGACACGCTGACCTTCGTCACCGTCACGGCTTCGGTCGGCTGCGATCGCTCTCCGCCCGGCCCCGGTCGAACCGGAGTGGCCGCAATATCGTCAACGACCTCCAGGCCCCCCGTGACCTGGCCGAAGATGGTGTAGTTCTTCGGAAGTTTGGTCCGGAGGTCACCGAGCACGATGAAGAACTGGCTGCCGTTGGTGTTCGGCCCCGCGTTCGCCATCGCCAGCACGCCGCGCTGATACTCTCGTTTCACTGGCTCGTCAGCGAACTGATATCCGGGACCGCCCGCGCCAGTGCCGGTCGGGTCCCCTCCCTGGATCACAAAACCCGACAGAATTCGATGAAATGGCGTTCCGTCGTAGTAGCCGTCCCGGGCCAGACAAATGAAATTATTGACGGTCGCAGGCGCATCTTCCGGAAAGAACTCCGCCTCAATCGTTCCCTTGCTCGTTTCCAGTGACGCTGCGTAGGTCTTCTTCGGGTCGATCGCCATCGCTGGTGCCTGCTTGTACTGAGTCGTCGCCATCGTCGATCCTCCTGTGGTCGCCGTCATTCGCTGGTCACCCGACCAGCATGCTTCGGCCGCAACGCCGCCCGCCGCGGGAATCGTTGTCGTTCTCTCCTCCGCGATTGCTCCTGAGGTTGAACCGGTTGAACCTACAGGCGACGTTGTGGAGGGCAACGACCCCTGTTGGTCGCCGCAGCCAGCCAGCGTCACGACTATGGTAACGATGAGTGGGATAGGTCGGCTACCGCGCCGCATCGGTCATCCCCTCCAGTCCCAGAACCGCGGCGTTTGCGGCGAGCGCTCCGATCACGAACGTGACATGCTGGTCGAAATCGACGCCGAGCTCATCCGCGGAGCTGATCAACGTTTCCCGGTGGACTGGTCGAGCGAACGCCTTATCCTTCATCTTCTTGCGGACGGATGCCGCGGTCACGTCGCTGACGCGCTTCGACGGTCGGACCAGCGCCACGGCCGAGATGAAGCCCGTCAACTCGTCGACTGCAAACAACGTGCGCTCCATCGGTGTTACCCGGGGTACATCAAGATATTCAGCGTGACTGCGAACCGCCCGGATGAGCCACTCCGGGTACCCCCGCTCGCGCAGAATCGGCACACCCGCCTCAGGATGCAGATCCGCGGTGGGGTGAATCTCGTAATCAAAATCGTGCACCAGGCCAAGCAGACCCCAATCCTCTTGCGACTCGTCCAACTCGCGTGCGTAGGCCCGCATCGCGGTCTCTACCGCCAGACAATGACGCCTCAGGCTTTCCGCCTGGACAAACTCCGTGAGCAACTGCCACCCGTCCTCACGACGCTTCTCTTCCATTGATCCTCCTTCTGTGTCATCGCCCGATCGCCAGCGCGTCAGTGAATAAACATCGCGTCGCCAAATGAGAAAAATCTGTACCGCTCCGCGATCGCTGCCGCGTACGCTTGCTGCACGTGATCCATCCCCCCAAACGAGCTGATCATCATCAGCAACGTCGATCTCGGCAGGTGGAAGTTCGTCAGGAGCGCGTCGACCATCCGCCATTGGTAGCCGGGCACGATAAAGAGATCGGTCATTCCCGACGCTTCGCCGCCCGTGCGGGCGGTATCGGTGCCACCGTACGTCTCTAGCGTGCGGGCCGCGGTCGTGCCGACCGCGATGATCCGCCCCCCCGCTTGCTGCGTCGCCCGGATCGCCCGCCCAGTCGCCGCCGGGACGTGCCACCACTCTCGATGAATCTCATGATCTTCAACCCAGTCAACGGTGACCGGACGAAACGTGTCGAGCCCGATGTGGAGGGTGACCTCGCTCCACGTCGCCCCCTGCCGGCCCATCTCCCCGAGGACGTCGCCAGTGAAGTGGAGACCGGCGGTCGGCGCCGCGGCGGAACCGCTGACCGAGCTATAGATGGTTTGATACCGCTCATCATCGACAAGACGCTCATGGATGTACGGGGGAAGCGGCACCTGACCAGAGCGATGGAGTTCGTCGACCATTGAGGGAGGGACGCGCACCGTGATGCGGCCGCCATCCTCGATGGCCACGACCTCTACCGCGGGCTCCTCGTCGTGACGATTTCCCGGCGGGTCGCCACGCGGTACGAGCAGGGTCCCGACACGGAGCCGCCTCGCTGGTTTCGCCAGAGCCAGCCAGAGCCCACTCTGGGCCTCGTGGAGCAAGAGCAGCTCGATGTTCCCACCAGAACCGGCTTTCCGCATGAGGAGACGCGCCCGCCGGACCCGGCTATTGTTAGCCACGAGCAGATCACCTTGTCGCAGCAACTCAGGGAGTCGATCAAACCGGGAGTGGCAAAGCTGGCCTCCAGCGCGGTCGAGCACCAGCAGACGGGACGCATCCCTGCGCGACAACGGCACCTGAGCGATCAACTCGGCCGGCAAGTCGTACGAGAACTCATTGACCGCGAGCGGAGATCGTGGTTGCGCTCGGTTCATTCGTCGCCGAGGAATGACTGTTGTGACGTGGCGCCTCCGCGAGGCTTCGCGACCTGGAGATGCTCGTAGGCGCGGGCCGTGGCAATGCGCCCCCGCGGCGTCCGCTGGAGAAATCCGAGCTGGATCAGGTATGGCTCGTAAACATCCATGATCGTGTCCGGCTCCTCGCTGGTGGCAGCTGCCAATGTTTCGATCCCGACCGGACCGCCATCGAACTTCTCCACAATCGTTCGCAGCAGCCGGCGATCGACGTCATCCAGACCGAGCTCGTCGACATCGAGCACGGATAACGCGTCCGCGGCAACCCCCTCCGTGATCGTCCCGCTGCCGCGCACCTCCGCGAAATCCCGGACGCGTCGGAGAAGGCGGTTCGCCACTCGCGGAGTGCCCCGCGCCCGTTTCGCCACGGCGACCGCTCCGTCACGGTCAATCGGCACCTTCAGAATCTCCGCCGATCGAACGATCACCTCGGTCGTGGCGTCGAGACTGTAGAAGTCAAGACGAAATACCGCTCCAAAACGGTCTCGTAAGGGCCCGGTCAGGAGCGCCAACCGGGTTGTCGCCCCAATCAGTGTGAACCGGGGAAGTTTGAGCCGCATGGTCCTTGCGGCTGGACCCTTGCCCAGGACGATATCGACGGCAAAATCTTCCATCCCTGAGTACAACACTTCTTCAACGGTCCGGTTCAACCGGTGGATCTCATCAATGAAGAGCACGTCGCCTGCTTTAACGTTGGTAAGGATTGAGACCAGATCGCCGGCCCGCTCAATCGCGGGCCCGGAGGTGATACGCAGGTGGACACCCATCTCGGCAGCGATAATCGCTGCCAGGGTCGTCTTGCCGAGGCCCGGTGGTCCATAAAGGAGGACGTGATCAAGCGACTCGCCCCGGTTGCGCGCCGCGGCGATGAAGATGTGCAGACTCGCTTTAACACGATCCTGGCCGATGTATTCGGCAAGTGTTCGGGGCCGTAAGCTTGTCTCGGTCCGGCTATCTTCGGGGCGCTGACGAGGGGTGACGATACGGTCGACCGGTCCCGTGTCCGCGCCGATGGCTGACGGCTGTTTGTCCATGTCGTGAGTATACCAGCGACTTCCGAACGTATGTTCGCTACGACTCGTCGTCGATCAGCATGTTCGGGATACCGTCCTCAATGGGAAACATCCGACCGCAGGCGGTGCAGACGAGCGATGCCCCGTTGACCCGAACCGGCTGCTTGTCGACAGGACACACCAGCAACTCCACCAAACGCTGGTCGATCACCTCCAACTTTGAACCGTCGTCCGTTGCCATCGACATCGTTCATTTCCTCCCTGTCTGCTCAGCAGATTACGCCAGGAACGAGTCCCGCTCCGTCACAGCTCACGCGGCGATTGCCCGAGCGCACTCAACGGGCGACCGATCCATGTTCTATCGCGCGCAGCACCGCAGTGCCCTCACGACAAGGACACCAGGTTACCCACTGACGACATGCCCGGCTCGATTGCGGGATTGACCGGCCGATCACCAGCGGCCGTCCCGCGGTCAGGGTGGTCGCCGTCTTCTCCACCGGTCGTGGCCCTGCTCCTGACCTAATTCTACACCGGCATTCTGCCCCTATGGTCATTGGTGGGCTCGCGACGAACACAGGTGCACTGTTGCGATGGTGACAATCGGTGCCACGAACCTCCCTCCGGCCATGGTGATCTATACAGTTTCGTTGGGGAGCGACACAGAGGCTTCCTCGCGCGAACCGGCGGGCGCCTACAACAAGCAAGGCGATGACGTTCTCAAGGTACCGGCCTTCGGGCATCTTTTCGGCCTCGGGAACGCGCAACTCTCCAGCCATGAGGCGGGTTGTCGGAGCCGCGCAGAGCTTTGGTTCCGAGCGGACATCAGTTGGCGCGTGAGCTGGGCTGCGCTGGTCGCATGACGTCGGTGCGTCGTTGACGCGATGCGCCAACATGCTGAACCCGGCTCTATCATCCTGGGCCCCTGACGATGAGGCGACGGATCCGGCCAGCTCCATGAAAGTACCGAGTTATGAGCGGGATATCGACCGGCAATCATCAACCGTTGAAGGGCCTCAGGGGGCATGGTATAGTCGATGCTGCTTTCGAGCAGCGGAAGCCTCGTGCGCCGGCCTAGCTCAGTTGGTAGAGCAGCTGTTTCGTAAACAGCAGGTCGTCGGTTCGAGTCCGACGGTCGGCTCCAGGCTCCGATCTGCCCGTAGCATCCGCGCCGAAGTGGCGGAATCGGCAGACGCGCTACGTTCAGGGCGTAGTGAGCGAAAGCTCGTGGGAGTTCAAATCTCCCCTTCGGCACCCGGACATCGCCTTATCAGGATCATATTGGGCGTGCGGTGTCCCAGAACCTTAACAATCCAGGTGCGAAAGGGAGGATGGTCGCTGACTCCGCGGTGGGTCAGAGGAAAGTCCGAGCTGCATAGAGCGAGGGTGCCCGGTGAAAGCCGGGGAGACGTTTTCGGACGTCGACAGTCCAGATTGGCACGCGACACGTCGCGTGAGAGCAACAGAGACCATGCCGCCGGGAAACCGAGCGGAGTGAAAAGGGTAATCCTCCCCGCAGCAATCTCCGATTCGGCCGCTATGAGGTGGCTCGCCCAGGCCGGAAGTCGAGAGCAGCCACGGAGGTGACGACGTGGCCGGTTCCTTCGGGGACCGAGAGAGATGACCATCACGAACAGAACTCGGCTTACTCCCCTTTCGCATCTTTGATTACGGTGCCTTTAGCTCAATCGGCAGAGCGCTGGTCTGTGGAACCGGAGGTTGCGGGTTCGAGCCCCGTAAGGCACCCCACCAAGCGTCATCCAACGACGCAACAATCGTCTATTCCAACGCATCGGGAGGTCTCAACCCATGCGATGTGCATCGACCACGGGACCGTCAGATATGAATGGTCGAGCACCTATCGTCGCCACCGCGATGTACCGTGCCAACGAGCGATAGCGGGCCGGCCAGCGAGTGAGTCACGCAACCGGGATGAGCCGTCGCGAGGTGGCACAGCCACTCGCGACCTCGCTTTATCGAGGCCGGCTGCGATCCGTCCCCGGCTGCTCCGACGATGTCCGTCTCAGGATGAACGTTAACGGAGAAGATGTTCACTGGCGTCTTTATGGTCGATTGCGCGGCCAACGAGGAGATCTCAGCATCCGGTTTCCGTAGCCCAACCACGCCCGAGATCACGGCCGAAGTACAGGCGGCGTCGAGTCCCAGCCGATAACTCCCCAGAAGCTGGCGGGCCGAGCCAATGGTCTCGGTCCCAGACGGCATGGGACTGCGCGTCAGCGCGTTGACGAGGTAGGTCGTGCCCTCAGCAAGATCTGCCACAAGAACAATCATCTTCCAGCGGTACTCCCCGACGAGCGCGAGCATCTCTCTCGTAAGTGCGGGTAGCACCCCGTCAGTCAGAAAACGTGATCGTCCATCGCTCCCCGGCCGCTCTCGTCGAGCGACACGATGAGGTCAATCACCTCGCACGAGGGCAGGTCGTCATGGAGGTGCGCTTGCGCCCGGGCGAACCCTCCCGGCCATACCAGGAACGCTTCGTCCCAATGACTAAGCGGGTTACCAAGGTCGAAGAGCTCTGGAACGTCGCAACCGGTACCCCGGAGCGTCCCCCGCCGCTGATCGAATCTTTCGCGTCAGCGTTCCCAGCATCAGATGAGACGGTTCTACGACTGGACGCTGCATGAAGGACCTGTCAGGCGAAAAGTCCGACTGGTCCGCTGGGTAGACGGGCACTTACTGCTCTCAGGCCTCCCCAGGCTGGGCCGCCTAGACTGTGATCGGTGATCGCCGTCGACTCAACGCCTCGACCACAGCAGCAGCGGCCAGCGCGGACAGCACCATCGTTATGGGCACGAGCGCCGTTGTCGGCGGGGGATCGGTTCGGACGCGCTGGGCATTGGCAAGCACGCTCCGAGCGATAGCGATCGAGAGATGGGCCGGCAACCACAATGCAGGCACCAGTCCAGCCCACAGGATGCGCCTCCCACCCGACACCGCCGCGACGACAATACCGGCAGCCCCGAAGCCGACGGCCGCAGCACCGAGGTCGGTGGGCCTTATCGACGTGGCGAGGACAGCGACCGCGCCGGCCACTGCGACGCTTGGAACCAGCGATCGCGTGGCTGAGCGAAGACATCTGACGATCAAGATGGTCGAAAAGAGCCAACCACCACCCCCGACCGCGTTGACTGCTTTTGACGCCGGCCCGTCAAGTGCGATCGCCACGCCGACGATAATCGCCGACATGATCAGCCACCCGATCGCCCGTCGTTCGTTCCCCACAAGATACATACCCTATTGCCCTTACTCAGCCGTCGCCTTGCTGCCGATATCAACAGAGGAGCCTAGAGCGTCAGGAAGCCGGAGTCAACGACCCGCTCAGGCACGGCTGCTATACTTCGCTGCGCGGGTTTAGCCACCTGGCCCCCGCCCTCGTAGCTCAACGGATAGAGCGTCTGGCTTCGAACCAGAAGGCTGGGGGTTCGATTCCCTCCGAGGGTACCAGGACCACCATTGATCCAACAGCACGACGCTCCACCAAACGACCGTTCCCCCCAGGTGAGAAGACGACAAGCTCCATGCGTGCCTACATTCTCTCCATCGGATCCGAGCTCATGCTCGGGCACCTGACTGACACCAATGCCACGTATCTCGCGCAGGAACTGGCGGGCCTCGGTGTCGAGCTCATCGGCGTGAGTCAGGTTGGTGATGATCGGGCACGCATCTCAGCAGCCATCCGGTCAGCCCTTCAAGGGGCGGGAGTGGTCATCTGCACCGGCGGCATCGGCCCAACCGAAGACGATCTGACGCGCGAGGCGATCGCCGACGTTGTCTCCGAGCAACCGGTCGTTGACCTCACACTCCTTAAGACGATTGAAACGTTCTTCGCTGGTCGCGGTCTGGCCATGCCGATGCGAAATGCGAAACAGGCGTGGGTTATCCCCTCATCGGCGACCCTTCCCAACCCCGTCGGCACGGCGCCAGGCTGGTTCGTCACCGTGGGCGACGGGCGTGTAGTTGCGATGCCCGGTGTCCCGCGCGAGATGCGAAGAATGTGGACGGAGCAAGCGGTCCCGCGACTTCGTCCGGTTCTTGGAGACCGCGCCGTCCTGTCGGTCACGCTGAAGACGATTGGCATCGGTGAGTCGGCGGCGGAAGATTTAATCCACGATCTGGTAGTGGGAGTGAATCCCGTCGTGGCGACCTATGCGAAGGACGATGGCGTCCACATCCGCCTAACCTCGACCGGTGTTGATGCTGAGGAGGCCCGCTCGCGGCTGGAGCCGGTTGAAGCGAGCGTCAGGCATCGCCTCGGCGCGTCGATCTATGCAGACGGCGATCAGACGCTGGCTGGTTCCCTGATCAGCGGCCTCTCGGCCCGCGGGTTCTCCCTGTCAATCGCCGATGCGGGCGGCGGCGGACGCTTTGCCGCACTCATTCTCTCAGACATCGATGCGAGCAAGCACATCGTCGAAACGACGGCACTTCCAGGCGACACTTTCAACGGTCCAGGGCATGCTGAACGACGCTCCTCCAACGCTGCAGAGGGCACGCCGAACGGCGTTGGTCTCTCCATTGTCGTGCGTGTCGAGCCGAACTCCGGACCACTCGTTGAGGCTCAAGTCCTTATCACCATCGTTGGTGCCCTCAACGCCGGACAAACGTTCACCCTTCAGGCCACCTTCGAGGAGGTTCAGCGTCGGTCCGCGCTCCACGCGGCCGACGTGCTGCATCGGGCCCTGTCGCGGCCATAGCCGCGAGCCGGGCCGTGGTCACTCACGGTGTTCACCGGAGCACACCACCGCGTCGGAATTGATCACCAAGAAGGTTGGTCCACTCCCGACCGGCGAACTGCTCGGTCAAGCAGGGGGTTGAAGTCAGGGCGTAGCCGTGGGACGCGCCGGTATGAACGGCTCCCGGCAGCGTCCCGATCGATCACCGGTTGGGTCGCTTCGGTGGGAACAATCCGGGTCGTCTGCGTCGGCCACCGCAGAGAACGTTGCATCGAACGACATCAACAACTCAGCCTGCCTCGCCAACATGGCCGCACGCTGGCCATCGTCGCGGTCGTCCCACCCGCAGAGGTGCAACAGTCCGTGCACGACCAAAAACGCTATCTCCCGCTCAGGGGTGTGGTCGTACGAGGCAGCCTGCTCAGCCGCCCGCTGCACCGATACCACGATGTCCCCGCCGGCGACGTCACCGTCGAATGGAAACGTCATGACGTCGGTCACCTCATCCATGCCCATGAAGCGCCGGTGAAGATCCTGCAGTGTGGCGTCCTCAACCAGGACCACGGTCACTGACCAATCACCCTCTTGCTTCTCGCGTTCGAGCACGAACGGGACAAGGCGCCATAACCGCCTTTCATCATGGCCGGCTAGCGATGTCTCGGCCTGCACCTCAAGGTCAATGGTCCCGTTGAAACTCGTTGTCATCACCCTTTCGCGGCGAGGAGTCGGGAAGCCGCCTGGCTGATGCGGCGGCCGTCCACCTGGCCCGCCATCCGTTTCATCAGCACAGGCATCACGTTCGCCATATCTTTTGGACCGGAGGCCCCCACCTCGGCGATGACGCCAACGACGGCCGCATCGAGGTCCTGGTCGGACATTTCGGTCGGGAGGTATGCGCCGATCACCGTCCGCTGCCGCGCTTCCCGGTCCGCAAGGTCATCTCGGCCGGCAGCTCGAAACTGCTCGATGGAATCGTCGTGCTGCTTCTGCAGCCGGCGCAATATGCCGAGCTCATCCTCCGAGGTCAGTGACCCTCGTCGATCGATCTCTGCGTTCTTGATCGCGGCTAACGCGTAGCGGAGGGCGTCTCTCGTCGACACGTCTCCGGCCTTCATCGCCCTGCGTAGGTCTTCTTCCATGCGCGGACGGATTGCCGTTTGTTCGGTCGCCATCGGAAGCTCCTGTTTCAGCCAAAAGCAGTCGAGAGAGTCGCACCGCCCAGAACGTGGAGATGGAGGTGAAAAATGGTCTGTCCGGCGTCAGGTCCATCGTTAATGACGACGCGATATCCTCCGTCGAGCAGGCCCTCTCTCCGGGCGACCGACGCCGCCAGACGGAGAAGCTCACCGGCGAGGGCCGTCTGCCCTTCATCAACATCGCGGAGCTGCTTAATGTGCCGCCGGGGAACGACCAGAACGTGGACCGGTGCCTGGGGATGAAGATCGCGGAAGGCAACGGCGCCGTCTGTCTCTGCGATGAATTCGGTCCCAAGATCACCGCGAACGATACGACAGAAGAGGCACGAGGCGTCTGTCGGTTCCCCCAATCCAAACTCCTTCTCCATGCTACCATCGTGGCCATTAGGCACCGCGCCGGGACATCCAAAGACGAGTATGCCAGAACTTCCGGAAGTCGAAACGGTTCGCACGTCCCTCATCCCGGACGTCCTCGGACAGGTCGTCGAAGCTATCAGTCTCGGGGCCTTCACCGGCGTCATCGGCGATATGCCGCCTGAGATGTTCTCCGCGGCCACGGTCGGGCGGCGGATCATCGCTGTCGACCGCCGTGGGAAATATCTTGTCGTCCGGCTGGACGACGACGGCGCGCTCCTGATCCATCTGCGAATGACCGGACAACTTCTGCTGAAGGACCGGAGCGACCCCGCCATTCGATTCGAGCACCTCGCCCTTCATCTTGGCGGCGGTCGCGATCTCCGGTTCGCCGATCAACGCAAGTTTGGCCGCGTCCTGCACTGCCAATCGGCATCGATCGATCACCTCGACCGCCGCCTGGGACCCGAACCGCTTTCCCGGACCTTCACGGCACGGCGTTTGGCAACAGTTCTGGCTCGCCGGACGGGGAAGATCAAGAATGTTCTCCTCGATCAAACGGTCGTAGCTGGCCTAGGAAATATTTATGTCGACGAAGCGCTTTTTCGGGCTCGCCTTCATCCACTCCAGCCCGCGAAGTTGCTAGCGATGCCAGAGATCCGTCAGCTCCACCGGGCGATCCGGTCGGTCTTACGCCAGGGAATAGTCCATCGAGGCACTACCTTCTCATCATTCCGTGATGCTCTTGGAAAGGAAGGGGGAAATCAACGGCATCTTCGCGTCTACGGCCGTGGTGGACGTGGCGAGCCCTGCGACCGGTGCGCAACACCCCTGCGGCGTCTGGTCGTCGGCGGTCGCGGCACGCACATCTGTTCCAGGTGCCAGCCGATCATCGGGTCGATGACGACCGGTGCCCGGACGCCAGAAGCCCCCAGTCGTCAAACCGGGGGCCTCTGAAACGATAGTTCGAGGTCGAACAGGCTGAGCCGAAAGCCCTAGCAGGTGTTCGAGAGTGCCAGGAGGCGGGCGTCCGCGTTGTAGACGATTGACTTCGCGAAGACCACCTCGGTCGTCGCGTCCGAGCCGCCAGCAAGACCGTCGGCGCCGATCGTCAGCGCCTCGATCAGGTCGTCGTTAATCGCCCCTGCACCATCCGGATAATCGCTCTGCTGCTGGTCCTGAGCGATCGAAAGCAGTCCACGGGCCGCCTCTTGGGCGCTCCCTTGAAAGGCTTCCGGCCGGTCTGACGGGTAGAGCAATTTGCGGGCGTCGTTCACCCGATCATTCGTGTCGCTGACCCAGTCGTCGCAGCCGGCCAACCGTGCGTCAGCCCGGGCGCCAGTGTTCAGGTGGACCAATGTCCCACCGAGCACGGCCACAAGCGCGGCGAGCACCAGTAATCGCTTCATGCTGTTCCTCCCTCAATCCACGGTGGACGTGTCATCGGTCTTCCGTGACAGGTCGCCTTACGCACCCGGTGTGCCACCTGTCAGCGGGGTACACCTCGGGCGAGACCATGGAACCGCGAGGACGAAGCCGGAAAGCAGAACGACCGGCCTCGGGGCCGGTCGCGGTCGGGAGCGGGTGATGGGACTCGAACCCACGACATCCTGCTTGGGAAGCAGACACTCTACCAGCTGAGTTACACCCGCGCAGCTGTCTCAGGCCGCGCCAAATGGTAGCACCGCCTCGTCAAGGCGTCGAGGGTCGTGAGCCCCCATTGACCCGCGCCGAACTATCCGATCTGAAGCACATCCCAGCAAGAGGAGCGTTGACGGGCCGTCGGAAGGCCACGTATACTCCGGCCACGCAACGTGGGGGCGTAGCTCAGTTGGGAGAGCGCTACAATCGCACTGTAGAGGTCGGGGGTTCGAGTCCCCCCGCCTCCACCACGAGAGAGATGATCCGGCCCTTTCGCGGCCGGATCGTTTCGTTTAACCGGGATGCTAGGGCCACTCAGCACCTGTTAGGCCATGCCCCGCGTCAGTCCGCTGGTTGCGGCCTAAGCTGACCCGCTCCGCCCGGTGGCAGGTCGCGTTCTGGCCGAGTTGCGGGCCAGCGATCGCTATCAGGCAACCTGGCGTCACGCCGCCCGGCGGCTGGTCGCCCCGCGGGAGGTCCGACCAGGTCCGGTGTGGGGCGAGGTGAATCAAACAGCGCCTCCATGTCCTCGCCCTCGATCGTCTCTTCCCGGATCAGTAGTTGAGCGATCGCTTCGAGCTTGTCGGCGTTCGTCGAGAGAATCTCTCGCGTACGATCATGGGCCGTGTCGATCAGCTGTCGAATCTCCTGATCGATCTGGTAGGCCACCTCGTCGCTGTAGTTGCGCTGCTCGCTGATCTCTCGCCCGAGAAAGACCAGCTCCTCCTTCTTCCCAAAGGCGAGCGGGCCGAGCGACTTGCTCATCCCGAACTCGGTCACCATCCGTCGCGCGGCGGCCGTCGCGCGGTCAATGTCATTGGCGGCCCCCGTCGATTGCTCTTCAAAGATCATCATCTCGGCCGCGTGACCGGCCATAAAGACGGCCAGATCGTCCTCGAACTGCGCCTTGGTCTTGAAGAGCCGGTCTTCGTCAGGCACCACCCGGGTGTACCCGCCCATCATGCCCCTGGCGACAATGGAGACCTTTCGGACAGTATCGGAATTCGGAAGCATCCGCGCGACAAGCGCATGGCCGGCCTCGTGATACGCCGTCATCGCCCGCTCCCGCTCGCTGATCACCCGGCTCTTCCGCTGCGGACCCGCGATCACCCGATCGATCGCCTCGGTCAACTCGTCCCGCCCAACTGTTTTCTTATTGCGCCGCGCCGCCAGAATGGCCGCCTCATTGACCAGATTCTCAAGATCGGCCCCAGAGAATCCGGGCGTCTGGCGCGCCAAGCTGTCGATCGACACCGTGTCCTCCATCGGTTTACCGCGGGAATGGACATCGAGAATCGCCTTACGGCCCTGAATATCTGGTCGATCAAGGATGACCTGTCGATCGAATCGGCCAGGCCGGAGCAGGGCTGGATCGAGCACATCCGGCCGGTTGGTGGCCGCGATCACGATCACGTTGGTGCTACTGTCGAAACCGTCCATCTCGACGAGGATCTGGTTCAGGGTTTGCTCACGTTCGTCGTGGCTTCCACCGAGACCGGCTCCTCGCTGCCGGCCCACGGCATCGATCTCATCGACGAAGACGATACACGGAGCGTTCCGCTTGGCCTGGTCGAAAAGATCGCGGACGCGACTTGCACCGACACCGACGAACATCTCGACGAACTCGCTTCCGGAGATGCTGAAGAACGGAACCCCCGCTTCACCCGCTACAGCGCGGGACAACAAAGTTTTGCCGGTACCCGGCGGTCCGACGAGCAGAACGCCCCTCGGAATGCGCGCGCCGAGCGCCGCGAACTTATCGGGATACTTCAGGAACTCGACGACCTCAATTAGTTCCTCTTTCGCTTCGTCAACTCCGGCGACATCGCTGAAGGTGACCGTCGGCTTGTTCCCGGTGAAGAGGCGTGCCCGGCTTTTCCCGAATGAGATCGCCTGATTGTTGCTTCCCTGAGCCTGACGCATCATGAAGACGAAGATGCCGACCAGGAAGAGTGTGGGAAGCAGAAAGGTCAGCGCGCCCAACCAACTCCCCCACCGGCTGGCCTGCCGGATCTCGATCAGGTCCGCTGGTACGGTCGACGGCTCAACACCATAGGTTTGAAGCGCATCCAGGATATTGGTATCGGGCGGCAAGATGCTGGTCGCATCGCCCTTCCCGCTCGCTGCCGTGTACTCGACCCGTATCTCCCGGCTATCTTCATGCTGCGTGAGATGCGTCACCTCGCCACTGCGAACGGCCCCAGCGACCTCACCGATGCCGATCTGGCGGGCGGTATCGTCGCCGCCAATGAGGGTGAACCCGAGCGCAATAACCGCGATGACTAGAACGATCCACACAAAACCATTACGGAGCCACTTCGTGTTGGCCACCTATCAACCTCCACTGGGGAAACGGCTGCGGGGTCTGACGAATGCCGTCGCAGGAGCCGCGAGACCTTGAAGTATATCATCCGACCTAGCCGATTCCGGCTGCTGCAGGATCAAGAATGGCGACAAACGGGAGGTTCCTGTAGGCGCCGGCGTAGTCGAGGCCATAGCCCACGACGAACTCGTCGGGAATGGTAAAACCGACATGGTCGACCTGCACCGGGATGGCGTCCGCCTTTTCCTTCTGCAACAACGCCACAACTCGAAGGTCGAGCGGGTTTCGCCGACCGAGGACATCGAGCAGGTATTGCAGCGTGAGTCCGCTGTCGACGATGTCCTCGACGACGATGATCCGCCTCCCGCTGATCTCCTCATTGAGATCTTTCAGAATCCGCACGACGCCCGAGCTCTTGGTGCTGGCGCCATAGCTCGATACCGCCATGAAATCGATATGAACAGGGATGGTCATGGCCCGCATCAGGTCGGTCATGAATGCGACGGCACCGGTGAGCACCCCGACCATCAACGGCACGTCGTCTCCGTAGGCTCGGTCAAGTTGCGCCGCAATCTCTCGTATGCGTTCCTGGAGGACACGTTCCTCGATAAGGACCCGGGACACGCCAACAGCTCGCCGCTCAGTCATGCTTTCCTGCGCCCTTCATCTCAACGACCGAACGCCGGTGCAGGTGGCGTCTCCCATCCCGCTGACCGACGACGGCTATCGTCGCGGCGTCCATGCGCTTACACCGACGATCGGCCGACGTCACGGAATGATGATCCCGGCCGAACTCTATGGCGAACGCGACGGCACCGACATCATCTCGCGTCAACTTCATTAATACCGTCGACCAGCGCATCGCGGTCTGGCCCTGCTGGATGCCCCAACTGACCGGCCAGTTCGCCATCCTGCCCGATGCGGAGTCGGCCGCCCCGCGTCTGCACGAACCGCCGCTCGCCGATCTCGATCAACCGTCTCCCGGTTCCCTGCTGTGCCGATCGCAGGATGGCATCGACACGATTGAAGGAGGGGAGTGGTCGAATTCCGGAGGCGGAAAGCCACCGCCGCACAATACGGCGCTGCACGGCGATCGGGTAGCACGTCAGGTCCGACATTGAGATCTCACCGGCGCTGGTCGTAATCTGCCTTGCTGCCTGGTCGCTCCATTGCTCAAGAGCCTCGTCATCGTCGCTGACGATTCGAGCGAGCCGTTCCAGCGATGTGGTCCATCGAGGGAAGGCCGCCTCAAGCGCGGGCACGACATGCCTTCTCACCTGATTCCGACGCAGGGACACATCGTTATTGCTGGGGTCTTGGATGGCGACAAGACCGCGTCCATCGAGATAGCGTTGAAGGGTGGTCCGGGTCTCCGGCAAAAACGGACGCCAGACGCGAAGTTGGCGCATCGGGCCGTCTTCCTTCCACCATGGCAGGCTCAGGACCTGATCGTCGGCCATGCCCGCCAGCCCTTTCAGTCCGCTGCCCCGGCCGAGATGGAGCAGTATGGTTTCTGCCTGGTCGCCCTGATGATGACCGGTCGCCACGGCGGCCGCGCCGCTCTCATCGCCAATCTGGGCGAAGGCCCGATACCGCTCCCGCCTCGCGGCCTCCTCCAACCCCACCCCCGGATGCGCCTGGCGGGGGTCACGGGGAAGACGATGGGCGCGGAATGGAATGTCCAGCACCCGGGCCAGATCGGCGGCTCGCTCCATCTCCGCACCGGAGCTGTCGCGGAGAGCATGGTCCACATGGACGGCGACCAGCCTGAGTGGAGTCTTTTCAGCCACTCGCTGCAAGCTAGCGGCAAGCGCGAGGGAGTCGGGCCCGCCTGAGAACCCCGCCATCACCAGCGAATTGGGACCGAACTGGCATTCAGCCAGCCGACGAAGGAGGCGTTGCTCCAGCCCGACCCATGGATTTCGACTGTCTTTCAGGAGATGCGATGTTGAACCCACGGGGCCTCACCGGACGAGCGACCGTGGTGACAGCGCGATGGTGCCGACGGGTGGAATCGAACCACCGGCCAAGGGCTTATGAGTCCCTTGCTCTGCCGCTGAGCTACGTCGGCGAACTCGTCCGAGCGCGCCACAATGTACCGTACCGCCCGATCATCGTCAAACGCGCCGCCGTCATCGGAGCGTCGATCGATCGACGCCAGTGATAGACTCCGACCATCCATGACGAGGCTATCATTCGCGTATGGCGGGTGAGACCGGACGAGGACGAGTTACCCGTGACGACCACTATCGACCTTCTAGCCGGACTCAATCCCGAGCAACAGCAAGCGGTCACCGCGGTCACTGGACCGGTTCTCGTCGTGGCCGGGCCTGGCTCCGGCAAGACCCGGGTGCTGGTCCACCGGTTGGCCTTTTTGATTGAGCACGAAGGCGTGCTGCCTGACCGCATCCTTGCGGTGACGTTCACCAACAAGGCGTCGCGGGAGATGCGCGATCGGATCGAGCGACTCCTCTCACCTGGCGCCGCCGCCGGTCTGGTGATGGGCACCTTTCACTCGTTTGGTGTGCGATTGCTCCGTCAAAACCCGGGACTCGTCGCCGACCGGCTTGGCGTCCTCCCCAACTTCTTGATCTACGATACTGCCGATCAGGCGGAGATCGCCAAGCGCGCCATCGTCACAGTCGGTCTCGATCCGAAGCAGATTGCCCCGCGACGGGTCCTCGGACGTATCTCAGCGGCGAAGAGCTCGCTCGTTACCCCCGAAGAATTCGCTGCTCAGGCCGAGACGTACGACGATGAGATCGTGGCCCGGGTTTTTCGGGAGTACCAGCGAGCGCTGCGAAAAGCCAACGCCGTCGACTTCGACGATCTTCTCGGTCTCCCGATACGGCTCTTCGACGAGGCGCCGACCCTGCTCGAACGCTACCAGGAACGATTCCTTCACATCCTCGTCGACGAGTACCAGGACACAAACCGGGTCCAGTACGTTCTGGTGTCCGCCCTCGCGGCGAAACATCGGAACATCTTCGTCGTTGGTGACCCCGATCAATCGATCTATGGCTGGCGCCAGGCGGACATCCGCAACATCCTCGACTTCGAGAAGGACTATCCGAACGCGCAGCGGATTCACCTCGAAGTGAACTACCGGTCCACGCGGCGCATCGTCGAGACAGCGGACCGCGTGATCCGGGAAAACACGCAGCGAATCGATCGACGTCTCCGGACAGAGAACGACGATGGCGCCCTGGTCGCCGTTCGCGAGCTCAGCGATCAGAACCACGAGGCGCAGTTCATCGTCTCGGAGATTCGCCGTCTGATGCAGACTGATGGGCTGCACGCCGATGACGTGGCGGTGATGTACAGAACGACGGCGCAGAGCCGGGTGCTGGAAGAAGCGTTTCGCGTCAGTGACATCCCCTACCGCATCGTCGGTGGTCTCCGCTTCTATGACCGCAAAGAGGTGAAGGACCTCCTCGCCATCTTCCGTCTCCTCTATAACCCCGCCGACGTCGTCAGCATCGAGCGGGTGATCGATCACCTGCCCCTGGGGCGCGGTCTCGGCCCAAAGGCGGTCGACGCACTGCGATCCTGGGCAACGCTTCACGACGTGACGCTGCTCGATGCCTTCGTCTCCATGGCGCCTGGGCTAACACCCGTAGCTGACAGCCCAAATCTCTCGAGCGCCGCCCGCACCGCGGCCCAAAGGATGGGCGTCGCCTTCGCTCGGCTCCGGGACCAACGAACGTCGCTGACGCTGTCGGAGTTGTTTGATGCCATCGTCGAGCGCACCGGATATCAGGCATCCTTCGACCACGACAATGAGGAGGAGATGCAACGGTGGGCGAACGTCCTGGAGCTGCGGTCCGACCTTGAAAGCTACGACCTCCTGGACCCCGCCGAGGCCCTTCCAACCTACCTTGAGCAAGTCTCCCTGATCGCCGATGTCGACAGCATGGACGACAGCCAGCGGGAGCGCGTCACGTTGATTACCCTTCACTCGGCGAAGGGGTTGGAATTTCCCGTCGTCGTGATCGCGGGCGTTGAGGAAGGCCTCCTGCCAATCAGTCGTGCGGTCGACGCGGAATTCAGCGACCCGATGCCGCTGGAGGAAGAGCGACGACTCTTCTATGTCGGCATTACCCGCGCTCAACGCCTCCTGTACCTGACCTACACGGGCTCGCGGATCACCTACGGCCGGTATCAACCGGCCGTAGCGTCCCGGTTCCTGAGCGCCGTACCGGCCGACCATTCCAGGAATGTCAGCCGGGCGTCTTCCAGCCACGGCCGCGGCGATCGACTTCAGGACCGCATGCGACCCGTCGCCACCGTCCGGATGCCCACCTTAGGAGATGGACCGGCCAGTAACGGCACGCCCAGCCTCGTCCGCTATGCGACAGGTGACCGCATCTTTCATCCGAAATTCGGCGAGGGTCGCATCAGCGATGTGGCGGATCGAGGTGGCGATCAGGAGCTTACAATTGACTTTGTCCGACATGGCACCAAGCGGCTCATCGCGAGTCTGGCGCCGCTCGACCGGCTCTAGCGGCCTCCGTCTGGATTCGATATTCCTAGGATGGTACAGATCAGTGATCAGCGGGCGCGCACGGTGTCCGTACATCACGTACAATGGGTGACAGGCGAGCGCTTTGATCGCCCTTGCCGATCAGCACTGGGGCGGTATGGCACCTACGTGCGTTCCACGCCAGCAAAAACCGCGACGGATGCAAAGCAACGTTCGCTCCCCAGCATGCCTCCGTGGCACCTTTTTGATCGCCTCGGCCTTCCCATTTTATCAAGAGGGACAGGGTCTCCCTAAAGGTACAGCGTACCGGTTCCGTGATCCTGATCGCGGTGGGCAACATGTGCGTAATCACCGATCCGGCCCAGCAAGCGCGCCATTCAACCTCGTCGGCCACGCTCGTCGCCTGAACCGTAGAAGCTTGCGCGTGTGCGCTGCCGGTCGAGCGAAGGGATCGATAACGTGGCTCGTGCCCATGGGGCCGCATGAGAAACGAGCAACTCGACAGCTCATGGAAGCGCGGACAGGGAACCCCGCACGAGTCCTGGAGGCCGCTAATGGCAACTGATTCGGTCGCGGAGGTCCGGGATCGCACCGATGTGGTCGAGCTCGTCTCCGGCTACGTACCGCTGATCAGAACCGGACGCACCTACAAGGGGCTCTGTCCATTTCATCAGGAAAAGACGCCGTCGTTCATCGTCTTCCCGGATAGTCAAAACTTCCATTGTTTCGGCTGCGGCCGCGGCGGCGATGCGTTCACGTTCTACATGGGGGTTGAGCACGTCGAGTTTCGCGAAGCGCTCCACGAACTCGCTCGCCACGCTGGAGTCACCCTTGGGAGTGGACCGGTCGCCGCACCGGAGCAGGACGAACACCGGCAACGCCTGATTGAGGTCAATGAAATCGCCGCTGGGTTTTTTGCGAATGTCCTGACGAATAGCGACGCCGGGGGGCCGGGACGAAAGGTCGCTGAGGACCGAGGACTCACGCCCGACGTGATCGCCCGCTTCGGCATCGGCTTCGCGATCGACCGCTGGGAGGCGCTCCTCAGTTATCTCAAGACCCGCTGGGTCAATGACGAGATCGCCGCGGAGGCCGGTCTCCTGCAACCACGAGATAGTGGTGGATTCTACGATCGCTTTCGGGGCCGGTTAATGTTCCCGATTCGCAACCGTGACGGCCGGGTCGTCGGATTCGGCGGCCGGATCGTGGGTGACGGGCAGCCCAAATATCTCAATTCGCCGCAGTCCGCGGTCTTCGACAAGAGTGCGCTGGTCTTCGGTCTTGACCTGGCCCAGGAGGAGATCCGACGTCGCGATCAGGCGGTGATCGTCGAGGGCTATATGGACGCCATCGCGGCACATCAGTTCGGGCACGGCAATGTCGTCGCCGCGATGGGAACCGCCCTCACCGAATCGCAGATTGGACTCGTCAAGCGACTGTCGAAGAATATCGTTCTCGCCCTCGATGCCGACAGCGCTGGGCAGATGGCCACGCTGCGCGGTCTTGAGCGGATGCAGGATTCGCTTGACACCGACGAAGTGCCGGTCCCCGACGCCGCGGGAGTGGTCCGGTTCGAGCGAAAACTCAACGCGCAGATCTCCATCGTCCGCCTGCCACTCGGAAAGGATCCGGACGAGCTGATCCGTCGTGATCCCGACCGTTGGCCGGAGCTGGTCGCTACCGCTCAACCGTTTCTCGATTTCTTTATCGACGCGATGACCGCCGATGTCGATCCAGGGGACGCTCGCGGCAAGGCCGAAGCGGTCAAGCGATCGGCGCCGATCCTTCAGCAAGTTGGAGACCGGGTCGTCCAGGCCCACTACGTCGGTCAGCTGGCGGCGCGGTTGCAGCTCGATCAGCGGGTGGTGATGTCGGAGATCCGGCGAAGCGGCCTCAAAACCTCGCTCTCCAGTCCCGGTCCTTCGTCGCGGCCTCGGTCGATCCAACGTGCATCAGGTGAGGACCACCTCGTCGCCCTCCTCCTCAAGCACCGGCCGTTACTGGAGAATGTGATCGCGGATGTCCCGGTCGAAGACATCACTGACGCCGCAAATCGTGAGCTTCTCCGCATTCTGACCAGGACAGACCTGGGGACGCTCGAACCAGAGCAGATTATCGCCGGACTGGATGATGCGCTCGCGGACCATGCTGAGCGATTGCTCAACCTTCTTGCGACAACGCCGGCGCAATTCCCTGGCCAGGTGGATCGTGAAGCCCGCCAGGCGTTGGAGCAACTGGGGAAACAGCGCTTTCTGTTCCTGATGAGGCAGCTCCAGGCGGGCATTCTCGTGGCCCAGCAAAGCGGCGACGCGGTCGCCCTCGATGCACTTCGCTCCCAGCTTGCGACGACCGCCGAGCGACATCGCAGTTTCTACCCGCCACGAAGTCCTTACTTTCGGGATACCCGGGACAGCCGCCTGCATTCCTGAATCGAGTCTTGCGGCACGAGGTTAGCCGGCCTTCCAGAAGGAGCTGGCCACCGGATCACAAGCGCCATCCGCGGTGGATCGGACGGCACGCCAGGCGATCCAGACCCTACTGGCCGGCGTCTTCGGGGATTCACGTCGCGCGGGTGATGCACGTCAGATCGACTACCACCACGCTCGGCGGGATGGCTCAACTTCGGACCGACAGCGGTTAGAGGCGCCACGCCCCTGAAACGGCGGCGACCAGCGCCCCAAGGTCGCCCGGCTCAACCGTGCGGAGGTCGAGCAGGAGACGGTCTTCTTCGATGCGTCCAAAGACCGACGGGTCCCCGGTGCGAAGGCGATGCGCCAGCTCATCGGCCGTGGCGCCGTGAGATGCGGACTCCAGGCAGATCGCGACGCTGGGCAGGCGCGCGCCGGGGAGCGATCCACCCCCGATGGTCGACTCCGTTCCGACCGATGTCGCGGGAACCCCCTCGCTGTCGAGAGCGGCCATGATGGCGCGCGATGCCTCCTCAAGGCTGGCCACAGGCGTCGCAATCATCTTCCAGACGGGGATCTGGGTGACCGCTTCTCCTCGAACGTAATGGCGGAGCGTGGCAGCGACACCCGCAAGGCAGGTCTTATCAGCGCGGACGGCCCGGGCCAGCGGATGTCTGGCGATCTTCTCGATCCAGCGCCGTTCGCCGGTAATTAAGCCAGCCTGTGGTCCGCCGAGAAGTTTGTCGCCGCTGGCCATGACGATCGAAGCGCCCGCCGCGATGCTTTCTCCAATCGTCGGCTCGGCTGCCAGGCCGAACGCGGACGTATCGAGGAGGGCGCCGCTCCCGACATCGTCCAGGACCGGAATCGACCGCGTCCGGCCAAGGCCGACAAGTTCGCTGGTAGCGACCGACCGGGTGAACCCCTCGACTCGGAAATTGCTTGGGTGAACCTTGAGAAAGGCCGCGGTCCGCTCCGAGCTGACCTCATCATAGTCGGCAATGTAGGTGCGGTTCGTCGTCCCAACCTCCACAAGGCGGGCGCCGCTTTGCCGCAACACATCCGGTATTCGGAAGCCACCGCCAATCTCCACGGCCTCCCCCCGCGAAACCACCACTTCCATGTTGGCCGCGACAGCCGAGAGCACCAGCAACACCGCCGACGCGCAGTTATTAACGACGAGCGTCGACTCCGCGCCGGTTAGTAGTCCCAGAAGGGCTGAGATTTCCTCCATGCGACCCCCGCGGGCGTTGGTCTCGGGATCTATCTCAAGAGCCACCGCATGACCCGCGGCCGCAGCCATCGCTACTGCTGTCTCATTACTGACCTGCGACCGGCCTAAATTCGTGTGAATGATGACGCCGGTTGCATTGATCACCGGCCGCAAACGAGGACGGTCCAGTCTCTCCAGGGCATTGATGACGCTGTCGACCGCATTGCCGGCCGAAGTGAGTGAACCCTGAGCGATCTGGTGTCGTAGGGCCGATAACTCTTGCTGGACGAGCGTGACCAGCACGGGCGCGGTGAGATGCGACGCGCGGCGCACACGATCATCGTTGATGATGGATGAGACCGATGGCAATCGCCGATAGGCCGCCGACCGACCGTCTTCATCACACATGGTGGCCGCTGACCTGTTCACGGTGGTCCGGACGTCGGCCATGGCGAGACGGCTGACAAGACCCATGTTTAAGTAACAACGGGAGCGGCGGTTGCCGCTCCCGTGGTGGTCGGGGAGAGAGGATTCGAACCTCCGACCTCAGCGTCCCGAACGCTGCGCGCTAACCGGGCTGCGCTACTCCCCGTCGCCGAGAGACTAGCATAGTCGGCGTGCATGCGACAACGCCTAAGGCCTTCTATTTCCCGCAGTCAGTCGCTGCACGCTGCGCTCCTCAGCGGCCGATATCGTCGGACCAACTCGAACGTCTATGCCTGATGTTGTTGCAGGATACGCCGTCCTTGAGGTTCAATCCCCCGTGTACGGCCACTGGCTAATGCTGTCGTTTATCACCGCGGTGATGGCGGGACCAACTGAGGAGGAGATGCGCTGTTCTAGGCATGTGCTAGCATCCTGCTCAGTCGGAACGATCGGCCTCGCCTGAGTGGCCGGCCCGCGTAGCTCAGTGGATAGAGCGCCACCGTCCTAAGGTGGGCGTCGGGGGTTCGAGTCCCTCCGCGGGCACCAACAACGCCTGGCCGACCGATCCGTCCGCCGAGCCGACCAGACGGCACACTCTCCTCCCTCGCGCCCAGAGATCGATGGGAATGACAGACCGCCAGTCGCAGGAGATGTCGATGGATCTGCACATACGTGGGCAGGGAATCGCGGTCGATGATCATCTACGAGAGCTGGCCGATCGGCACTGGCACCGGATCGAGCATCTTCTCAATCGCGACCGCGTTGTAGACGCCAAGCTTGAGTTCCGCCATCACCAGCCGCGGACCGGTGGCGACTATACGGTGGCTCAGCTAACGGTCCAGACCGGGCGCCGGATCGTTCGGGCGGAAGAACAGGCGCGCGAGGTAGCGATCGCACTGGATCGAGCCTTCAACACCCTGGAAGCGCAGATCAGGCGGGCGCATGACCGCCGGGCCACTCGGAAGCCGAAAATCGTCGCTGCCGAACCCGTGCCCGACGACGACATCGACAGCCGTGATCCGGAGTTCGGCGACGACGCGGAGGCCGCAACCGTTGTCAGAACCAAGCACTTCCAGGTGAAGCCGATGGACGTCGATGAGGCGATCGAGCAGCTTGAGCTGCTCGGACACGATTTCTTTCTCTTTGAGAACGCGGATCAGGATGAGCTCAACGTCGTCTACCGCCGCCGCGACGGGGACTATGGGCTGCTGGCGCCATCCCGTTAGCGGAGCTCGCCTTCACCCGGCTGCCATTGGTGCGAGGTTCGTCCTAACTTATCGTCCCTCTGCTATCATTTCGAAAGTCTTTGATGGCGCGGGCCTACCTCGCTATCGCCCTCAGCGCCGGCAATGCCTACGTGGGGACCGGCGCCATCCGCGAAAGGTTCGAGCGTTGTGACGCCGTCTCCTTATCACGGGCCATCGGTTCATGGCTATGACACCGATGCTCCCTTGCGCCGCGCCGCTGGTATTGTGGTTCACACCTCCCCCCTTGCCGCGCTTGGCGGCAAAGACGCGGGCGGCATGAACGTCTATGTTCGTGAGCTCGCCTGTCACGTCGCCCGTCTCGGTATCCCAGTCGACCTCTTCACCCGGCGCACCGTCCCCAACACACCGGAAGTCATTGATCTCTGTCCCGGGGTCCGCGTCGTCTCCATCACCGCCGGTCCGCCGGCTCCCCTTTCCAAAAACGAGTTATTCCCCTACCTTCCCGAGTTTGCCGAACAGATGGCGGTCTTCTCCCTGCGCGATGGAGCCCGGTACGACGTCGTTCACGCGCATTACTGGCTATCGGGCTGGGTGGCCCACCTGCTCCGCCGCTACTGGGAAACACCATTCGTTCAGATGTTCCACACCACCGCTCACATGAAGAATGCGGTCGCCGCAACCAAGAACCGTGAGTCCGACCAGCGTCTTCAGGTTGAGCGTCGACTGCTGGGTCTGGCGGACAGCGTCATCGCGGCCAATCCTGACGAGCGAGCTGATCTCATTTGGAGGCAAGGCGCACCCGCCCAGCGGGTCTGCACGGTGCCGCCGGGAGTGGACCTCAATCTTTTCCGCCCGCGTGACGGGCGGCCCATGCGGGATGAGCTGGGAATCGCATCGAACATTCCCGTGGTGCTCTTCGTAGGACGTGTCGATCCCATCAAAGGGATTGAGACGTTGCTCGATGCCACGCGACTGCTTGTCGACGACGAGCGGTTTGCCGTCAAGCCGCTGCTGCTTTTCGTCGGCGGCGATCTCAACGATGCCGGTGAGCCTGAGGACGCTCTGGCTGATGTCGTCAGTCAGGCGACGGCCCTCGGCATCGCCGACCAGGTCCGCTTCCTTGGTTCCCGGCCCCAGGAGGATCTGTCCGCGCTTTACGCCGCCGCTGATGTCGTCGCGGTGCCGTCGCGCTATGAATCTTTCGGCCTGGTGGCTGTTGAAGCGATGGCCTGTGGGACACCAGTCGTCGCGTCAAGAGTCGGAGGGCTGACCTTCACCGTCGAGGAGGAATCGTCAGGACTCCTCGTCCCCATGGGCTCCGCTCCCGCACTTGCCCAGGGTCTCGCCCGCGTCCTTCTCGATGACGATCTGCGATCTCGGATGGCCGTGCAGAGCCGCGTCGCCGCTGAGCGATTCGGTTGGCCCACGGTTGCGGGCGCGATCATCCACGTCTATGAACGGCTCGCCGCCGGACAACGTGCCAACCTCTGCTGTGATGAAGAAATCTATGCGTAGGGAATAGGCGTCATTGGGGTCAGCCTGCGGCGGCGTGCCCCCCGGTACATCTGATCGGGCTTAGCACGTCCGTTGGTGGTCGAAGTCCGGCCAACGGAGGCCACGAGTCGTCGATCCATGGCGTCATCTGCCGGTCGACGAACCCGCCGTTCCAAGTGGCCGCAACCATCCCGGCCTTATCCGCCATATTAGAGAGCGGCGACCGCTCCCCTGAACACGGTCAGGAACTCGGCTATCTGCTCCTCCGTCACAATCAGCGGCGGCACGATGCGGATCGCCTGGTCGTAGGTACCGCAGGTGAGCAGCAGGACGTGCTCCCGCAAGCAGGAGTCGATCACCCGAGACACCGCTCCAGGGTTCGGTGCGCCGTCCACCAGAACGAACTCCGCGGCGACCATCAGGCCAAGCCCGCGGACATCCCCGATCACCGGGTAATCCGCCTGGATCGCACGCAAACCGTCGATCAGGATCTGGCCCATCGCGGCCGCGTTGTCGACGAGACCCTCCTCGCGAATGACCTGGAGCGTCGCGACGGCGGCGGCAGTGCCGACGGCGTTGCCGCCATAGGTGCCGCCGTGCGCCCCAGGCGCCCAGGCATCCATGATCGTTTTGTTGGCGACCACCGCGCTGACCGGCATTCCCGACGCGAGACCTTTGGCCGAGGTCATGATGTCAGGCACGATGTCGTAGTGCTCGAAGGCCCACATCTTACCGGTGCGTCCCATCCCCGACTGGACCTCATCGAGAATGAGCAGGATGCCGTGCTCCGTGCAGAGCGCGCGAAGCTTCTGCATCCAGCGGGTCGGCGGGACGATGTATCCGCCCTCCCCGAGCACCGACTCGACGAGGATCGCCGCAACGTCATCCGGCATGACGAGTTGGTCAAACATTTGCTCGAGTTCGGCAAAATACGCCAGGTCTGCGTCGCCCGGGTCGCCTCCATAGGGACTGCGAAACAGATATGGAAAAGGCGCGAAATAGACGCTTGGTAGCAATGGTTCGTAATGGCCCCTGACCTTCACCCGTGACGACGTGACACTCATCGCCCCGTGGGTGCGGCCATGGAATCCGCCGCGAAAGGTGATAACGGCAGGTCGGCCGGTCGCGACCTTGGCCAGCTTCATCGCGCCTTCGATCGCCTCCGCCCCGCTATTGGTGAAAAAGACCTGGTTCAAGGTGTCAGGCAGCGTTGCCATGAGCTCCGCTGCGGCTCGCATCATCGGCTCGTGCGCGAAAATGTTTGCCTGGGCGTGAATGATCCGGGCGGCCTGTTCCTGAATTGCCTTGACAACGCGGGGGTGGCAATGGCCGGTGTTGACGACGCCGATGCCGGACGTGAAATCGCTGTAACGCTGTCCCTCGGTATCCCAGACGTAGAGACCTTCGCCGCGATCGGCAACCAACGGCGAATATCGACCGAGGACTCGTGGAAGCAGCTCGGCCGGATCAAGCCGAACGTCTGACATCGCCTGGGCCATCGTGCTTTCTCCATCTCGCTACCGGCACTATCCCCATGCAGTGTCGCCTGGGACCGCCCGCTCAACCGCTACCGCGTTCCGTTCTCCGGTTCCTTGTGCTGATCTCGTTCCTTGAGCTGCTTGTAGTATTTTTTCGTCTTTGGAACGGGCTTTGCATCCTCAGCGGCCTGCCGCTCCCGGTAGGCGGCTGCGGCGTTCGTCAACTCTTCCTCAAGACGGACGAAGTCGTTATAGATGCGGACATTGGTATTAGCAGCGGGCGTCCGTTCCAGCATCCTCACGAGCTGCAGGAGCGATGTCGCTGACGCGGGTTGCGCCGCGGGCAGCGCCGCCCGGCGCATAATCTGGTCGACGATCGTCAGCGTCGCGTCCTCCGCGCCATTGGCTTCCAGTCGCCCGCGAATCTGCTGCAATCCTTCCAGAACCTTCACCCACTGCTCCGTGACACCATCGCGACTCAATGACCAGATCGCCCGACTAGAATCGATTGTTGTGTGGTCAAAAGTATAGCACCGGCCCGTTGCCGCCTTCGGACCGAACACGTCTCACGGCGGGGCCATGCGACACAGCTCCATGATCGTGGAGGGATTGATGTGGATCGCCACAGCTTAACGTGGTAGCCTGAGCCGAATGGTTGCCAGGGGTGCGCGACGCGCTGAGAGCGTGGCCAAATGAGGCCGCCAACCCTCCGAACCTGATCCGGGTTATGCCGGCGAAGGGACGGCAACAGGGTCGGGCTTATGCTCGCACCGACGGCATCCGCCGTCGGTTTTTTTGTGTCTTTGAAGGCGACCGGAGACAGTCGTGCTCCATGATCCCCTTGCTGGTGCAATTCACAAGGCCCTCACCGTCGCCGGTTCTGACTCCGGCGGTGGCGCCGGCATTCAGGCAGACTTGAAGACGTTTGCATCGCTCGGTGTCTATGGTACGTCAGCCATCACCGCCGTGACCGCTCAGAATACGCGCGAAGTTACGGCGATTGCCGAGGTGCCGGAGGAGGTTGTCGGCGCTCAGATTGACGCCATCCTCGAAGATATCGGCACCCACGCGGCCAAGACCGGTATGCTCTCGAGCGCCGCCATTATTACCGTCGTCGCAGATCGTCTCCATGCCTGGGCGGTCGACAAGCTGGTCGTCGATCCGGTGATGGTCTCCAAAGGTGGCCAGCATCTGCTCCACCCGGCCGCCGTCGCGGTGCTCCGACGAGAGCTCATCCCGAAGTCGCTGATCGTCACCCCGAACATTCCCGAGGCGTCGGTCCTCGCGGGCCGAGAGATTCACAACGACCAAAACATCGCCGACGCGGCTCGCGCCATCGGCTCGCTCGGCGCTTCCTTCGTGGTGATTAAAGGGGGACACCGCGACGGGGATGCGATCGACACGGTCTTTGATGGGTCGGTAATCACGCAGCTGCCCGCCGAGCGGATCGTCACCGACAATACCCATGGCACCGGCTGCACGTTCTCCGCCGCCATCGCGGCCTACCTTGCGCTTGACCATGATCCGATGGAGGCCATCGCGCTCGCGAAGGAATACATTTCTTCCGCGCTGAGGGCGAGCTATCGGATCGGCGACGGCCACTCCCCCGTCAATCATTTCTTTGGTGTTCCGGAGCACGCCGCTGAGCGCGCCTAAAGGAGGCTCGATGAGCGCCATCGCCGACACGAACGACCCGCTCACGATCTCCGGTACGACCTTCACCAGCCGGCTGATGGTCGGAACCGGCAAATACCGGTCGGTGGACGACATGACCGCGGCCCTCGATGCGTCGGGAGCTCAGATCGTTACCGTCGCCCTGCGGCGGATCGATTTCGACGATCGGAATCAACGCTCGATCCTCGACGACATCGACTGGCGCCGGTATACCATCCTGCCGAATACGGCAGGATGTCGTACCGCCGATGAAGCCATTCGCATCGCTCGGATGGCGCGTGCACTGAGTCTCTCAGACTGGATCAAGCTCGAAGTCATCCCGGATCCGACCCATCTCCTCCCGGATCCGGTCGGGACCTTCGAGGCCGCCCGCCAGTTGATCGCCGAGGGATTTACGGTATTGCCCTATATCGGTGCTGACCCTGTCCTGGCGACGAGCCTGCAGGCAATTGGCACGGCGACCGTGATGCCTCTGGGTTCACCAATTGGCTCGGGCCAGGGCCTGCTAAACGCTGAGGCCATCAAGCTGATCGTGCAGCAGGCGACCGTTCCCGTGGTGGTCGACGCAGGAATTGGCGTCCCCTCCGATGCCGCACTCGCCATGGAGTGCGGCGCTGATGCCTGCCTCATCAACAGTGCGATCGCGTTAGCTGATCGTCCAGCGCAGATGGCCGCGGCGATGGCCCGTGGCGTGGAGGCCGGTCGACTCGCCTACCGGGCTGGCCGGATGGAAGCGCGCCCAACTGCCTCGGCCAGCAGTCCGCTCCGGGGGCTCGTCGGGAGCTCAGCCTGATGTGCGGGCCTGATCACCACTCGCTTTCGGAGTCACTGGCGGTGTACCTGGTGGCCGATCCCGAGCAAAGTCGACGACCGCTGGAGCGTGACGTCGACGACGCGCTGGCAGCCGGTGTCAGAACGATTCAGTTGCGCGCGAAGCAGCTCTCCGACCGAAACTTCTTCGAGCTGGGACACCATCTGCGAATCAGTTGCCGATCCTACGGCGCGCTGTTCATCGTGAATGACCGGATCGATATTGCCCTGGCTCTTGAGGCAGACGGAGTCCATCTCGGCGTCAACGATCTGCCGCTCCCGGTGGCGCGTCGGCTCGGCGGGGACCAACTCATCATCGGCTTCTCGCCCGAGACGGATGAAGAGGCGATCGCCGCCAGCGAGCAGGGGGCCGATTACGTCGGGGTCGGCCCAGTCTTCGTGACGTCGAGCAAACTCGATGCGTTCCGCCCGATCGGTGTCGCCGGAGTACGCCGGATGGCCGCCTTATCACCAGTTCCCCTCGTCGGCATCGGGGGCATCACGGCGATCACCGCCGGTGAGGTGATCGCCGCCGGTGCCGCTGGAATCGCCGTCATCGGCGCGGTGCTCCGGGCGCCAGCGGCTGGTCCCGCGGCGGCGGCCCTGGTGAACGCGGTCCATACGGCCAGACTGGTGGGCCAGCGTTGATATCGACGACCGCTCATCCCAAACTGATGTTCATCGTCGATCCATCAGATACGAATCTGGACGCTGTTCACCTGGTCGAGGCGGCAGTCGACGGAGGCTGCGACGCGATCCAGCTGCGGGGGAATCGCCTTTCTCCGTCCGCCATGCGAGACGCTGCCATCGAGATGAAACGCGCGATCGGTGTCCGGGCCATGCTGATTGTCAACTCCCATCCGTCGATCGCCGCCGACCTTGGCCTGGCACTCCATCTGCCGGAAGCGGGAATCGCCACTGCTGAGGCACGACGCGCCGTCGGATCAACCACGATCATCGGCCGATCCGTCCATTCTCCGGCCGCGGCGACGGCGGCCACGGGAGCTGATTATCTCCTGGCGGGGCACGTATTTCCGTCACGAAGCAAACCGGGGACACCCCCAATCGGGCTGACGGGGTTTCGTCAGATCATGGAGGCCACATGGCAGCCAGTCCTGGCGGTCGGAGGCGTCACGGTCGAGCGAATTCCAGCACTTGTCGCGGCTGGCGCGGCAGGTGTCGCCGTCATTGACGCCATCGCCCGGGCACCAGATCCGCGGGCGGCCGCCGCGACCCTTCGGTTGGCGATCGACGACGCGGTCCCCGACTCGGCGGACGCGACTGCGCCCGCGGAGACCATGGTCTCCCTGGTCGTTAACGGCAAACCGCTGACGATCGAACCCGAAAGCACGATCACCGACTTTCTCGCGGACCGGGGCCTAGCTGGTGGTATGGTCGTCGTCGAGCTCAATGGCAACGTCATCGCGCGGCGTGCGTTCGATCACACTTTTTTCAGCGATGGCGACCAGGTCGAAGTTGTCCACGCGGTCGGCGGCGGCTAACGCCCGGGGGTCATTCCACGGGTCCCATGCCGCCTGCCGTAGATCGACCTGGTACTCATCGAGAAAGGGCACGCCTTCGTCGAGGAGCAGGCCCTTCATGACCTCAGGATGACCGAAATGCCACCCGCCGCTTAGGAAGCCAACGCGATTGACCACCCGATGACACGGCAGATCACCATCGTGAATGGCGTCCATCAGCGCCCAGCCCACCATCCGCGCGCCCCGCGGGTCGCCAATAGTCCTGGCGATTCGCCCATAGGTCGTGACTTTTCCGGGTGGTATGCACGCGACGATCGCATAAACCTTTGCCGCAAATCTCGGTGCCGCTGGCACAATGCATCTCCTCGCCTTCTCGGCACCGGGGGCGCAGCTCCCCTCGGCCTGTTTCGCTGGACCTCTCCCGCTTCCCGGACATGGTCAAAAGGATCGGCACCGCCCGTTCGGCAGGATGTTTTAATTGTCGTCAATCGTCTCCGGTGCTCCAGTCTCTGACGGGGGTGACGAACGACCCACGCGCTATACTTTGCTATCCGGCAGCGTCAAAGGACTGAGTCGGCAGAGAACCAGGATCGCGATACGCTCGACGGTATCGCGCCATCCGGAAGCGGCCGGTTCGATCCGGCTCCAAGAGGATCATGATGCGAGGATTCGTTTCCAAATTTTTCGGCGACGGCACCGAGACGGCCATCAGAACGCTCCAGCCTCTGGTTGAGGAGATCAACCGGCTCGAGCCTGAGATGGTATCACTCGACGACCAGGGGATCGCCGCGCTGGCGACCGAGTTTCGCGGGCGGGTCGACGCCGGTGAATCGCTCGACGATCTCCTGCCCGAATCGTTCGCCGCGACGCGAGAGGCCGCGCGCCGATCGCTTGGCCAGCGCCATTACGACGTGCAGCTCCTCGGCGGTATGATTCTTCATGACGGCAAGATTGCCGAGATGAAGACCGGTGAAGGCAAAACACTCACCGCGACTCTCGCGGTCGCGCTCAACGCGATGAATGGCCGAGGCGCCCACGTCGTCACCGTTAACGATTACCTGGCAAAGCGCGACACCCAGTGGATGGGCCGCGTCTATCACGCACTCGGCCTCACCACCGGATGCATCCAGCATGATGAAGCGTTTCTCTACGATCCCGAGTGGGAGTCGCCTGATCCGCGGCTCGAACGGCTCCGCCCAATCACTCGCCGGGAAGCCTATGAGGCCGACATCACCTATGGGACGAACAACGAGTTCGGCTTCGACTATCTCCGGGACAACATGGTCTCAAGCATCGAGCAATGCGTCCAGCGCGATCTGGCCTATGCGATGGTCGACGAAGTCGACAACATCCTGATTGATGAGGCGCGGACGCCACTCATTATCTCCGGTCAGGCGGCCCAGAGCACGGACCGCTACTACCAGTTCGCCCAAATCGTCAAGAGTCTTCGCGAGGGCCGTCACTACGAGATCGATCTCAAGACGAAATCAGCGACCCTCACCGATGCCGGGAT
>JAABUR0100001145.1_pt1 | contig 49712 bp, 48 predicted proteins | sample 5560091 | NCBI WGS metagenome assembly JAABUR01 (sample SAMN10711879, study PRJNA513375) | rock metagenome | isolation source: Antarctica rocks | place: Antarctica: Victoria Land, University Valley sud | reverse complement strand
TGCCGGCAGCACGCCTACCGAGCCCGTGGTGGACGCGCATCAGGCACCACCGGCGCGCAGCGGCGCCGCGCAGCCGGGGCCGAGATTCGCGACGACAACCGGGGCCAACTCACTTGACGAAACGCAGCGCAGGCGCTCGAAGGGTGTCGAAGGATCGCAGATGGCGCGTGCGGGCCCTGGAAAGGCGTCGAAGGATCGCAGGAGCAAGGCCCCTCGGTGGGCCGCGGCGGCTCGGCTCATCGACCAGTGGGACGATGTAGCACGATGAGTGCTACGGTGGTGCCATGGAGCGAATAGGAGTGCGGGAACTTCGGCAAAACGCGTCGCGGTATCTCGCGCTGGTGAAGGCGGGTGAGACCGTGGAGGTGACCGAACGCGGAGAGCTGGTCGCCCTGCTCTCGCCGCCTGGAGCGTCCCGCAGCGCACGTGACCGGTTGATCGCCGCCGGGCGGCTCATTCCCGCGGCAAGCCCGAGCGGACGCCTCCGGTCACCGCGCCCGGTGCCGATCGCGGCCGGTGAACCGAGCAACTCCGAACTGCTCGATGCCGAGCGCGCGGAACGCCTGTGATCTACCTCGACTCGTCGGCCCTGATGAAGATGGTCCGGCACGAGGATGAGACCGCGGCACTCGGCGAGTGGCTGGCCCGCCGCGCTGACCAGCAGCTGGTCACCAGCGAGCTGGCACGAGTGGAGGTCCTGCGGGCCGCCCGCAGCGTCGGTGGTCACGCGATGGCGGAGGCGCGAGCGGTGGTCGCCGACCTCGACCTGATCCCCCTCGATCACGCAGTACAGGACATCGCCTGCGACATCGGTGATCCGGCGCTTCGCACCCTCGATGCCCTCCACCTGGCCTCTGCGCTGCTGCTCGTGGAGCAGCTAACGGCATTCATCGCCTACCATCACCGGCTTGCCGACGCCGCCCGGGCAGCCGGCCTGCCGGTCGCGACACCAGGGCTCTACCCGCAATCGCGTACGCACTGAATTCGGTCGCTCGCCCCGACGCAGCCCGACGCTCGGCATTGCTCCGAACGAGGATCACAGGCCACAATCAGCGTTCCGCCCGGATCCGGGCGAGCAACGAGGGGGTGGCGTGGCGACGCCGGCAGGGTTTGAGAACAAGATCGCGTTCGTCTGGAAGATCGCCGACAAACTGCGCGGGCACCTCAAGCAGCACGAGTACGGCACCGTGCTGCTGCCGACGCTGGTGATGTTCCGGCTCGACTCGGTACTCGCGCCGACCAAGGCCGCGGTGATCGCCAAGGCGAGCAAGCTGGATCTCAACGCCCCCGGCACCGACCCACTGCTCCGCCGCGCCGCCGGCGAACTGCCGTTCTACAACACCAGCCCGCTGTCCCTGCACACGATGCTGTCCGACGACAAGAACATCGCCGCCCAGATGCAGGCCTACGTCGCCGCGTTCAGCCCATCGGCCGCGGAGGTTCTCGACGCGTTCCAGTATCAGAAGACGATCACCCGGCTGGACAAGGCCGGCGTGCTGTATGCGATCCTCGCCGACTTCGCTGACCTCGACCTGCACCCGAACTCGGTGTCCGACGAGGCAATGGGCTACATCTTCGAGGAGCTGCTGCGGAAATTTCTGGGCAGTGAGACGTTTGTCCTGCCGGTGCTCACCTACACCGTCCCGGAGGCGGCGGCGCATGCGCTGCGCTGGCGGCAGGACACCCTGCCGATGGCGAAGGACAGTGCCACCCAGCCCGGACTGGCCGGAGCGGCCTTCCCGTGGCGCACCATCGCCGGCGCGGAATGCTCGAGCTACTGGCCCGCCGGCACTGCTGCGTTCCACATCGGCGCCGACATCGCGGACGCGGTCACCCGCTACATCGCGGCTACACCGACCACTTTCATCAGCGCGCGCTCGGCCCCGGTGAGCAGGGCGGGCACCGTCAGGTCTCGCCGCAGGTCGGTGGTGATGGTGAGATCAGGAAACTTCTCGGACACCGCTGTGCTCGCTTGTTCCAGGACGGTATCGCCCCCCTGGCGTTCTGCACCGTAGATGTACAACGGGGGCATCCCAGGACCGACGAAGGTTTGAATGGGCGGCGAGTAGGCGTGCACCAGATGCAGGGCTGCCTTTCGCATGTTCGCTTCTGCTGCGCCCCACATCGCGGCAGCCATGGAATGACTCGACCCGTCCACTCCCAAACAATATGCAGCACCGACCTTCATCGTCCGGACTGTCCAGGGGAAAGCCGATCCGGGTATTCCTGTTGGACGATCACGAGATCGTCCGTCGCGGGCGGCTCTTCGCTGGTCGACGCCATCAGACAAGTAGCAGCTGGCTTGTCCCTGATGGATCCGAAGGTGACCGGACAGCTGCTGGCCCGGCTGCGTGAGGGTGAGCCTCGGGACAAGCGCCTCGAAGGGCTCACTGAACGCGAGCGTAGCGTTCTGCTGCTTCACCGACGGGCTGACGAACAGGCAGATCGGCGAAAAGCTGTTCCTGGCCGAGAAAACCGTGAAGAACTACGTCTCTGCCCTGCTGGCCAAACTAGGGATGGAGCGCCGAACCCAGGCCGCGGTCTACGGGGCAGAGATCCGCCGCTGACTCGAATGCGCCGCTCGACTCCTCGACGACGCTCACCGGCGCGAGGCATCCGATCGGTCGGCCGTCAGATCTTGAGATGCTCGCTGGACTCGACATCGTCAAGGCCCTGCCAGTCCCGATGTGGCCGAGCCTCGCTGCGCAAGCGTTCCACCATGTGCGGATGGTGCAGCTCGAACGCCGGCCGCTCGGAGCGGATCCGGGGCAGCGAGGTGAAGTTGTGCCGCGGCGGCGGCGAGCTGGTGGCCCATTCCAACGAGTTGCCGTAGCCCCACGGGTCGTCGGCGACGGTCACCTCGCCGTGCCGGTAGGACTTGATGACGTTCCAGATGAACGGCAACGTCGATGCACCCAGCACGAACGCCCCGATCGAAGAGAAGGAATTCAAGAAGGTGAACCCGTCGCTGGGGAAATAGTCCGGATACCGGCGCGGCATGCCCATGTTGCCCAGCCAGTGCTGCACCAGGAATGTCATGTGGAAGCCGACGAACGTCAACCAGAAGTGCAGCTTGCCCAGGCGCTCGTCCAGGAACCGCCCGGTCATCTTCGGGAACCAGAAGTAGATCCCGGAGTAGGTCGCGAAGGCGATGGTGCCGAACAGCACGTAGTGGAAATGCGCGACCACGAAATACGAGTCGGTGACATGGAAATCTAGCGCCGGAGCGGCCAGGATGACACCGGTCAACCCACCGAACAGGAATGTCACCAGGAACCCGCAGGCGAACAGCATCGGTGTCTGGAAGGACACCTGCCCGCGCCACATGGTGCCGATCCAGTTGATGAACTTCAACCCGGTCGGGATGGCAATCAGGAACGACATGAAACTGAAAAATGGGAGGAGAACCGATCCCGTTGCGAACATGTGATGCGCCCACACCGCGGTCGACAGCGCCGCGATGCTCAGCGTGGCAAACACCATCGTGCGGTAACCGAACACCGGTTTGCGGGAGAAGACCGGAATGACCTCGGTGATGATGCCGAAGAACGGCAGCGCCACCACATACACCTCCGGATGGCCGAAGAACCAGAACAGGTGTTGCCAGAGGATGGCTCCGCCGTTGGCCGGATCGAACACATGCGAGCCGAAATGTCTGTCGGCCGCCAGACCCAGCAGTGCGGCGGTCAGGATCGGAAACGCGCTCAGGATCATGATCGAGGTCACCAGGATGTTCCAGGTGAAGATCGGCATCCGCCACATCGTCATCCCCGGGCAACGCAAACAGATGACGGTGGTGATCATGTTGACCGCGCCGAGGATGGTGCCCAGGCCCGACACCGCCAGACCCATGATCCACAGATCCCCGCCGACCTGCGGCGAGTTTTCGATTCCCGACAGCGGCACATAGGCCGTCCAGCCGAACGCCGCGGCGCCCCCGGGAGTGACGAAACCGGACAACGCGATCAACGCACCGAACAGATACAGCCAGTAGGAAAAGGCGTTCAACCGCGGGAACGCCACATCCGGCGCGCCGATCTGCAGCGGCAACACGAAGTTGGCGAAGCCGAACAGGATCGGCGTCGCATAGAACAGCAGCATGATCGTGCCGTGCATGGTGAACAGCTGGTTGTACTGCTCCAGCGACAAGAAATCCAAGCCCGGCCTGGCCAGTTCGGCGCGCATCAACAGCGCCATCAGGCCGCCGATCATGAAGAAGCTGAACGAGGTGACGATGTACATCACGCCCAGGACCTTGGGGTCCGTGGTCTTGAAGTACTGCAGGAACTTCGACCCTCGCGCCGGACGCCGCACCGGATACGGCCGGGTCACCACGGGGCGGGGAGCGACGGCGGTCACAGGTGGCCTCCAGCAGGCTGATGATTCGCTGCATCGAGGGCCTACCCTAGCCCTCTGGCTGTCGAGCGTCACCGTTGAACGGTCGAACACCACGATCGGCCATGTCGGAACACGCCGGCCACGGACCCGCCGAACGGCCCCGATCACGATCTTGACTTCGAGCAACGGCACGGGGTTTCATGGACTCGCTGGAACCAAGCCGGCTGGGGTCGAGATCGTCGCTGATGGCCACGATGTCGCGAGCGTCATCGCTCACCGCCCAGATTCTCGATCTGGAACCACGAGCCACCGGACAGCCCGCCATCGACAGTTCACATGCCCGACGCCCCCCAGTGCCTGCCCCTGACGTGGGGCCGGATCAGAGCATCACGAAGAGTTTTCGTACCGAGCTGGTCAAGAAGCCGGACGACATCGTCGACGCCGGCTGGGCCGGCGGCGTGCCGGCCCAGTACGGCGTCGCCCCACGGGTCCGGATCGGCACCAGCAAGTGGTTCAACCTGCTCTGGCTGATCCCCATCGGCCTGCTGCTGCTGATCATCGGAATCGCGGTGGCCAAAGGCATCCGCGGACTTGCGGGCGTGCAGTCCTTCATCGCGCGCTATCCGGGCGAGTCCGCACTCCCGGACGATGCGCCGGTCGGCTTCCCCGCCTGGCTCGGCTGGCAACACTTCCTGAACCTGTTCCTGATGACGTTCATCATCCGCTCCGGGATCACCATCATCGCCGATCATCCGCGGTTCTACTGGACCAGACACTCGACACCGGGCAAGGACTGGTTCCGTATCCAGAAGCCGGTGCCGCCGGACCCGCTGTACACCGCGAAAATGGACTCGATCACTCTCCCGGACGGTGTCGGACTGCCCGGAAGGCGCCATTCGATCGGACTGGCCCGCTGGTGGCACCTGGGCGTCGACACCCTCTGGCTGCTCAACGGTGTGGTGTTCTACGTGCTCATCTTCACCACCGGACAGTGGATGCGACTGGTCCCACGAAGTTGGGACGTTTTCCCCAACGCCGTCTCGGTGGCAGTGCAGTATCTCTCGCTGAACTGGCCGACGGAGAATGGATGGGTCAACTACAACAGTCTGCAGTTGATCGCCTACTTCATCACCGTATTCATCGCGGCTCCTCTGGCCCTCATCACCGGCCTGGGGATGTCGCCTGCCCTGTCCACCCGATTCCGGCGCATCAGCTCGATCTTCAGCATCCAGGTGGCGCGCTCCCTGCATTTCCTCGTGCTGTGCTGGTTCCTGATGTTCATCGCGGTGCACGTGACCCTGGTGCTGACCACCGGTGCGCTACGCAACCTCGACCACATGTACGCAGCCCGCGATGACGGCTCGTGGGTCGGGTTCTGGATATTCGCGGCGTCGATGGTCGTGGTCATCGTCAGCTGGGTGGCGGCGACCCCGGTCACCTACCGTTTCCCGCGGACCGTGCAGAAGGTCGGCTATGCGTTGATCGGCCCGCTACAACGGCTGTTCGAGCACCTCGACGCCAAGCCGGGTCAGTACTCGGAGAAAGACATCTCGCCGTACCTGTGGCACAACGGGAAGTACCCCGAAACGCCGCAGTACCAGCAATTGCGCGACGGTGACTTCGCGGACTACCGGCTGCGGATCAACGGCCTGGTGGAGAACCCGGTAGAACTTGATCTCACCCAGTTGCGGGCTCTTCCACACCACGAGCAGATCACCCAGCACTTCTGCATCCAGGGCTGGTCGGGGGTAGCCAAGTGGGGAGGCATATCGATGCAGACCATCCTGGATCTCGTGCAGCCCACACCCGAGGCGAAATGGGTGATCTTCTATTCCTTCGCCGAGGGCCCGGACAAGGGCATCTACTACGACGCCCAGCCCATCGAGCAGATGAGCAACCACCTGACGATGCTCGCCTACGACATGAACGGTGCAGCATTGTCCTTCGGTCACGGCGCACCGCTGCGGCTGCGCAACGAACTGCAGCTGGGCTTCAAACTCGTCAAATGGATCAAGGGCATCGAGTTCGTCGAGCACTTCTCCGAGGTCGGCGGTGGCTACGGCGGCTACAACAACGACCACGAATTCTTCGGCTACAGCCAGTCCATCTGACCGGGATGCACGGGCGACCGAGACAAATACGAGCAGTGACAGAATGGGTGGATGAACACGCCCACACTGCTCGGTGAGGTCCGTGCGATGGTGGCACTGATCCCGCCGGGCGCCGTGACGACCTACGGCGCCATCGCCCGCGCGCTCGGCGTGACACCACGGCAGGTCGGCCGGGCGATGGCGATGCAGGACGACGGCATCCCCTGGCACCGGGTGGTACGCGCGGACGGCACTCCGGCCACCTTTCACCAGGGGACGGCGCTCGGTTTGATGCGCGCGGAACGCACGCCGATGGCCGGTCGCCGCGTCGATCTGCGGGCGGCCCGGTGGCGTCCTCATCCGGCATCCTCGCCCGAGATCACCGAGGGGTAGCTGACACGCTCTGGTCGGATGACCGGTCAGGGCAATTTGGCCACGGTCAGCAGGATCGCCGAGTTCTCCAGTGCCTGCAGGCTGTGCCGGGAATTGGGCACCTTCAACAGATCCCCCGCCCGGCCCTCCCAGGAGGCGTCCCCCGAGGACAACCGGACCCGCCCGCGCAGCACATGCACCGTTGCCTCCCCCGGGTTTTCGTGCTCCCCCAGCTCGGATCCGGCCATCATCCCGATCACCGTCTGGCGCAGCACCCGTTCATGGCCGCCGACGACGGTGTCGCCGGCCGGTCGCCCGCCGTGGGCAGCTGCCAGCTCAAGTTGCTGAGTCGCCAAGGCGTCGAGCGAGATCCGTTGCATGGGCCTGAGTATGCCGCACAGTGCAATCCGATGCGCCTGGGTCCGAGCTCCGACGACGCCGGGCCGACCTTGACCGAAGTCTGCCTACCGGGGACGAGTCATCTCGGTGGATCAGGGCGGAGAGCTGCGCTGGACGCCGCAGCGGGCCTGTTGCTCTGGTAGCCGCCGGCCACCACGACCGCCGGCGCGGATCGGCTGCGCCTCCACAGTGCGACCGCAGCGAAGATGTGGACGAGCACGCCCACCACCAGCACTGCACGGATGATCCACGGCACCCCCAAGTAGGGCAGGAACGGCCCGCCGAGCCTGCGCAGCCGGTGGGAGTAGCCGTCGAAGGCCGTCCGACCCTCGAGGATCTTGAGGTTGCCGTACATGTGCGCCAGCAGATACAGCAAGAAGACTGGCAAGACCGTCGCCCTGTTCCCGCGCTACCACCAATGGGATGCCGTGCAGAAGCTGCTCGCCGCAACGCAGGCATCGGGACCGGGCCTCAACCGAGTGATCCAGCACTCCGCCGGCTCCGGCAAGTCGAACACCATCGCCTGGGCGGCGCACCAGCTGTCCCGGCTGCACACCCCCGCTGAACCGAACCAACTGACCGAACAGCTTGCGGCGTCCGGATTGTCGGCAAACCAGCCGATCTTCTCGAAAGTCGTGGTGATCACCGACCGGTTGGTGCTGGACCGGCAGTTGCAGTCGACGGTTGCCGGCTTCAGCCATACGCCGGGAACCATCGTCAAGATCGACGAGAACTCGACTCAGCTACGGCAGGCGTTGGAGGGCAACGCCGCCCGCATCATTATCACCACCCTGCAGAAGTTCCCGGTGATCGCCGACGCCGCGAAAGCCGCGACAGACTCCGGTGGGACCGTGGCCGGTACCCGATTCGCGGTGATCATTGACGAGGCGCACTCCTCCACGTCCGGCGACGCGATGGCCGACATGAAGATGGTGCTCGGTATGCGCGGCACGCCGCTCAGCGAGGACGAAGCGGCGGATGCTTTGACCGTCGAGAACGTTGCCGACGCGAAGACCGATGCCGACGAGCCCGACGCGATCGACCTGATCGGCGAGTCGATGAAGGCCCGCGGCCAGCACTCGGGCTTGGCCATCTTCGCGTTCACCGCCACCCCGAAACCGAAGACCCTGGAATTGTTCGGCGACCTGGCGCCTGGCCCGGACGGCGTGCCCGTCGCGCGGCCATTCCATCTGTACTCGATGCGGCAGGCGATCGAGGAGGGCTTCATCCTCGACGTGCTCGCCAACTACACGACGTACCAGACCTACTACAAGCTGGCCAACGTCCCGGAGTCCGACGACCCGGAGGTACCGACCAGCAAGGCATCCGCCGCACTGGCCCGGTTCGTCTCGCTCATGCCACCAATTTGGCGCAAAAGGCCGAGATCATCGTCGAGCATTTCCGGCAGAAGACCGCCGGCAAGATCGGCGGCAGGGCCAAGGCCATGGTGGTGACCCGGTCGCGGCTGCACGCCGTGCGGTACAAGGAGGCGATCGACGCCTACATCGCCAAGAAAGGCTACGACCGGGGCGAGGGCCGGATCGCCACGCTGGTGGCGTTCTCCGGGACGGTGGTCGATCCGGACCACCAAACGGTCAGCTACACCGAATCGCTGATGAACGGGTTCCCGGAATCGCGGCTGCCGAAGCGGTTCGCGGACGAGTACCAGGTCTTGGTGGTTGCCGAGAAGTACCAGACCGGCTACGACCAACCGCTGCTGCACTCGATGTACGTCGACAAGAAGCTCGCCGGGGTGCGGGCGGTGCAGACGTTGTCGCAGCTGAACCGGATCTACCCGGAGAAGTCGGACACGTTCGTCCTCGACTTCGCCAATTCGGAGGACGAGATCCAGGACGCATTCCGGCCGTTCTACTCCGAATCATCCGCCGCGCCCACCGACCCGAACGTGCTGTACGAGCTGCAGCGCACGCTCGAGAATGCGCAAGTGATCCACCCGGACGAGCAGGCGCGGGCGGTGTCGCTATTGCTGGCGAACCGACGGGTCGACCAGGGCGCGATCTACGCCTGCTTGACACCGGCCGTGTCCCGTTTCGCCACGTTGGAGCCGGACGAGCGGAAGGAGTTCCGAGACACGGTCAACTCCTTCGTCCGGGCGTATGCGTTTCTCGCGCAGGTCATGTCGTGGACCGATCGTGGCCTGGAGTCGCTGTATCTGTACGGCCGGGCGCTGCTGGCGATGCTTCCGGCGGCCGAGGACGACCCACTCCCCCAGATCAGCGACTCGGTGCTTCTGACGCACCTGCGCACCGAGGCCCAGGGTGAGGAAGCGGTGCTGTTCCTGACATCCGGATCCGACGAGCCGGGCGTGGCGCTGCCCGGTGGCGGCGCCGGCCGGGAGTACGAGTCGCCGCACGGCAGGCTGTCCGAGCTGATCGACCAGCTCAACGATCGGTACGGGATGAACCTGACCGATGCCGACAAGGTCTGGTTCGAGCAGCAGAAAATCGCGCTGGTGGAGGACAAGACCGTGCGGCTGGTGGCAATGTCCAACGACCGCGACCAGTTCCGGGTGATGCTCGAGAAGTTCGCCGAGAGCGCCATCATCGATCGGCATGACTCGAACGGAGCCTTGTTCGAGGCGTTCTTCGCGAAGCCCGGCTTTCGCGAAGCGTTGATGACGTACTTGTCATCGAGCTACGACGAGATCCGGACAAGTAACCAGCGCGGCTGACATTCTTGATCGGCACCATCCGCCGGGTCGGTCGTGATCGCGGGTTGTCTCCACTGCTAGGACGGTGGGACACCACTCGCCGCAGCCGTGTGGGGGGTCGGGACCGCAGATCGTTACCGACTTGTGATCGAACCTCATGTCGTGCAGGGCTTTCTGGGGGGTGAGTGTCGGTGGCGGTTTTTACAATTGCTGGTATGAGTGGGGCAGGTATTGGGCTGGGGGCTCCGGTTGCGATGGCGCGGAGCATGGGGCAGCTACGCGAGTCGGTGGCTGCGACTGTTGCTGCGCTGCAGGGTATCTCGGGTGTCATCCATCAGGCGCCGAGCGGCGAGTTGGCCGATGTGGTGGGTGAGCTGGATCAGTTGCGGGCGTTGGCGGAGGCCGGGCTGATCGTGGCGGCGACGGAGGCCGAGCAGCGGGGCGTGATCGAGCAGTCCCAGTGTGCGTCGACGGCCGGGTGGGTACGGGACTGCGGGTGGCATTTGCAGACCGGCGGGTCGGCGGTGGTGGCGAAGTGTGTGGCGATCCTGCGGCGCCCGGACCTGGGGGTGCTGGCGGATGCGGTGCGGTCGACGGATGTGACCCCGGCGGTGGCGGTGACGGTCGCGGCGGAGTTCGACAAGATCGCCCCGGAGTTGGCGGACGGCGCGGGTGATGCGGTGCTGGACCTGATGATCGGGGTGGGCGCCGAGCAGGGCTGCGGTGCGGTGCGGGAGCTGCGGGAGTTGCTGCTCACCCGGTACGGCCGGGACGGCGCGTTCCAGGACGAACAGGATGGCAAACGTCGGTATGTGAACTTGTCGCCGGCCCGGGAGGATGCCGGGATCTTCCGTTACGAGTTGACGGTGGATGCGGAGGGCCGGGCGGTGTTGGAGGCGGCGATCGGGCCGCTGTCCGCACCCGCGCCCGGCCCGGACGGTGAACACGACGTGCGGCCGGTGGGGCGCCGGCGGGGTGAGGCGCTGATCGAGGTGTGCCGGCGGGCCACCGCCGCCGGCGGCCTGGTTCCGGCCGCGACGAAGGCAGCGGTGTACGTGACGATGACCCTGCAGGACCTCAAGAACACCAGCGGCGCCGGCTGCATCCTGGGGTCGGTGGATTCCGGCGCCCTGCTGGGCCCGGAAACCGTCCGGAAGCTCGCGTGTGATGCCGGGATCATCCCGGTGGTGCTGGGCGGGCCCAGCGAGATGCTGGATGTGGGCCGCACCCAGCGGCTGTTCACCGCCGGGCAGGTCAAGGCGCTGTGGCTGCGGGACAAACAGTGCACCTTCCCCGGCTGTGACGCGCCGAGCCATTGGTGCGACGCGCATCACCTGAAGCACTGGGTCGACGGCGGCCCCACCGATCTCAGCAACGCCGCCCTGCTCTGCGGGCGGCACCACACCGTGGTGCACCGCGACCAGTTGGCCGCAGCCATCATCGACGGGCAAGTGCTGTGGGACCGAAGACCCGGCTCCTACCAGCGACGATCGACTGCCGACGTCGCATAGACGCGTGCCCTCACGTCCTGTCGCGCCTGCTTGATGGCGGCTGATCGCTGGGTAACTCCCATCCGCACGGAATATCATGGGATATGACATCGACGGTCAGCAGAGCAGACGATCGCTCATCTCGCCCGGCTCGCTACCTCGAGAAGTGCAACGACGGCTTTAGGTCCACGGCCGGCGGCGTCCACTCCGATGCCGACGCCGTCACTTGCTGGCCCGACCGGATGTCCTTCACGTCACCCGACAGGGCGTCCTGGGAATCCCCCGGGAACCAGACGTACGGAATTCCGCGCCGCTCGGCGTAACGGATCTGCTTGCCGAACTTCGCCGCCGACGGGGCCACCTCACAGGCGATGCCCCTGTCCCGCAACGACTTCGCGATCATCGAAGAGCGCACGCGACTGTCATCGGAGACCAGCCCGATCAGCACACACGCCGGTGTCGAGCGGCTCGCCGTCACCAACCCCTTGCCCACCAGCAGTCCGATCAGCCGGGACACCCCGATCGAGATGCCGACCCCCGGGTAGGCGTTCCGGCCGTCCGAAGCCAGGGCGTCGTAGCGGCCGCCGGAGCAGAACGATCCCCACGATTCGTAGCCGACCAGCTGGGTCTCGTAGACGGTGCCAGTGTAATAATCCAGCCCGCGGGCAATCCGCAGGTCGGCCACCAGTTTCCCCGGCGCAGTTGCCACCCCGGCCTCGATCACCGCAGTCAGGGCGGCCAGTCCCTCGTCCAGCGTCGCGTGCCCCACCCCGAGCTGACGCACCCGATCGACGAAAGTGGTGTCCGGCGTCCGGATCTCGGCCAGCGCCAGGCACTGGCCGGCCTGCTCGTCGGTGGCGCCGGCGGCCGTCAACATGGTCCGCACCGCCGCCGGGCCGACCTTGTCGAGCTTGTCGACGATCCGCAGTGTCCGGGCAACATCGGACAGGCCGATCCCCAGGTAGAAACCTTCGGGAATCTTCCGGTTGTTCACCTGAATGAGGTACTCACCGATCGGCAACTGGGAGAACACATCCGCTATCACCAGCGGGATCTCGGCTTCGAAGTGCGGCGACAGCTTCCCCACATCGACCACATCGATGTCGGCCTGGGTAAACTCGCGGTACCGGCCCTCCTGCGGACGTTCCCCGCGCCAGGCCTTCTGGATCTGGTACCTGCGGAACGGGAAGTTCAGTCTGCCGGCGTTCTCCAGCACGTACCGGGCGAACGGCACCGTCATGTCGAAGTGCAGGCCCAGCCTCGGTTCGCGGGAGGAGCCGGTGGTGTCGAGTTCTTGCCCGGCGGCCAACCGGGACACGGCGTAGATCTCCTTGTCGGTGTCCTCGCCCTGGGCCGACAATCGATCGATCGGTTCCACCGATCGGGTCTCGATGGACGAGAACCCGTGCAGTTCAAAGACTTCCCGGATGACGTCCAGGAAGTGCTGTTCGACGATGCGGTCGGCGGGCAGGTATTCGGGGAAACCGCTGATCGGATTGATCTTGCTCATCCGGCCATCCTCTCAGTGTCTGATTCAGTGCTCGGATCATTCGCGTCGTCGGCTCACGTTCGGCTTTGACCTTGAACGACCGCTCGCCCCAGCCTTCGGCCGGGGCTCGCTGGGTCGCGACGAATGATCCTCTCAGGCTGCCAGGAACGGGTTGCCGATCCGTTCCGCTCCGATGGTGCTGCCGGGGCCGTGGCCCGGCAGGATCACCGCATCGTCCGGCCGGCTCAGCAACTTCGATCGCAGCGACTGCACCAGCACCTCCCACGACCCGGCGGGAAGGTCGGTGCGGCCGACGGATCCGGCGAACAGGGTGTCCCCGGTGAGCAGCACCTCCGGCCGCGCGCCGTCGCCGTCCCCGACCGACTGGAACCGGAAGACGACCGACCCGGGCGTGTGCCCGGGCGTGTGGTCCACCGCCAGGTGCAGACCGGCGGCATCCAACTCGGTGCCGAGGGTGCGCACGTCGGGCGGCCGGAGGCCATCCAACGGGATGCCATCCAGCATCTGACGGAACATGTCGTTCAGCCCGGACAGCGGGTCGTCGAGCAAGTGCTCGTCCCCGGCGTGCACATGGGCGGGAATCCGCGCCCACCGGCAGATCTCGGCGGCCGACGCGATGTGGTCCAGGTGTCCATGGGTGAGCAGCACCGCCGCCGGCGTCAGATCGTGGGTCCGGAGCACTTCGCGCAACGGATCGGCGGCGTTCTCACCGGGGTCGACCACCAGGCATTCGCTACCCCGGCCGACCGCCAGCACATAGCAGTTGGCCTGGAAGGAACCAGCCGGGAACCCCGCGATCAGCACCCGGTCACCCTAACGGCGCGGCGCACGGCGCACGCTGGACGCGCGGCTCGGTCCCGGACGAGCGATGAGGGCCGGCTCCGCCCGTCACCTAGACTCGCCGCCGGGGCGCCATGCATCCGGTGCGGCGCCCGGTGGATCTATCCATGGAGGACATCGGTGCCGAGCAACCAGCAGCGACGCGAGGCCGCGAAGCGGAAGCTGCAGCGCCAACTCGTGCGTCGCGAGGAGATCCGGGCCCGGCGCCGGCGCACCACCGTGATCGCCGGTACCGCTGCCGTGATCCTGATCGCGGCCGGCGTGGTCTGGTTGGTCACCTCCAGCGGCAAGGGCACCCCGACAGCTGCCGGCACCGACACCGGCGCGTCCGGTACCAACGACACCGTTGCGTCATCCAGCAGCCCCGCGACCCCGTGCACCTACACGGCCGGCGGAACCGCTGCCAAACCAGTGAAGACCCCGACGAACACCTCACCGGCCAAGACCGGACAGGTGCAGGCGAAGATCTCGCTGAACGGCGAAACCGTTGACGTCACGCTGGACCGGAGCCTGGCGCCGTGCTCGGTGAATTCGTTCCTCTCACTGGCCTCCCAGGGTTTCTATGACGGAACCAGCTGCCACCGCCTCACCAAGAGCGCCGGTCTGAATGTCCTGCAGTGCGGCGACCCGTCCGCCAAGGGGAACGGCGGGCCGGGCTACGAGTACGCCCCGGAAGTGCCCCAGGACGCCACCTACAAGGTCGGCACGCTGGCGATGGCGAACACCGGCCCGACCGGTGAGGGCTCACAGTTCTTCATCGTCTACGGCCCCGCCACTGTCAGCCCGGCGTACAGCATCATCGGCACCGTCTCGGACGGCGGTATGAAGGTGGTCGACGCGATCACCAGCAAGGGAGTCAAGGACAACCAGCAGGAAGGCCCGCCGGCGGCCGCGGCGAAGATCGACTCGGTGACCGTGCCCGGCGACGCCGTCGCCGCCACCACCTCGTGGCCGCCGACCGCGAGTTCTGCGGCCGAGGGTCTGTCCGGCACGCGGGCCCCGGTCGCCACCGAGTCCGGTGCCGGCCAGCCTTCGCCCGGTGCCGGCCACGCTTCGCCCAGCGGCGCTCCGACCAACCAGGCTCGATCCAGTCAGGCTCCCGCGAGCCAGACTCCGGCATCGAAGACCAACAAGTAGCGCCCGCCCGGTAACCCCTGGACGGGCGATCTCAGGCGCTGGTGACGCGGTAGACGTCGTACACGCCGTCGACGGCGCGGACCGCCCGCAACAGGTGGCCGAGATGCTTCGGATCGGCCATCTCGAAACTGAACCGGGAGATCGCCATCCGGTCCTTGGACATCGACAGGTTCGCAGACAGGATGTTGACCTTCTCGTCGGCCAGCATCTTGGTGATGTCGCTGAGCAGCCGGTGCCGGTCGAGCGCCTCGACCTGGATCGTCACCAGGAACACGGTGGCGGACGACGGATCCCAGGACACCGGGACCAAGCGCGCCTCCTCGGCCCGCAGCGCCCCTGCGTTCGTGCAGTCGGTGCGGTGCACGGAGATCGCGCCGCCCTTGGTGACGAACCCGAGGATGTCGTCGCCGGGAACCGGGGTGCAGCAGCGGGCCAGCTTCACCTGGACGTCGGCGTCGCCCTGCACCAGCACCCCCGACGATCCCTTGGGCCGGGGGCGGCGGGTGACGACCCCTGACGTCGACTTCTCGGCCAACTGTTCACCGACACCCTCGTCGCCGCCGAGGAAGCCGACCACCTTGCTGACCACCGTCCTGGCCGAGACGTGGTTCTCTCCGACCGCCGCGTACAGCGCCGCGATGTCCCGGTAACCCAGGTCGTGCGCGGCTTCTGCCATCGCCTGGTGCGAGATCAGCCGTTGCACCGGAAGCCCTTCCCGCCGAACGGCTTTGGCGATCGCGTCCTTACCGAGTTCGATGGCCTCCTCGCGGCGCTCCTTGGCGAAGTACTGGCGGATCTTGGTCTTCGCCCGGGACGAGGCGACGAAACTCAGCCAGTCCCGGCTGGGACCGGCGCCCTGAGCCTTGGAGGTGAAGATCTCGACGATCTGACCGCTGGTCAAGGTGCGTTCCAGTGCCACCAGCCGGCCGTCCACCTTGGCGCCGATACATCGGTGCCCCACTTCGGTGTGCACCGAATAGGCGAAATCCACTGGGGTGGAACCCGCTGGCAGCGTGTGGATGTCGCCCTTCGGAGTGAACACGAAGATCTCGCTGGAGGCCATCTCGAAGCGCAGGTTGTCCAGGAACTCGCCTGGGTCGCCGGCCTCCCGCTGCCAGTCGAGCAGTTGCCGCATCCAGGCCATCTCGTCCACCGAGGCGGCGGATCCGGCGTGGGTGCCTCTGGTCTCCTTGTAGCGCCAGTGCGCCGCGATGCCGAACTCTGCGGTGTGGTGCATGTCGCTGGTGCGGATCTGCACCTCCAGCGGTTTGCCCTCCGGTCCGATCACCGTGGTGTGAAGTGACTGGTACACACCGAATCTGGGCTGGGCGATGTAGTCCTTGAACCGGCCAGGCATGGGCGCCCACATGGCGTGCACCACGCCCATCGCGGCATAGCACTCCCGGACGGATCCGACGATGATCCGAATGGCGACCAGGTCGTGGATCTCGTCGAAGTCGCGACCGCGGACCTGCATCTTCTGGTAGATCGAGTAGTAGTGCTTGCCCCGGCCGACGACGTCCGCGGTGATCTTCGCCGCCGACAGCTCATTGTCGATCTGCTCTTTGACGGCCGCCAGATACGTGTCACGGGACGGCGCCCGGTCGGCGACCAGCCGGACGATCTCGTCGTACCGCTTGGAGTGCAGGATCGCGAACGCCAGATCCTCCAGCTCCCACTTGATGGTCGACATCCCGAGCCGATGGGCAAGCGGCGCAAGGACTTCCAGCGTCTCTTTGGCCTTGTGCGCCTGCTTGTCCGGCGGCAGGAAACGCATGGTCCGCATGTTGTGCAACCGATCCGCGAGCTTGATCACCAGCACCCGCGGGTCCTGCGCCATCGCGATGATCATCTTGCGGATCGTCTCGGCCTCGGTGGCTGCGCCGAACGTGACCTTGTCGAGTTTGGTCACGCCGTCGACCAAGTGCGCCACCTCGTCGCCGAAATCGCGCGCCACGTCGGCGGTGGTGTACGCGGTGTCCTCGACGGTGTCGTGCAGCAGCGCCGCCACCAGTGTCGTGATGTCCATGCCGAGGTCGGCCAGGATCGTCGCGACGGCCAGCGGGTGGGTGATGTACGGATCGCCAGACTTGCGGAATTGGCCGCGGTGCGCGTTCTCTGCCACCTCGTAGGCCCGCTGCAGGTCCTTGAGGTCGGCCTTGGGGTGCAGGGCCTTGTGCGCCGCGAAGAGCGGCTCCAGCACAGTGCGGTAGGGCGCGGACTGACGTTGCCCGCTCATCCTCCTGGCCAGCCTGGCGCGCACCCTGCGGGTGGCGGACGGCGCTTCCGGGGCGGGGTCGGCGGTGCCGCCGAGTGGCACTGCCGCGGCGTCGGCGGCGTGGTGGCCAGTGCCTTCGGCCCGGTCGGTCCCGGCGGCGGTGGCGGTGGTCAGACCGTCGACATCGGGAATTGCCATCTCACCACCTCCACCGGCAACGTCAGCGCTGTGCCCGCATCCCAAGCTCCGGACCTGGAACGGTCCAGAGGTACCAGCTTAGTCGGCAGGCGTGAGGCGACCGGTCCGAGCTGTTCAGCGCCCGCGCTTGCCGGTGGGCCGTGCCGACTTGCCCGAAGGCCGGGGCTTCGACTTGGCGCCGGCCGGCCGCACCCCTGGCCTCGGTGCAGCGCCGGGCTTCATGGCAGCGTCGACCGGAGTCACGGCCTGGGTGACGGGTGTACTGGCGGGCTTCTTCAGGGTGGTGACGGCTGGTTGCGGCGGCGCCGCCTGCGCCCGCGTCGAGCCGCGGTACGGAGCTCCGGGTTTGGCCGCCCTTGCCCGCCGGACCACCGGGTCGGTGACACCGATCGGGTCGCCCACCGCGTCCACGAGCAGTCCGTCGGCGGCCCGCTTGGCCAGCACCCGCTTGGTGTGCGCCTTGAAGGACGCTTCGCGCAGCCGCAGGTCGACGGCCAGCGGCACGGCAACGAAAAGCGAGGAATAGACGCCGACCACCATGCCGACCATCTGGACCAGGGCCAGGTCCTTGAGGGTTCCGGAACCGAGCAGGGCGATTCCGGCGATCAGCAGGCCGGCGACCGGCAGCAAGGCGATCAGCGAGGTATTGATGGAGCGCATCAGCGTCTGGTTGATCGCCAGATTGGCGGCTTCCCCGTACGTCCGCCGGGTCAGCGAGGTGAGGCCCCTGGTGTTCTCCGACACCTTGTCGAACACCACCACGGTGTCGTACAGCGAGAACCCGAGGATGGTCAGCAGGCCGATGACGGTGGCCGGGCTCATCTCGAAGCCGACGAGCGAGTAGATACCCGCGGTGATCACCAGCACCTGGATCGTGGAGGCGACAGCGGCGATGGCGGCTCGCCGTTCGTAGCGGATCCAGATGAACAGGCCGACAGCGATCAGGAAGACGATCACCGAGATGATCGCCTGTTTGGAGACCTCCTGGCCCCAGGTGCCGGACACCGCCGAGGTGGTCACACCCCCCACCGGGTGGAATGCGTTGGTGAGTGCCGCGGCCGCCGCCGCGACCTTCGTCTTTTCCTGGGGATTCTCGGTGTCGAGGGACAGGGTGATCTGCAGGCTGTTGCCAACTTTCTGCGGGGATGCCTCGCCGATACCGGTAGCGTCCCGCACCACCGTGCTGACCTGTTCGCTGGAGACGTTCTGTCCGGGTGCGAAGGTCAGCTTGGTGCCGCCGGCGAAGTCGATGCCGAGGTTGAAGCCCCGCAGAACGATTAGCAGGATCGACGCGACGACCAGCACCAATCCGATCAGGTAGTACGTCCGCCGCGGGCGCAGCACGTCGAATGCGCCGGTGCCGGTGGAGAGCCGGCTGACGAAACCGTCCTTCTTGACGGCTCTCCCGATCTCCGGTGAGCCGCCCGTCGAGCCGACGGTGTCGATGGCGTTGTCCGTCGAGGTCATCTCATGCCTCCTTGACGGCGAGGTGGGAAGCGGCGGCTCGGTGCCGGGCGCCGGCCGCGGCCACCGCGCCCAGGCCGGAGAGCTTGGGCGAGCGGAACGCCCGCGCGTCGGCAGCCAACGACACCAGCGGGTGCGTGACCAGGAAGACCACCACCAGGTCGAGCACCGTCGAGAGGCCCAGGGTGAACGCAAACCCCTTCACGTCGCCGACGGCCAGGACGTACAGGATGATCGCCGACAACAGCGTCACCGCATCCGCGGACAGGATGGTGCGTTTGGCGCGTTCCCAGCCGCGCGGCACAGCGGAGCGGAACGTCCGGCCCTCCCGGACCTCGTCCTTGAGACGTTCGAAGTAGACGACGAAAGAGTCAGCGGTGATGCCGATCGCGATGATCAGTCCCGCCACTCCGGACATGTCCAGCGACAGGTCGATCCAGCGGCCGAGCAGCACCATGACGGCGTAAACCAGCACGCCGGAGAGCACCAGCGACAGGATGGTGACCACGCCGAGCAGCCGGTAGTAGAACAGGCAGTAGAGGACGACCAGCAGCAGGCCGATGCCGCCGGCGATCAGACCAGCCCGCAGCGAGTCCGCCCCCACCTCGGCGCTTACGTCGTCCGTCTTGTCCATGTTGAACTTCAGTGGCAGGGCGCCGAACTTGAGCGAGTTCGCCAGCGAAGTCGCACTGGCCTGGTTGAACGAGCCGGACACCTCGGTGGTCGGTGTGTTGATCGGACCGCTGATCGAGGGTGCGGACAGCACCTGACCGTCCAGCGTGAAGGCCGTCAGGGTCTTCACGTGGCCCGCGGTATAGGAGGCCCAGGTGCCGAACCCGGTCTGGTTGAACTGCAGGTTGATCGCCCAGCCGCCGCTCTGACCGATGCCGGCGGTGGCGCCGGAGACCTGGCTGCCGGGGATCAGCGTGGGCTCCAGGATGTACATCACCGTGCCCTTCTCGTCGCAGGCCAGCAGCGGCTTCTTCGGGTCGTCAAGGCCCTGGAACTTCCCGAGGTCGGCACAGGTCAGCTGACCGGTGCCGATGCTGGCGGCAGCAGCGCTCTGCCATGCGGTGAACGCCGCCTGGTCGGTGCCCTGTGGCTGGGTCGGGTTCCGCGGGTCGCCGCCTTTGATCGTCGGGAACGCGCCGTTCGCCGCGGCTGTTCCGGTGGCGCCGCCGGCCGTTGTGCTGCCGCTGCCGGTGGTGCCGCTGCCGGTAGTGCCGCTGCCGGTAGTGCCGCTGCCGCTGCCGGCCGCGCTGGTGCCGGCGGCGCTGGTGCCGGCTGTGCTCGTGCCGGCTGTGCTGGTGCCGGCGGCGGATGCGGTCCGTTCACCGCTGCCTGCAGCGCTGCCGGCCGGGGCGGACGGCGTCGTCGATGCTGCCGCCGCGTTCGGCGTGGAAGCCGCGGCCGCAGCGCCACGCAGTCCCTGCGCCGATGTTGCGCCGCCCGATGTTGCGCCGCCCGATCCGGCCGGTGCGGTCGTCACCGGCCCGACGGACGCCGGTGGGGTCGCCGAACTCCCGGACGCCGGTGCGCTGGTCAGCGTCTCGCCGATGGCCGGCAGGGTGCTCGGCTCCGCGGACGACGGTGCCGGACTACCCGAAACACCGCTGCCCGACGCACCGCTGCCTGAAGTACTGCCGCCCAATGTGGCGGATCCTGATACGGCGCTACCGGAAGTACGGCTGCCGGAGGTACTACCGGTGGTGGCAGTGGGCTCGGTCGGCGCTGCCATCGGGAACAACTGTGGGCTGGCAGATCCACCGGCGACCGGGCGGATGTTCATGATGGCGCTACGGGCGAGGCCGCCCAGGTCCTCCGACTTGCCGGGCACCGTCACCACCAGCTGGCTGGCGCCGTCCAGTTGCACCTGGGCGCCGACCACACCCGAGCCGTTGACCCGGGTTTCCATGATGGTGCGGGCCTGCTGCATGGCTTCCCGGGTCGGCGTCGACCCGTCCAGGGTCTGCGCGGCCAGGGTAATCCGGGTACCGCCCTGCAGGTCTATGCCGAGCTTGGGGGTCTTGGCCCCGGGCGCGAGTACCAGCCCGTACAGCAGAACAACCAGCCCGGCGAAGATGCCGAGATGCAGAACGGGCCGGAACCTCCCGGCTTGCGGACTCGCCACGAAATGCCTTCTCTATTCAGACGCGATGCAGCGGGCAGTTACCGGACGACCCCGCCACCGGTCGGGCGATGAACGTCAACCCCCCGAGATGGAGCCCAGCGGCGGCGAATCTGGCAGCGCCGCCGGTGCGATCGAGCAGCCTAGCCGATGTCGGACGAACCGGACTGACGCTTGTCCAGGCTCACTTCGCCGGTGGAGGGCAACCCGGCGCCATCGGTGTTGCCCCCGGGGTCTTCAACTCCAGTGTTCGGCACCACCACCTCACGAACAGCTGCCCGCACCCAGGTGGTGCGGACGCCGGGAGCCACCTCCAGCTCGATCGTGTCATCGGCCACCGCGGTGACCTCTCCGTGCAGGCCCGAGGTTGTCATCACCCGGGTGCCGGGGACGAGTTGCTCCTGCATGCGCTGGGTCTGGGCGACCTGGCGCTTCTGCTTGCGCATGCCGAAATACATCATGGCGCCGAGCGCCGCGAACATCAGGAGCGGCAACAGCATCTGTTCCATGGGATCGAATCTCCTCTGGCGGGCAACACTTCTGGCACGTCTCACTCGTCGCACACACACCGGCAGGCGCGCTTGACCGGCCGTTAGTGCGCGGGACTCTGTCATTCATCGAACTACTCGGTGTTCGCGCAGGTCACCACAGGCTACCGGAGCCGACGCCGATCCCGGCATTCGCGCGGCCCGGTCACCGCTGCCCGATCTCGACCTCCAGCGCGGCCAGCATGATCCGGGCGGCCACCGCCCGGGAATCCCGTTCGTTCCCCGCGCCCGAAATCACCAGCCGACCACCGCGGATCGGGGCAGGGACAGTGGGAGCCGTGATCACCCTGAGCCCGTCGGACAGCGCGACGGACTTCCCGACGTTGGCCGCGGTGTACTCGCCCACAGCCGCCCGCGTCCGCGCATCGACGGCGAACTCCACCACCCACCCACCGTTCTGATCCGGCGCGGCGTGCACGGTGATGGCGCCGACGCCGGTGAGCGGGAACGGCGGCTTCTCCAGCTCGTACCTGGTGTCGCCGGCCACGTCGCACTGGCTGCCGGCAGTGGCCGGCCGATCGCAGGCGGCGGGCTGGGCGGGCGCCGCGGAGCGCACCGGCAGCCACTGAAGCCGGCGCGCCCCGCCCAGAATGTCCAGGATCTTCGCATCTCCGGTTCCGGTGACCACGGCGATCCGGTCCGGCGGCACCACGCTGACGGTGGCGACGACCTTCTCCCCTGCCAGCAGGTCCTGCGCCGCCCCGGCCACCCGCTCCCTGGCTGCCGGGTCGAGGACCACCCCCGCAGTGACGGACAGCTCGAGCCGTTTCTCCGGCGCAGCGGGTGCCGCCACGGTCGGCGACGAATCAGTCGCGGCCGTCGAGTCGGCGGTGGATGGCGCTGGCGGTGATGGGCCGGGCGATGGTGAAGCGCGGACCGTGCCGCTGCCGGACGCTTGCGGCGGGACCGCGACGGCGGAGCCGGCAAGCTGATGGCTGCACGCCGTCAGCAGAGCCGCCAACGCGAGCACCGTCACCCGTGCCGGCACCACCTTCATGGCGTCCGCTCTCCCGCTCACTCGTCGAACAGCACGGGTGTCGCGGTCCCGGAGGCTGCCGCCGGCTTGGGGGCCAGACCCAGATGCTTCCAGGTGGCCGGTGTCGCCACTCGGCCGGACGATGTGCGGGCGAGCATGCCGACGCGCACCAGGAACGGCTCGCACACCTCCTCCACCGTGCTCGGCTCCTCGCCGACCGCCACCGCCAGCGTCTTCAGTCCGACCGGGCCGCCGCCGAACGAACGGCACAACGCCTGCAGCACCGCGCGATCCAGCCGGTCCAGACCCAGCTCGTCCACGTCATAGACGGTCAGCGCCTCCCTGGCCACCGCCCTGGTCACGGTTCCGTCCGCCCGGACCTGGGCAAAGTCCCTGACCCGGCGCAGCAGCCTGTTGGCGATCCGTGGGGTGCCGCGGGATCGCCCGGCGATCTCGGTGATGCCATCGTTCCGGGCGACGACGCCGAGGATCCTGGCGCTCCGGGTCAGCACCGTCGCCAGTTCTTGCGGTGAGTAGAACTCCATGTGAGCGGTGAAGCCGAAGCGGTCACGCAGCGGCGATGTCAGCTGACCGGACCGGGTGGTCGCGCCGACCAGGGTGAACGGGGCGATCTCCAGCGGGATCGAGGTGGCGCCCGGTCCCTTGCCGACCACCACGTCCACCCGGAAGTCCTCCATCGCCAGGTACAGCAGTTCTTCGGCGGGCCTGGCGATCCGGTGGATCTCGTCAATGAACAGCACGTCACCCTCGACCAGATTGCTCAGCATCGCCGCCAGATCACCCGCCCGTTCCAGGGCGGGGCCCGAGGTGATCCGGATGGCGGCACCCAGCTCCGCCGCGATGATCATTGCCAGCGAGGTCTTACCCAGGCCAGGCGGGCCGGCCAGCAACACGTGGTCCGGGACGGCGCCGCGCATCTTCGCCCCGGTCAGAACCAGCTCCAGTTGCTCGCGAACCCTGACCTGGCCCACGAACTCCTCGAGCGATCTGGGTCGCAGGGATGCCTCGACGTCGTTCTCGCCGCCGATCGGTTCCGGCGAAACCAGGTCGCCGAAGCGGCTTTCGGCCATTGGCGGGTGGGCGGCGGCGCCGTCCGAAGGCTCGGCAGCACCGGCCGGTATCTCCGGTGGGTCCAGGTCGGGGTTCACCGGGAGCGCCCCAGTACCGCGAGGGCGCGGCGCAACAGCACCGCGACGTCAGCCGAATTCACGGACGGGTCCACGGCATCGTTCACCTCGGCGGCCACCTGTTCGACCGCATCGGTGGCCTGTTTGGCGGCGAACCCCAAGCCGCCCAGCGCATCCACCAGCTGATCCCGCCACCCGGCGGGCTCCGCGGGTCCGCGGCCGGCGCCGGCCGGAACCCCCGCCGCGCCCACCTTGTCCTTGAGTTCCAGCACCAGTCGTTCGGCGCCCTTCCGGCCGATTCCGGGTGCCCTGGTCAGTGCCGAGGTGTCCCCGGAAGCGAGCGCTCGGCGCAGCTCGTCGGGATCGAGCACGGCCAACAGCGCAAGGGCGATCCTCGGGCCAACACCGGATACCGACTGGACCAGTTCGAACAGCTTCCTGGCGTCGTCCCCGGCGAAGCCGAACAGCGTGAGGGAGTCCTCCCTGACGACCAGAGTCGTTGCGAGCCGAGCGGTTTCGCCGCGGCGCAGGCCGGCCAGGGTGGCCGGCGTGGTGCGAATGGCCAGCCCGATGCCGCCCACCTCGATCACCGCGTGGTCGAGGTCGATCGAGAGCACCGTGCCGCGGACGGACGCAATCATCGGCGCCTGCTCACGGCGCCCGTGCCGCCAGCCCCTCCGACAGCCCCTGCGGCGCCCGCACCGACACCGGCGTCGGCCGCCACGGCGGCGGCAATCTTGGCGGACATCGGTGAGCGCCACAGATGACAGATGGCCAGGGCCAGCGCATCCGCGGCGTCCGCCGGCTTCGGCATGGCATCGAGCCGCAACAGTCGGGTGATCATCGCACCGACCTGCGCCTTGTCGGCGGTCCCGCTGCCGGAGACGGCCGCCTTCACCTCGGTCGGCGTGTGCCAGGCGACCGGGATGCCGCGGCGGGCCGCCGCGACCGCCACCGCTCCGGCGGCCTGCGCGGTGCCCATGATGGTGGAGACGTTGTGCCGGTTGAACATCCGTTCCAGCGCCACCCGGTCCGGCCGGTGGATGTCCATCAGCGCCTCGACGTGTTCGAAGATCGCCAGCAGCCGAGTCGCCACCTGATCTCCGGCCGGAGTGCGGACCACGCCGACGTGCACCAGCGTCAACCTGCTGCCGGCGCCGCCGTCGACGACGCCCACCCCGCACCGGGTGAGGCCAGGGTCCACTCCCAGCACTCGCACCTGCAGCCCTCCACTCGAGGTGAACTAGTTCCCCTGGATCGTCGGGTCGCCTGATGCGCGCGGACCCGAACACCTGTACGTTCTGCACGGTACCGGGCGAAGGGGAGACAGCCGTGCACCGACTCACCGACAGCGGACCCTGGCAGGTGTTCGCCGCACTGCGGGGTGCGGATCCGGTACTCGCCGCAGTGTGGTGGGTCGTCCTGGTCGCCAGGGCGGCGTTGCCGTCGGCGTTCGCGATCGCCACCGGACTGCTGGTCGGCGCCGTCACCGCTGGATCGTCACTGGTCGCACCGCTGGTGCTGCTGGCCACCAGCTTCGTCCTGCTACAGGTTCTCCCGCAGTTGCACACGGCGGTCAGCATGAATCTGGGATCAATGGTGTCCGCGCGGCTCAACGACCGACTGGCCGCAGCCTGCGTCGCACCGGCGGGGATCGGACACCTGGAGGATCCGGACCTCGCCGCCGACCTGACCACGGCGAGGGAGTTCGACCGGGGCATGTCGGGGCCGCCGATGTACCTGAACGTCGACTTCATCTCCGGCAGCCTCACCCAGCTGGTGTCCGGGCTGATCGCCGGGCTGGTGATGCTCCACTACTCCTGGTGGGCCGCACCGCTTCTGGTACTGGTCTGGTCGAGTACCCACTGGCTGCTCAGGGAGAGCGGTGTCTGGAAGGACCGCAACACCGCGCCGGTGAAATTGGCCCGCCGGCACGCGGACTACTCGTTCGGGATGGCCGTTGAACCGGCGGCGGCCAAGGAGGTGCGGCTGTTCGGGCTGCCGGACTGGACGGTGGACCGCTTCGAACAGCAGCGCAGGAAACTGTTCGACCTGCAGCGGGTGGCCACCCGGCTCCGGGAGCGCAGCATGATCGGCGCTTTGCTCATCGTGGTCACCGGAAATGCGATCGTCTTCTGGTGGCTCGGCACCCGAGCGCTGTCCGGCGCCCTGTCGCTGCCGCAGGTGGTGACCTTCGGCCAGTTGGCGATCGGCGTGCAGGCCGTTGCCTTCGGCGGTCTGAACTGGTCGATGGACGATGCGGCGGCTCCGGTCACCGCCGTCAACAGGCTGGAACCAGCTGTCGGGCCGGTCGGCGCGCTCCGAACGTCGGGACCGTTGGCAGCACCGTCGGTTCCAGCACCGGCGGTTCCAGCACCGGCGGTTCCAGCACCGTCTGATCCAGCACCGTCGGTCCCAGCACCGTCTGATCCAGCACCGGCGGTCCCAGTCGGGCGCCACGGGGTCGGCATCCAGATCAGGGACCTGCACTTCCGATATCCGCGCACCGCTGCCGGGGTCTATGCCGGACTCGACCTCGAGGTCAGGGCCAGCGAGTCGCTGGCCGTCGTCGGATCCAACGGCGCCGGCAAGACAACCCTGGCGAAGCTGCTGTGCCGTTTCTACGATCCGGATCACGGCTCGATCCTGGTCGACGGTGTCGATCTGGTGGAGATGGACGTGCAGCAGTGGCGCAGCCGGGTGACGGCCGTGTTCCAGGACTTTCTCCGTCTGGAGAAGTCGTTGCGGGACAACGTCGATCCGGGTCACCACGCCACCGACGAGGAGGTCCTTGCGGCCCTGGCCGATGCCGGTGCCGATCGGCTGGCGACGCTCGACCAGCCGCTGGCGAAGGGCTATCCGGGCGGCACCGAGCTCTCCGGCGGCCAGTGGCAGCGGGTGGCGCTGGCCAGGGCGCTGTGCTCCGTCGGGCGGCGCGATCGCCGTGCCGACCTGGTGCTGCTGGACGAGCCGACCGCCAACCTTGACGTCCGCGGCGAGTCGGTGATCTTCGAGCGACTGCTCGCAGCCACCCGAGGGGCAACCAGGATCCTGATCTCCCACCGGTTCTCGACAGTCCGGATGGCTGATCGGATCGCCGTCCTGGAGGGCGGCCAGGTGGTGGAGATCGGAACCCACGATCAACTGATGGCACAGCGGGGAACCTACCGCCGGATGTTCACCCTGCAGGCATCCCGTTTCGACGCGACCGCCGACGAGGAGGGCGCGGATTATGACCGGCTCTGAGTCCGGTCCGGCTGCGAAGGAGGTACCGGTCCCACCGGCTCTACGGTCGATGTGGCGGTTGCTCGCCCTCGGATACAGCCACGAGCCGGGATTACTGGCCTTCGCCGTCGCGGTGACCATTGTCTCGGCGATACCCGATGCGCTGCTGGCACTCTGGATCAAGATACTCGCCGACGGCGTGGGCTCCGGGGACCGTACCGCGGTGTTCGTCGGAGTGTTCGGGATGGCTGCATCTGTCTGCCTGACCTGGGTGCTGAACACGGTATCGACCAGGATGACGCGGCGCTTCCGGGACCGGGTCACGATAGCCCTGGAAACGCACGTCGCACGGCTGCAGGCTTCGATCGGGACGGTCGCCCATCAGGAGCGGCCGGAGTTCCTGGATCGGTTGTCGGTGCTGCGCAACCAGCTGTTCGTCCTCGATCACATGTACATGTCGGTGCTCTCCACCCTGAGTTGGCTCATCCGGCTCGGCGTCACCCTGGTGCTGTTGGCATCGGTGCACCCGCTGCTGATCCTGCTCGCGGTGTTCGCGATACCGACCGTGGTGAGCGCTTCGGTGCGGCCGACCGCGGAACGGGCGGTCGAGGAGCAGGCGGCGGTGCACCAGCGGCTGGCCGAACATCTGTTCCGTACCGCCACCACCGCATCGGCCGGCAAGGAGGTGCGGATCACCGGCATCGGCGCCGACCTGGTGGCCAGCCGACGCACCGAGTGGGAACGTTGGTATGCACCGGTATCCAGGGCGCGCTGGGCCAGCGCGATCTGGAATGCCTTGGCCTGGGCCGTTTTCGGGCTCGGCTTCGCCGGCGCCGTGGTCTTCGTCGCTGCCGGCCTGCACGGCTCACCCGGCCAGGTCCTGCTGCTGCTGACCGCCGGTGCAAGGCTGTCCAACTACGTCAGTGCGACGGTCAGCGAGATCGGCTTCCTGCGCGGCATCTGGCTGGACGGAGCGCGCCGACTCGCCTGGCTTGAGGACTACGCAGCGGCCGTCGCCCTTTCCGGCGACCGGCCGCCACCCGCGAAGCTCACCGCTGGCATCTCGCTGCGCGGGGTGACGTTCGGCTACCCGGGCAGCGAGCGGCCCGCGCTGCAGGACGTCACCGTCGATCTGCCGGCCGGGGCGGTGGTCGCGCTGGTCGGCGAGAACGGCTCCGGCAAGTCGACCCTGGTCAAGCTGCTGGCGAAGCTGTACGAACCGCAGTCAGGCGACATCCTGGTGGACGGAGAACCGCTGAGCCGCATCGACACCGCAGCATGGCGCCGGCAGCTGGCCGGAGCCTTCCAGGATTTCTACCGGTTCGAGTTCGTCGCCGGGACCAGCGTCGGTCTCGGGGATCTGCCGATGCTCGACGACCGGACCGCCGTGATGGCGGCCGTCATCCGCGGCGGTGCGGACGACGTGATCGACAAGCTGCCGGACGGCCTGGCCACACAGCTCGGCCCGACCTGGCCGGACGGCGTCGACGTCAGCTTCGGGCAGTGGCAGAAGCTGGCGCTGGCAAGAGGATTCATGCGGGAGGCGCCGCTGCTGCTGGTGCTGGACGAGCCGACCGCGGCCCTGGACGCGGAGACCGAGCATGCCCTGTTCGAGCGGTACTCGAGCGCCGGCCGATCCACCGCCGGCGGCGGCATCACCCTGCTGGTGAGCCACCGGTTCTCCACCGTGCGGATGGCCGATCTGATCATCGTGTTGGACGGTTCGCGCATCGCCGAAGTCGGCAGCCACGAGGAGCTGATGCGAGCCGGCGGTGCCTACTGCGAGCTGTACAGCATTCAGGACCGTGCCTATCACTGACCGTGCCTATCACTGACCGTGCCTACCACTGACCGTGCCTACCACTGAACCGGATCGCCGGCGGAAGACTTCGGCGGCCGGCCGTCAGTCTCCGTCGAGTTGCGCCATCACCGAGTCGGAGATGTCGGCATTGGAATAGACGTTCTGCACGTCGTCCAAATCTTCGATGACGTCGATCAGGTTGAGCACCTTCCGGGCGCCCTCGGCCTGCAGCGGCACCGGAACGGATCCGACGAAGCTCTGTTCGGCCGAGTCGTAATCCAGGCCGGCGTCCACGACGGCGGTTCGGACGGCAATCAGGTCGGTCGGTTCGGCGACCACTTCGAAGGCGTCGCCGAGATCGTTGACCTCTTCGGCGCCGGCGTCCAGCACGGCCAGCAGCAGGTCGTCCTCGGTCAGCCCGGCGTTCTTCGACACCACCACCACTCCCTTGCGGGAGAACATGTACGCGACGCTCCCCGGGTCGGCCATGTTGCCGCCGTTACGGGTGACGGCCACTCGCACGTCGGTGGCCGCGCGGTTCCGGTTGTCGGTGAGGCACTCGATCATCAGCGCGACACCGCTCGGGCCGTATGCCTCGTACATGATCGACTGATAGTCGGCGCCCCCGCCCTCGGTGCCACTGCCGCGCTTGAGCGCCCGCTCGATGTTGTCGTTGGGGACCGACGCCTTCTTCGCCTTCTGCACCGCGTCGTACAGGGTCGGGTTTCCGGCCAGGTCGCCGCCCCCTGTGCGGGCGGCCACCTCGATGTTCTTGATCATCTTGGCGAACAGCTTGCCGCGCTTGGCGTCGATGGCCGCCTTCTTGTGCTTGGTCGTCGCCCATTTGGAGTGCCCGCTCATACCCACAATCCTACGGTCCGCCAGCGCACTGACCACCAGCTCCCCGCAACGGCGACGCGCTGGCAGTCGGCCGACGACGCCTGCTGCCGGGTCATCGGTCGATGTCCGGCCGGCGGGAGGAGAGATCGTCGGCCAGGATGCGCACCCGGGCGGCGATGTCGTCGCGGATCAGGCGCATCCGCTGGATGCCAGTGACGCCGCGCGCGGACGGTTCGTCGGTGTCCCACCGTTCGATCGGCGCCCTACCCGGGTTCTCGATGACAGCATCCCGGCCGATGAAGACCACCCGATCGACGGCGTCCAGCAGAGCCGGGTCGACGGGTTTGGGATGTTCGCCCTCGGTGCTCGCGCCTACTTCTTCCAGGGACGCCACGGATTCGGGGTTGAGGGCAGTACCGGGGTGCGTCCCCGCGGAGTGCACATCGATGCGATCGCCGGCATGCTGGCGCAGCAACGCGGCCGCCATCTGGGACTTCCCGCCGTTCTTGGAGCAGACGAACAGCACCGATGGTTTGGGTGCGGGCATGTCGATCGCCTCTCGTAGTCACGCGGGTGGTCCGGTGCTGGCCGGCGGAACCGGGCGGGACGATCGTTCCGTGCGGCTACGCACGTCCAGGCGCGGCAGCAGGACGTGCAACAACGGTCCGATGCTGATCGCATAGATCACCGTGCCGGCACCGACGTTGCCGCCGAGCAGCCAGCCGATCAGCAGCACGGTGACCTCGATGCCGGTGCGCACCAAGCGTATGGAACCGATGCCCCTGGCCACCAGGCCCGTCATTAGGCCGTCGCGGGGGCCAGGGCCGAGACCGGCCCCGATGTAGAGGGCGCCGGCGACCGCATTGCCCACGATGCCGGCCACCAGCATCGCGATCCGTACCGCCATGTTCTCGACCGGCCGGATCACCGCGAGGGTGGCATCGGTGGTCCACCCGATGATCAGGGCGTTTGCGATGGTGCCGAAGCCCGGCCGTTGCCGCAGCGGGATCCACAGCAGCAGCACCAGTACCGACATGCCGGTGACGACCGTTCCGAACGACAGCGGCAGGATCGCGGTGAGTCCCTGATGGAACACATCCCACGGGTCGAGGCCCAGCACCGCGCGGATCATCAGACCCATGGTGGTGCCGTACAGGAACAGTCCGGCGAACAGCTGGCCGAACCTGCGTGGCCGGCGGTCGGCCGGAATCGGCGCCAGCCACCGCAATGGGGACAACGCTCGCCGTCGAACTGGCTTGACGGCGACAGCGTGGACGACCTTTCCTCTGGGCATACTGGCATCCTGCGCGGTAGCCGGCCTGGACTTCCACAGCCAGTTGAGCCAAAGTGGCCCTATGACGCCCCACACCCGTCTGTCGGCGGACGGTCTCGGCCGACGGCTGGGTGCCGACGTCGCGGCAGCTCACCGGCCGGGCTACCGACGCCTCGCCGACCGGATCCGAACCGCTGCCCTGGACGGCCGGCTGCCGGTGGACATCGGGCTGCCCAGCGAACGCGAACTGGCACGCACCCTGGAGATCTCCAGAACCACGGTGGCGGCCGCCTATCAGGCACTGCGGGATGACGGCTGGCTGGTCTCCCGCCGCGGCTCGGGGAGCCGGCTGGCGATCCCCCGCGATCAGGCGCCCTGGCGATCCGGCATCTTCGGCCGGCCGGATGGGGGTAGCCGGTCCTCACTGATCGACCTCACGATCGCCAGCCTGCCGGCACCGGCCGAACCGATGCAGCGCGCAGTCCGCTCCGCGATCGCGGAGTTGGGTCGCTACCTGGACGGCGACGGCTACTTCCCGTTCGGCCTGCCGGTGCTGCGGGACATGATCGCCCACCGGTACACGGAGGCCGGGACGCCGACATCGGCCGAGCAGATCCTGGTCACCAACGGCGCTCAGCACGCCCTCAGCCTGGCCGTCGGCGCGCTGTCATCACCGGGCGATCGCATCCTGCTGGAGTGTCCGACCTATCCGGTGGCGCTGGACGCGGTCCGAGCCGCCCACCGGGTGCCGGCTCCGTTGCCGCTCGGCGAGAACGCGGGCGCCACATGGGATCTGGAGTTGATGTCAGCCATCTTGCGGCAGGCCGCACCCAGGCTGGCCTACCTGATCCCGGATTTCCAAAACCCGACCGGCGCGCTGATGTCGGAACAGGACCGGCAGCGGGTGGTCGGGCTGGCTCAGCGTTCGGGAACGACTCTGCTGGTCGACGAGTCGTTCCGGGACGTGGCTTTTCCCGTCGACGGCGGCCAGGTCCAGCTGCCGCGTCTGGTTTCGTCCTTCGGCAATGCCGCGACCGTCATCTCCATCGGTTCGGTGTCCAAGGCCTTCTGGGGCGGCCTGCGAGTGGGCTGGGCCCGGGCCGCACCGGCGATCATCGAGCGGCTGGCGGTGGGCCGCTCGCTGGCGGACATGGCCGGGCCGGTGCTGGATCAGCTGACGGTTGCCCACCTGCTGGTAGATCCGGCGGAAGCCCTCGGCCAGCAGGCCGCACGCCTGGCCTCGGGAGCGGCAGCGGTGCGCGCGGCGCTGGCGCAGTATCTGCCCCGGTGGTCGGCGACCGACCCCGCAGGTGGCACGTCCTTGTGGGTGCGGCTGCCGGGTCCGTATGCCACCGAGCTGGCGCGGATGGCGCCGGCTGCCGGGGTGCGGATCGTCCCGGGGCCGAGGTTCGGGCCGGACGGCACCATGGAGTCCTTCCTCCGGCTGCCGTTCACCGCGCCGCCCGGCGATCTGGTGCGAGCCGTCCAGCGGCTTGCCGCCATCGACGACCGGGCGGCCGGCGGGGCAGCTACCTCGCTTCCAGGCTGGCTGGCCTGAGCGGGTTCAGGAGACGTCGATCACGGCATTCCCTGGTGCCAGCAGCACCCAGGTCTTCCCGGGCTTGAACAGCACCGGGGCGCCGGTGACATCGGAGTAGCTGGTCGGCGCAGTGGCTGATGTCCGCTTCCAGGTGCCGGCAATGGATTTGCCGTCACGATAGAGGGTGAACTTTCCGGTGCCAACGGTATGCGAGATGTAGGACGGTGACCCCACCGAGTCGACGGTGCCGTCCGGCTCGTCGCGGACGTTCTGCACCAGCACGTTGTCGGTCCTGACCTCTGCGCCGTCGTGGTCGACGTACGGAGTGCCCCGGTGGCTCACCGTGTACCGGCCCGAGTCGAAGACGAACACCGTGCGGCCGGCCTGCATGGTGACGTCGATGGACCGGATCGCCGCGGCCTTCGCCAGCCGCCCGTCAACCGCGGCGAACTGGAATCCGGGCGACTTCGGCTCGCCCAGATCCTTCCGGTCGGCCGCCAGTCGGCTCAGATCGACATGCAGGTTGTGCGTCCCATCACCGAACTGTGAGCGCCAGTAGGCACCACTACTGCGATCCGGTGACAGATCGATCACCGCGGTGGCGGCGAGCATGCTCAGCGGGCCGCCGGCCCCACCGGAGAACGCCAGGCCGGGCTTGCCGTACATGCTCAGCAGTTCCGAGTCGGTCGATCTCACGCTTCGGATCGGGCCGACCTCGTCCGGCAGTACGGAATGGAACAGCGCCACCAGCCTGGTCAGACCGCCTTCGACCTGCTCCACGTAGACGATGTCCGCCTCGGCGACGCCGAACTGCGGGAAGCCCGCACTGGTGTTATCGATCTTGGCGACGATCAGCGGACCGGCGATCACTGTTCCTCCGGTCAGCACGTCGTGGGTAGGCGGCGCCTGCGGTCTGACGGTGACCGGCTTCGGGCGGGTGGTGGCGGTTACGGGTGCTTCCACCGCCCTGCTGACCACGGCCGGGACCTTCGTCCGATGTGGGGCCCCGGCGGGAGGGATGGGGCGGGAGGAGGCGGCCGGACTCGGCTGGGCAGCCGCCGTGGTACCGGCCGTCGGCTTCGGAGTGGGGTCGCAGGCAGACAACGTCACCACACAGGCCACAGCAGCAACAGCGGTCACGACTCGGACAAATCTCTTCGCTAGCACGGTGTCACCGTAGGACAGGTGCCGCCCGGGCCGGCAAGCGGACCCGGCGCGGCGCTGATGTACTCGGTTACGACGCGGAGATCTGCGCGGTCTGCGGAGTCAGCATCACCCAGGTGCGTCCCCGATCGAACAACACCGGTTTGCCCGCCGCGTCCAGGAACTTCGTCGGGCCGTCGAGCCGGAACCGGAACCACCGGCCGGTGATCTCCCGACCGTTGCGGAACAAGGAGAAATCTCCCTTGCCGGTCGTCCTGGACAGCAGCGACGGCTGTCCATTGGTGTCGACGGTGCCGTCCGGCTCGTCGACAACGCGCTGCACCAGGACGTTCTCGGTGACCAGCGGGCGGCCGGCTGCGTCCGTCGACGGAATGCCGGAGTGGTTCACCCGATAGTTCCCGGCAGCGGCGTCGTAGCGGAAGCCGGTGTGCCCGGCGCCCATCGTCACCGAGATGTCGGTGCGTCTGGGCGCGTTCGCAGCTGCCGGGTAGGCGGTGCCGAACATGAACCCGGGTGAGCGCGCCGGTTGCTTGCCGACGATGCTGTCGGCCAGCCGTGTGACGTCGACGTGCAGGTTGTACGGCGCGCGCTTTGCGCCGGAGCGCCAGTAGCCGGGCGCGCCGGAGGCGTCCATCAGTGGTGAGGAGGCCAGCATCGCCAGTGGACCGCCGGCACCGCCGGAGAACGCGAGCAAAGGCCGGCCGTAGGACTGCAGCAGATCCACATCGGTGCTCCGCACGCTGCGGACCGGGCCGACTTCGGCGGGCAGCACACTGTGGAATATTCCGATCAGCCGAGTGAGGCCACCCTCGACCTGTTCCACGTACACCACATCGGCATCGGCCAAGCCATACTGCGGCCGGCCGGCCGGAGTGTTGTCGATCTTGACAGCGACGACCGGGTTGGTGCTGCGGATGCCGCCGTTGAGCGGATCGAACCGCAGGAGCGCCGCCTTCGCTTCCGCCGCGGCTCTGGCCGCTGCCCTGGCCTGCTCGGCCTTTGCGCGCTCCGCCTTGGCTTTCGCCTGCGCTGCCTTCGCCCTCGCCGCCGCGGCCGCGTTTGCCCTGGCTGCCTGTGTCGCCTTCGCCGCCTCGGCCGCCTTCGCCTTCGCCGCCGCGGCCGCCTTCGCCTTCGCCGCCTCGGCCGCCCGCGCTGTGGCGGCGGCCAGGTGCTGTGCCTTCGCCCTGGACCGAGCGGCCGCGAGTTGTTCTGCGTCCGCCCGGGCCTTCTGCTCGGCCGCGCTCGCTGCGGATTCGGCAGAAGCCGAGGAGGACGCTGCGGCTGCTGACGATGCGGCAGCGGCGTCAGATGCTGAAGCTGGGTCAGAAGCTGAGGGCGCATCCGATGCGCCAGCCGTCACGGTATCTGCCGAGCTGGAGACAACGGCGGAGACACCCTGCCCGGCTCCGGGCGGCCCCGAAGTGCAGCCGGACATCACGAGTGCGGCTGCGATCAGAGCAAGGATGCGGTGCGATGACACGGCTGGAACGACCCCCCAAACCTCTTTCGGCTGACGGCAGCGGCCGACCGGTGGCGGCGCCACCCCCAACCTATCCGTCAGATGATCGGGACCGGGTCGGACGGCCGGCTGCTCGCCAGCGTGTCGATCACCTCGCCGAGTCGCGCGGCCAACTCCACCGGATACACCAGCTCCTCGGTATCGGCGAGATCGCCGGCCGACCACCACCGGTGACCGTCGACCATGTCTCGCTCCAGGGCGGTGAACCCGGTCACGTCGACGGCTACGTCGGGTTGTCCGTGCACCTGCAGGGCGAAGAACGTCTCCTCCGACGTCAGCGACTCCCCCATGAACTCGAAATCGACCGTACGCACCCACACCGGGCCCAGCAGTTGCCGGGGTTCGACGATCAGGCCGGTTTCCTCCCGCAACTCGCGGACGGCGCATGCCGCCTCGTCCTCCCCTGGTTCGACGCCGCCACCAGGGGTGAACCAGAATCCCGGTAGGTCAGGACGAGAAGGATCGTTGCCATGGAACAGCAGCACCCGATGCCGGTCGTCGAGCACGACCACCCGGCCGGAACGGCGAGTTCCCGCCGTGACGGGCGTGGGTGGCACCGGGTCGACCGCTAGCGGGTGCAGGTCGGCGATCTCGAAGAACTCCGGCATCACCGCGCTGCCAGCCAGGCGGAAGAACCGGGTGAACCCGGCCTGGCGCAGGGCCAGGGTGTCCCGCACCGCGTCGTTGTAGAACCGGCGAGCGAGCGTCAGGCGTTCCTGGGCGTCGGCGAGCTCGGCGCGCAGCTCGGGCGGCACCGTGGGCGGCAGGGCGCCCAGCGCCCTCGACAAGTCGTTCTCGGCGGCCGCGCGCCGGCCCCGTTCGGCGGAATCCGCCTGCCTGGCCACGCCCCGCAGTATTGCCGCCCGCTCAGGTGCCAGACCGCCGGCCGCAGCCACCGCACGGGCAGCCACCACCCGACGGGACAGCGCTCCCTCCAGGGCGGCCCAGGCAGCTTCGGTCCTGACGTGCAGCCGATCGAGACGATTGGCCGTCAGCCACAGGCGCAGCGCCGCCAGCAACAGTACGACGATGACGATCACGATCACGGTCGTCGTCACATGCGCCTCCGCTCTGTCAGCTGCACCGACGGCTGCCCCGACCCGGCGTCCGCCCGATCAGGGCCGACGCGCACCGAGCGCCTCCGGTCAGGATCCCACGTCGCGCGCATCCGCTCCCACCGCATCGGGCGATCCGGCCGGTGTGCCCTCGCTGAGCGCCGGATCAGTCCGCCTCCACGACGTGACGCGGATCCGCCGCGATCACGGTCTCATAAACCTTGACCACCGTACGGGCCACCGTCGCCCAGTCGTAGCTGGCTACCAGCTCGCGGCCGCACGCGGCCAGGGCTCGCCCCTTCTCGGGGTGGTCCAGCAGGTCCGACAGGGCGGCCGCCAGCGCCGCTGCGTCCCCGACCGGGCTCAGGACGCCGGCCCGTCCGCCGTCGAGCACCGCGGAGAAGGCGTCGAGGTCGCTGGCGACCACCGGCGTCCCGGCGCTGAGCGCCTCGGTCAGGACGATCCCGAAACTCTCACCGCCGGTGTTGGGGGCGCAGTAGACGTCGACCGAGCGCAACAGTCGGGCCTTGTCACGGTCACTTACCCTGCCGAGGTTCACCAGGTGGCCGGCCAGCGCCGGGCCGGCGTCCTTGATCAGATCGTCGTGATCGCCGCTGCCGGCCACCAGCAGCTGCAGGCGCGGGTGCCTGGCCAGCATCAGCCCTGCCGCCGCGAGCAGCACCGCCATGCCCTTGCGGGACTCGTCGAAACGACCGATGAAGCCCACCGTGCCGCCCTGCCGCGGATAGCCGGGCAGCGACGGCGCACCGGCGAAGAATTTCACGTCCACCCCGTTGGGTATCACCACGGCGTCACCGTCGAGGTGATCGACCTGCACCTGCCGGGCCAGCTCGCTGACCGCGATCCGGCCGGTGATCTTCTCCAGGAAGGGCTGCAGCACCGGTTGGAAGGCCGTCAGCATGCGGGAGCGCGGATTCGAGGTGTGGAAGGTGGCCACGATCGGGCCGTCGGCGACCATCGTTGCCAGCAACGACAGGCTCGGCGCGACCGGTTCGTGAACGTGCAGCACGTCGAAGTCGCCGGCCCTGATCCAGCGCCGCACCCTGGTGTAGGAGACCGGCCCGAACGCCAGCCTGGCGACAGAGCCGTTGTAGGGGATGCCGACGCTGCGGCCCGCCGGCACCACGTAGGGGGGATGGTCCGCGTCGTCATCGCCCGGAGCCAGCAGCGAGACCTGGTGGCCCATCCCGATCAGCACCCGGGCGAGGTCGGAGACGTGCGCCTGGACCCCGCCGGGGATGTCCAGCGAGTAGGGACAGACAAGGCCGACCCTCATCGAGCGCCACGGTGCATCGGTGCGCCGCTCAGTTCCCGGCGCTCCGCCGCGGGCAGATCGGCGATCCAGAACGGCTGCATCATGTGCCAGTCGGCGGGATGCCGGGCGATGTGCACGGCGAACTGATCAGCCATCATCTGAGTTGCCCGGTACACGGTGTCCCGCAAGCGGTCGCCGGTCAGATCGATGGCCGGCCCGATCACCTGCCGCCAGCCCTGCGGGGTGGAACCGTCCCGCTCGGTGTAACTGAGGTGGACCGCTCGAAGTTCGGCGCCGGTGAGGGCGGCCAGCATGGCGGGGCCGGCCGGCATTCTGGTCTCTTCCCCGAAGAACGTGACCGGAATGCCGCTGCGGGTGAGGTCTCGGTCGGCGATCAGGCAGACGATACCGCCGGCCCGCAACCGGTCCTTCAGGATACCGGAAACCGGGGCGTCGCCGCCGGTCAGCGGCAGTACCTCCATCCCCAGCGACTCCCGGTGAGCCAGGAACCGGCGGTACATCGCGTCCGGCCGCAGCCGCTCGGCGACCGTAGTGATGGCGCCAAGATGCCGGCTGACCATCAGGCCGGCGATGTCCCAGTTGCCCGAGTGCGGTAGCGCCACGATCATTCCCCGGCCCTCCGCGTGGGCCCGCTCGACCGCGTCCATACCGGTGGTCCCGGACAGCGCCCTGCGGTACACGGTATCGATGTCCATGCCGTCGAGCCGGCAGGTTTCCTTCCAGTATCTGGCGTAGGACCGCACCCCGGCCTCCACCGTCGCCGCCAGCGTCTCAGGGGTCGCGGTGGCCGGAAGTACCCGCCTCAGGTTCTTCGCAAGCTGGATGACGGCGCCGCCCCGCCGTCGATAGATACCGGTGGCAGCGAGCTGGAAGATCCGGTCCGCGACCGCCTCCGGAAGCTTCCCGGCGACGCTCCACCCGGTCGTCATAGCCGTACCCAGGTAATCGTCACGACTACTCATTGAGCCTGGTCCACCGGGTCGGTGGTGGCTCTGGCCAGGTAGGCCTGCCGTACCTGGAGCATCCGCTGCACGACGGTGACGACGCTGGCCGCCGCCAGCACCCACAGCAGCACCGCCAGCGCGTGCGGAACTCCGAGTCCGGCCAGGCCGGTGCCGACCAGGCCGAGCAGGTTCCGCTCGGCGCGTTCGGCGAGAGCGCCGCCGATCGGAAGGTTCACCGAGTCGGCGCGGGCCTTGATGTAGGAGATCACCTGCGCCGTGACCAGGCACACCAGGGCGGCCACCCCGATGTCCGGGGCGTCTGCCCGGGTGAAGCAGTAGTAAGCGATCGCGCCGAACACCGCGCCGTCCGCCACCCGATCGCACCCGGCATCGAGGACTACGCCGAAGTCGGTGCTGTAGCCCCTGGCTCTGGCCATGGCGCCGTCGACCAGATCCATCAGCACGAAAGCGGTGATCACCAGGGTTCCGGCGAACAGTTCACCCAGCCCGAACAGGACCACCGCGCCGGCGACCACTCCCGCGGTCCCGATCAGGGTGACCGCGTCCGGCGACAGGCCGACCCGCAGCAGCGACCTGCCGACGGGGTCCGCCACTTTCGACACCGCGGATCGCGCGAAAGTGTTCAGCATGCGGGTCTTTTCGGCTTCCTGGCTGTGGCGGGTCGGCGGCCGGTTGGGCGGGGCGCTGGGGCCGGCGGGACAGGTGACCACGATAGCGGCCCGGGCGTCGGCCCCCGACCGGGACCGGCCATCAGCTGGGTGCCGGCCCCCAGGCGTCCGCGAGCGCCCGGCGTGTGGTCCCCAGCAGTTGCGGCAGCACCTTGGTCTGGGCGACCACCGGCATGAAGTTCGCATCGCCACCCCAGCGCGGTACTACGTGCTGATGCAGATGCGGCGCGATCCCGGCACCGGCCGCCGTCCCGGCGTTGATGCCGATGTTGAAGCCGTGCGGATTCGCGGTGGCCCGGATGACGGCGAGCGCGCGAAGGGTGAAGTCGGTGAATTCCGTGAGTTCGGTGCCGTCCAGGTCGGTGTAGTCGGCGATGTGCCGATATGGGACCACCATCAGATGCCCGGGGTTGTACGGGTAGAGGTTGAGCACCGCGTAGACCAGCGCGCCCCGGGCGACGATCAGGCCCTGCTCGTCCTCGAGCGTGGGGATCCGGCAGAACGGGCAAACCGGCACTTCGCCGATCGGTGCCGGCCCACCGCCCTCGATGTAGGCCATCCGGTGCGGCGTCCAGAGCCGGGCGAAGCCGTCCGGATCACCGACCCCCTGCTGCCCCTGGAGTTCGGGTTCGGGTGGCTGGGGTGTCACCGCAGGACCGTCATTCCTGAGCCGTCAGCCCAGCGCCGGGAAGGCGGCGGCCGTCGGTTCCCTGTTCTCCCGGCGCGCGACCCAGTCGGTGATCGCTGCCACCGCTGTATCCACCTGGACACCGTTGATCTGGCTGCCGTCGCGGAATCGGAAAGACACCGCTCCAGCGGCGGCATCGTTCGCCCCTGCCAGCAGCAGGAACGGCACCTTGCCGGTGGTGTGGGTGCGGATCTTCTTCTGCATGCGCTCGTCGGAGCGATCGACGTCGACGCGAATGCTGTTGGCGCGCAACGATTTCGAGACCTTGCTCAGGTACGGCCCGAAGTCGGCGGCTACCGGGATGCCGACCACCTGCACCGGCGAGAGCCAGGCCGGGAAGGCGCCGGCGTAGTGCTCGGTGAGTACGCCGAAAAATCTCTCGATGGATCCGAACAGGGCCCGGTGGATCATGTAGGGCTGACGGCGTTCACCTCCGGCCGCGGTGTACTGCAGGTCGAACCGCTCCGGAAGCTGAAAATCCACCTGGATGGTGGACATCTGCCAGGTGCGGCCGAGCGCATCCCTGGCCTGCACGGAGATCTTCGGCGCGTAGAAGGCGGCGCCGCCGGCGTCCAACACCAGATCCAGGCCGGATTCCTCGGCGGCAACCCTGAGGGCCTTGGTGGCCTCCTCCCACTGCTCGTCGGTGCCGACGTACTTCTCGTCGTTACGGGTCGACAGTTCCAGGTAGAAGTCGTCCAAGCCATAGTCCCGCAACAGGTCCAGCACGAACGTCAGCAGCGACTTGATCTCATCCTGCAACTGTTCGGGCGTGCAGTAGATGTGGGCGTCGTCCTGCGTCATCCCGCGTACCCGGGTGAGCCCATGGATAACACCGGACTGCTCATAGCGGTACACCGAACCGAATTCGAACAACCGGAGCGGCAGTTCCCGGTACGAGCGGCTCCTGGACCGGAAGATCAGGTTGTGGAACGGGCAGTTCATCGGCTTGAGGTAGTAGTCCTGGCCCGGCTTGCGGACACTTCCGTCATCGTTGTGTTCGGCGTCCAGGTGCATCGCGGGAAACATGCTCTCGCTGTACCACTGCAGATGTCCAGAAGTCTCGAACAGCGCAGCCTTGCTGATGTGCGGGCTGTAGACGAACTCGTAGCCTGCCTGCTCGTGCTTGGCTCTGGAGTAGTCCTCCATCGCGCGCCGGACGATGCCGCCACGGGGATGAAAGACCGCAAGACCGGAACCGATCTCGTCCGGGAACGAGAACAGATCCAGCTCGCTTCCCAGTTTGCGGTGGTCGCGCTTCTCCGCCTCTGCCAGCAGTTCGAGATACGAGTCCATGGCCTCCTGGGACTCCCAGGCCGTGCCGTATATCCGTTGCAGCGCAGCGTTGTTCTGGTCCCCCCTCCAGTACGCCGCGGACGAGCGGGTGAGCTTGAATGCCGGGATGTATCGGGTGTTCGGCACGTGCGGGCCGCGGCACAGATCACCCCAGATGCGTTCGCCGGTGTGGGAGTGCAGATTGTCGTAGAAGGTCAGCTCGTTGCCGCCGACCTCCACCGCGCTGTGGTCATCCGCCGGTGCCGCTGCGCCGCCCTTCAGGTCGACCAGTTCGAGTTTGTACGTCTCGGTTGCCAGTTCGCGGCTGGCCGCTTCCCTGTCAGCAGCGACCCGCCGCGAAAATCGCTGACCCGACTTCACGATCTTGTGCATCCGCTTCTCGAGCGCGGCGAGATCCTCTGGGGTGAAAGGGGTAGTGACATCGAAGTCGTAGTAGAAGCCGTCTGCGACGGGCGGCCCGATACCGAGCTTGGCCTGTGGGAACTGCTGCTGGACGGCCTGCGCCAGTACGTGCGCTGCGGAATGCCGGATCACACTGCGCCCGTCCTCGGAGCCGGCCGTGACGGGCTCCACCTCGACGTCGGTATCCGGGACCCAGGCCAGGTCGCGCAGAGCGCCGGCTGAGTCACGGACCACCACGATGGCGTCCGGACCGGATCGCGGCAGGCCGGCCTGCACGATCGCCTGCGAAGCGGTGCTCCCCGCCGGAACCCTCACCCTCGCGGGCGCGCCGGGCTGGGCGGCTGACACGGACACGGCGATCCTCCTGAGTCGTCTGCCCGGGTAACCGGGCGCAGACCAAGACTATCGACGCGGCCCCGGCGATTTCCCGCCGCATGAACTCGTCGGGTGGGCGCGACCCTCCAGTCGGCGGATGACCTCTGCCTGATGGGCATGGCCGACCCGCTCGTATCCGATGATGATCACTACCGGCGCCACCATCAGCACCAGCGGCCGGTTGGCCGGCGCCTTGCTGCATGGTCCTCCTCGACGTCCCGCCCGGACATTCTGGTCACGATGGGCGCGGCTGAGCGGGCGGCTGGCTGTCGGGTTGGGGATCGGCACCCCTTCTGACGGTCGGCCGGTCTCATCCTGACGTATCCGAATGTCTCGGATGCGGTGTTGCGCCGGTGCCGGGTGGTCTCGGATGCCACACTGCACCGTGGCCGTGATCGACCTGCTTGCCGACGGCGATGCCCGAACCCGCTGGGCCGATCTGGCCACCGCCGCCCGGGGGGCCCCGCCGCTACCCGTCCCGCAGGGCGCCGACCTGGCGGAGCGGCTGGCGGAGCTGACGGTCCCCTACGACGCGATCGCGGAGATCCTGCCGATCGCGACCCGGCTGGACGACGACCAGCTGGAGTTCATCCGGGTCTGCGCCGCTGCGGTGCTCCGGGCGATGGGCAGCCGCGAGGTGGTGCGGTTTCCGGCGCCGGCGCCGCCTTCCGACTTCGGCAGGTTCGGCTTCGTGCTGATGTACGCCGGGCTGGTTCCGCTCATCAGCGGCTTCCACGCGCGGATCGGGGTGCCGGATTCGGTCAGCAGAGCCACCCTGGCAGATCTGGGCCGGAATATGAACGTCTACCGCAACCGATATGGGACAAGCGGTTTCGACAAGCAGGATTGGCTTTCGCTGCACTTCACCGGTCGGCTGTACCAGCTCGGCCGGCTCCAGTTCGAGCGGACGGCGGTGGACCGGCGAACGGCCGCGGCGGTCAGCGCTGCCGGCATGCAGACGGAGACCGGTGGCCCGGTGTTGTCGGTGCACATCCCGCGCTACCTCGGCCCGCTGCGGCCGGCGGAGTGTGACGAGTCCTTCGCCAGGGCAGAACGCTTCTTCGCCAGTGGATTCCCGGCCGAGCGGAACCGTCTCGCGATCTGCATCTCCTGGTTGCTGGACCCGCAGCTGGCAGCGTTACTGGGCAAGCGGTCGAACATCGCGACGTTCCAGCGGCGGTTCGCGCTGGCCTTCCCGCCCGAAGTGGACGACGTGTCACCAGTGGTCTTCACCTTCGACCAGCCTGACCTCCCATCGGCCCTGCTACCCAGGAGGTCTCGGCTCGAGCAGGCTGTTCTCGAGGTACTCGATCGCGGCGGACACTGGTACACCGGAACCGGCTGGTTCGGCTGGCCGCAGTGACCCTCCCGCTCATGCGGCTGGCGGCCGCCACGACCCGCCCTGCGTGTCGCGGGTTCCTGGACGGATTCTTCACCGAGTACAACCACGTACACCGCCATTCCGGCATCGGATGGCACAGCCCGGCGTCGGTGCACTTCGGCACCGCCGCCGCGATCGACCACGCCCGCCAGGCCACCCTGGACACCGCCCGGGCCGCTCATCCCGAACGATTCACTCGACGACCCCGACCACCCCAAATCCCCGACCAAAGCTGGATCAACCAACCCCAACCAGAACTACAGAAGACCTGACTCAACCTGTCGCAGTTGACTTGACAGATACTGGAATTTGAACGCGAAGCTGACTCATGCAGCTATTCCAGCGTCTGGGCCTGGCTGGTTCATGATTCCACGGCGCTGACAGCGAGGGCTTCGTCCAGGCAAACTTCGGTCGCTCCAGCATAATGGTTTGATGGAACCGTCCAGGCGCGAGCTGATCGAGCGCTCTCTCGCGCTCTGGGATCCGTTTCCGGTCGATACGCGTCCGCGGCCGATTGTGCTCTCCGGGGTCGCCGTTTGGTCATCCGGCGGTGGATTCGACTCTATGGAAGCGAAGGAGGCTTTCTCCGCGGGCATGGTCGAGGCGGCTGTCGATCTTGAGCCGGGCTTGCTGGAGCGGCTGACCGAGCATGCTGGCGCGGCAAACATGGCTGGACTATCCCCGCTCCGAGTCGTGAAGGTGAGCCCCGCCCAAAGGCGCTTTATGACTGACCGTGGCATGCGTAGGTTGCCGGCCTGGGACCTGGAGCTGACCCACACTCAAGGGGTGTTCACTGCGCTCAGCACAACGTTCGAGACCTGGTGGCCACCGGCCTGGGACTCAACCACGTTCCACGAGACGCAGCACCCACAGTCGTACGTGGACACGACGTGCCAGCAGCTTTCGTACTCCTTCTTCAGTGGTTCTCGACGCTACTCCACCTATCGCGCCGGCGAGGTCCTCGAGACCGATTGCGCGTTGCACGTCACGGTGAACCGCGAGTGGAATGAGCCGCGACCAAAGGCGATGACGCTCGACGGGACAACTAGCAACGTCGAGGTCACACTGGATCGGCCGCTCGGAGCCCGAGTGCTGATCGACCACCTTGGAAATCCCTTGCCGGTTGTCACTCGGTAGCCGCCAGACTGCTCATCGTCTCGCTGATCGCCGCGTCGGTCGAACGAATCTGAGCCGCTCTGGCTCGCTGGTGCTGAATTGCATGGCCAGCGCAGTGCTCGCGGTACCTCAGCGCTGCCCGTCAACCCGTATGTGGTTGGTGCAGCGTTCTTGCTATGTCCCTCGGGCGAGCAGCCGTTAGCCGCTATTGACCCGACCTAGTAGCCGGTCGGCGGCGATCCGCTGGCGCGGCGTCACGGCCACGACGTCGCTGATGACGATCGTGTTAGAGCCGATGGCTAGCGACCGCAGGCGGGTTCTGCGACGCCTTGTGGACGCAATTGAGCCCATGAAACACGACCGCCCCCGACCGTCGCATGACCCGACCACCGCCGTGCAAGCCCTGGCTCACATTTCGGCTGCTGTGCGAGCTCGGTGACCAAGATCTGGGCCCGGTGGTGTTGCGGGACCAGAACGGCCAGGTGCACGGGATATTGCAGCGGCCGGGCCTGGGCGAGCTGGTCGACGATGCGTTGACCCAGCCGCGCATGTACGGTGCCGGCGACCCAGCGGTGATGGCCCGGATGTTCGACCTCCTCGGTAAGCTGGAGACGTAGGGTCCTGCATACAGTCCGCATTGCTCGGCCCCAACCACTCAGGGCAAAGCGCCCCAGTCGAAACAAGAGGCAGCTCATGCAGTGGTGGGTGTGGTTGATCATCGTCATCGTCATCATCCTGGTCATCCTGGGGGCATTCATTGCCATCCAGGCCAGGCGACGCAGTGGCGGAGTCATCATCAGCGATCGCAGGAGAGGCAAGAAATGAGCACCCTGGTCAAGGCCAGCGAATTGGCCCAGCGGGTCGTCGTCACCTACGCCGGTGAGGATGTGGCTCAGATCAAGGACATCGTCTACGCCGCGAACGGCGGTGAGATCGGCGCGTTCACGCTGGCCGGGCGCGGGTTGTTCGCCGGTCCGCTCAAGGTCGGACTGCCCTGGGCCGCAGTGGTGGGGCTCGGCCAGGACGCCGTCATCATCGAGTCGGAGGACGTGTTGGTCCCGCTCGCCGAGCTGTTCGACGCGACCGAGGGCTCGGTCAGCTCCGGTATGTCCGACATCCTGAAGTCCGAGGTGCTCACCGACGCGGGCACCTCGCTCGGTCGGGTCTCGGACGTCATCATCGGCATCGGTGACACGCAGGTCGGGCAAGCCGATGTCGTCGGATATCAGATCGATCCGGCAGAAACTCTGGGCCGCGGCAAGCTTCCGCTGCTGATCCCGTTGCCCGACACCCTGTCCGCCTCCGGCGAGCACCTGATGGTGCCGGCCGCTGCGGCCAACTACCTGACGGACAACCTGGCCGGCTTCGGCTCGGCCATCGACGCCTTCCGTTCGCAGCTGGGAGGAGTGTCCTGATGTTGTTCTCCGAAGCAGTCGGGCACAAGGTGGTCAGCACCGGCAATGCGTCCACCGTCGGCCACATCGGTTCCTTGATCATCGATCCCGCCGTCGGCAAGGTCGTCGCCCTGTCGTTGAAGAAGACCCCGGTGACCGGGACCCTGTTGCCCTGGTCGGACATCACCGCTTTCGGTGTCGACGCGGTGACCGTGGCCGGTGAGCACCTCATCGTCGCCGAAGAGGGCCACTTCGCCGAACTCAACGAAAAAGCCCACGTCATCGTGAAGAAGCGGATCCTGACCACGGCCGGCCTGCAGATCGGTATCGTCCGCGACGTCGACTTCGACCCGGCCGACGGCACCATCCTGGGTATCCTGACCGACGACCAGCCGGTCGACGGACGGAGCCTCCTGGGCGTCGGCTCTTACGCCGTCGTCATCAAGGTCTGACCCAGGTCACACCCGGGACCGGACAGCTCCAGCGACGACCCGCCTTTCACCAGCAACAGCGGCGCGCCAACCGTGTCGGTGAGGCTTGCCGACAGCTGCGCGACGACGAGCACCGCGACGTGTTGTTGCAGCCGACCGAAGACCAGACCCTCGCGCTTGGCGGCCTGAACCAGCCGGTCCCGCAACGACCGCAGATTCGACGGCAACGACGAGTACGGCGCGCTCATTCCGATCTCCGCCTCGAGCGTGCAGTCGCACCAACACCAGCCGCGTCGAGTTCAGCGCGCAACTCCCCCGCGATCCTGCGCCGTAGCGTCCCAGCGGCCTCCGCCCGGTCGATCGCCAGCCGCAGCTGGTACGGATCGGTGCCGGCAGCCATGCAGTCCCTGATCGTCCGGGCGACCGTTGTGGCCGGCAGCGCATCGACCTGCGTGACATCCGACGCTGCGAGTTCGTGCCGATGCGTCCGGTACAATTCGCCACCCGCCGCGCGCGGATGGTTGTCCAGCGGCACCGTCAAATGGATCCGTGGCGGATTCACGTCTGCCAGCCCGTGCAGCACTAGCGCCGACTCATAGGACACCACGCCGCGACCCCTCGACCACGCGACCGCCGCTGCCAGTTCGTCATGGTCGCCGCGCGGCAACACCGGCACCCGATATACCCCTCGCCCCGCGCGCTCGAGACGGCCACGCGCCGCCATCAGGCGCAACTGGGTCGGATCGATACCCAGCTCCCGCGCGTCCTGTGTCGTCACGTAGCCATGCTTCTCGGCCGCGTGCTCGACCACTCGATCCCACACTCGCATGTGCTCAATCGTATCAAAAGGATACGTTCCCGCACGCAAGTTGGCCAAGATGCACCGACCTGCCTCAGATCGTGACTCCGTTCTTCCGTCAGCCCGCTCGCGTACCAACACATGTTTGCAAACTACTGTTGGCGAGCCCGTAGTGGGGCGAAGTCGGCGCCGTCGAGGGCGATCACCGGATGGGGATTGCGTTTCTGGTACCTAGCGCTACTATCTACCGGTAGCTAGTAGCACCGAGTAGTTGGAAGAGGAGGTGTCCATGGTCAGGCAGCTGACGGAGATGCTCAAGGGGACGCTAGAGGGCATCGTTCTTGCGCTCCTGGCCGGGAAGCCGGCGTACGGGTACGAGATCACGACGCTGCTCCGGGCGAAGGGCTTCACCGAACTTGCCGAGGGCACGGTGTACGCGCTGCTCGTCAGGATCGAGCAGAAGGGCCTTGTCGACGTCGAGAAGCGTCCGTCCGAGAAGGGACCGCCGCGCAAGGTGTACTCGCTCAACGCTCAGGGCGAGAAAGAACTAGAGGAGTTCTGGACAACATGGAGCTTTATGTCCGATCGCCTCGAACAACTCCGAGAAAGAGGAGATTAGACATGGCCGCAGGATGGATCGAGCAGGTCACAGGGTCGCTCGAGCAAAAGAAGAAGTACCGGCAATACAAGGCGCGCACGAAACAGCTTCCCGCGAACTATCGCACGGCGATCGAAGCGTTGGACCGGTATCTGATGTACTTCGGGTCGATCACAAAAGGGGACACGCTGGTGTCAATGCTGGAGGATCTCGCAGATCTCTTCGAGCAGGGCGCAGCGGACGGGACGCCCATTCGGGACGTCGTCGGGGAGGACCCTGTGGAGTTCGCGGAGACGTTTCTCCGGAACTACTCGAAGGATCAATGGATCAACAAGGAGCGGGAACGGCTGACCCGCGCCATCGACAGCGTCGTCAGAAACGAGGAAGCCCCATGAACACCATGGCGACAACCCCACGGGATCGCAAACCTGCAATCCGGGTGCAGAACATGGAAAAGTCCTACAAGAATTTGCACGTACTGCGCGGGGTGAACTTCGACGTGGCACCGGGCGGCATCTTCGCCCTTCTCGGCTCGAACGGAGCTGGAAAGACCACGATGGTGAAAATCTTGTCCACGCTGCTGAGGCCGGACACCGGTACAGCCACCGTTAATGGATTCGACGTCACGACGCACCCGCTTGAAGTTCGAGAATCCATCAGTCTGACCGGACAATTCGCGGCGGTCGATGAGATCCTCTCCGGCCGGGAGAACCTGGTGCTGGTGGCCAAGTTGCGGCATCTGAATGACCCCGGCCAGGTGGCGGACGATCTTCTCGCACGTTTCAACCTCGCCGATGCAGCTTCGCGAAAGGTGTCTACGTATTCAGGAGGCATGCGCCGTCGCCTTGACATCGCCATGAGCCTGATCGGGCAACCGAAGGTGATCTTCCTCGATGAGCCGACAACGGGGCTCGACCCCGAAGGACGCATCGAAGTGTGGCAGGTCGTTCAGGAGCTCGCCGAGCAGGGGACTACCGTTCTGCTCACCACGCAGTATCTCGACGAGGCCGAGCAACTCGCTGATCGAATCGCCATTCTTCGTCAGGGGCGCATCATCGCGAACGGCACTCTCGCCGAGCTGAAGCAACTACTCCCACCGGCGAAGGTCGAGTACGTCGAAAAGCAGCCGACCCTTGAGGACATCTTTCTCGCACTTGTCGGGAACGACGGCAAGGTCGAGGCAAGTAAGGACAAGTCATGAGCACACACTTCTTTTCAGACACATCCGTCTTGCTGGGCCGCTCCATGCGCCACATCACCCGCAGCCCAGACACCATTATCACTGTCGCGATCACGCCGATCGCCATGATGCTGCTGTTCGTCTACGTGTTCGGCGGCGCCATCAAGACGGGCGCCGACAACTACGTCAATTATCTGCTGCCCGGAATCATGCTGATCGCGATCGCGTCCGGCATTGCGTACACCGCCGTTCGGTTGTTCACCGATATGAAGAACGGCATTTTCGAGCGATTCCAGTCCATGCCGATCCCACGATCGTCCGTGCTGTGGGCACATGTTCTGACGTCGCTGGTTTCCAACGGGATCTCGCTGGTGATCATTGTGCTGGTCGCCGTCGCCATGGGATTTCGCACCTCGGCAAGCCCACTGGCATGGCTCGCTGTTGTCGGAATCCTGGCGCTGTTCACCCTGGCACTCACCTGGCTCGCCATCGTCGCCGGCCTATCAGCGAAGACCGTGGACGGTGCCACCGGATTCTCCTACCCGCTCATCTTCCTGCCCTTCATCAGTTCGGCGTTCGTCCCCACGGCCACCATGCCGGGTCCGGTGCGCGCCTTCGCTGAGCACCAGCCGGTCACCTCGATCGTCAACACCATCCAGGATCTGTTTGCCGGGCGGCCGGTCGGCAGCAGCATCTGGATCGCTCTCGCTTGGTGCGTCGGCATCGGGGTGCTGGCCTACGTCCTCGCCATGGCCTCCTACCGGCGCAAGGTCAGCTGAACGATCAGGCGGTACTCCACGCGGCGAAGGACTGGCCGCGATCCGGCCGCAGATGCCACCAGCACGAACGCGTCCTGGCGCTCGAGCGAGCTGAGCTTCCGCAGCGGGACGGGACTCAGATCTGGTCGGGCTCGGCGACGGCGCACCGCGCGCGTCGTCAAGCCTGCCCGCGGCTGCCCGGCGAGCTGAGGTGCGGTCAGCGCAGCCGTGAACGCCGTTTCGGCAGACCGGTCGCCCGGTTGGCTGCACGCTACTGACGATTCCCGCAAGCGGATGGCGGGCTCAGTCGGTCGTTGCAACACCCCCTACTGATGTGAGGTGTTGTGGATGTGGTCGAAGAAGGAACTGATCGACAAGCAGGCTCGGTTCTGGGTGTTGATGGCGCAGGGGTCGACGCTG